>Ga0065711_1033453_pt1 | contig 25464 bp, 22 predicted proteins | sample Hoacrofraction12_FD_59098 | JGI IMG/M metagenome (GOLD analysis project Ga0065711, IMG submission 59098) | Hoatzin crop microbial communities from Cojedes, Venezuela - Epithelial fraction 12 v2 (version 2) | ecosystem: Host-associated > Birds > Digestive system > Esophagus > Crop | place...
GGAGCTGTTGGAACGGGTCCAGAGGAGGACCACAAAGATGGTCCGAGGGTTGGAGCACCTCTCCTATGAAGAAAGGCTGAGCGAGTTGGGGTTGTTCAGCCTGAAGAGAAGGCTGCAGGGAGACCTTATAGCAGCCTTTCAGTACCTGAAGTGATCATATAGGAAAGATGCAGAAAATATTTTCACCAGGGTTTGTTGTGATAGGACGAGGAGCAATGGATTTAAACTAAGGGAGGGTAAACTTAGACTAGATATAAGGACGAAATTTTTTACTGTGAGGGTGGTGAAACACTGGCACAGATTGCCCAGAGAGGTAGTGGAGGCCCCATCCCTGGAAACGTTCAAGGCCAGGTTGGATGGGGCTCTGAGCAACCTGATCTAGTTAAAGATATTCCTGCTCACTGGAAGGGAGTTGAGCTAAATGACCTCTAAAGGTCCCTTCCAACCCAAAGCATTCTATGTTTCTATATGAATTAACCAAAATATTTGTTAAATAGTCTTGTGTTTTTTGATCTGGGTGTGAAAGGTAACAAATATAGACCCATCTAAAGTCTAGAAACCTGAGCTGGAATATCATCTTTAAGACAAAAACTGATTTTTCCCCAGGTTACAGCATCCAACCCATCAAGGCTAATTAATAACAAACACAAATAGTTTTTGTATTTGCCCACGCAGTTGCCTCTCCGCTGTCAGTATGACATCTGCTCCCAGACAGTCACAGAGCTAAGAATCTCTGGTTTCCCTCATGCTGCTGCTAGTGCATAGCTCTAAGCAGGCTTCTTTAGCAACTTATTTAGAAGCTTTTGCTGTAACTTATCATTGGTTGTATTAATTGACAAAGTTCTTTGGTTCTTGCTAATATTTTATTGAGCCTGGGATGAATAAGAAAGACATAAATGTCACTGCCTTCTCTAGGACAGAGGGACTTTGTGAGCTTGCAGTTGAACTGAGACATCCCTTGGGATTGCCTTACAGGCATAAAAAGTCCTACAGAATGCATATTAAACTTCCTATTTTTAACTTTATGTCAAGTTTAGAGCGCATAGCAAGACAACCTGATTTTCCCCTGACGATTCAAGCAGAAATATCAGTCTGTCATTTCAGTTCACTACTTGGCGATAATTAATTACCGCTGAGGACAATTAATCATTTTAAGGAATCTGTTTCTGAAGAAGGACGGGGACAAATACAAGAGAAAAGTCTCCAGCTGACCCCACATGAGGCCAAGCCAAGGCCTTGTGATATGTTAAATAGAATAGTTATTTGCTGCCCTGAACCTTGGTGATTCAGAGTGGCTTTGGTGGTGTGTGGGTTCTTTGGTCCTGTCCTGGCTGGGTGAAACCATAACTCCATTGGGATGGATGGTTTATGACCAGTTTGTTCAGTAGTTCCTGAGTTTGGGTGACTCTGGAGAAAGCTTAGCTGGTGGGAAGAGCCAGAGGAGCTCAAAACCATACGAATGACTTGTTCCTACTATGCTGTGTGGGCAGATGAGGATAAAAGGGCCTTGTGCCTCCTGGATTTCTTCTCCATCCAGGGCAGCACTGTGAGCCCATCTAGGAGGAGGTGTGACAGCAGCTGAGGCTTGCTGAGTAACTTTTACTGTAGGTGTGATTGGCTGCGAACTGAAAGATCTCCAAATGCTTAAACCTGTCTGACATCAATGGCTGCTCTCCTACCTGTCATCCTGTCTCATACTGCTGGCTAGACACTCTGTGTGTTGCAGAGCCAGCCTCCTAATGACATGGTTAAGAAGGAGCTTGATATGATTTGCTTTCCCCCAAGTTCAGCTGTGTTCTCTCTGTGGTCTTGGCAGATCTCATGGCCATGATGTTTATCCCCACATTTATGAAAACAAGGGAGTTGAGTGATTCTTTTCTCAGGGCTCTCAGCCATGCCAAAGGTTTGCTGGAAGTAGACACCAACCTTCAGGCACCCTTCCCCCTTTCCTACACCACCTCTGAATGTATGTTTGATCTTGGCAAAAGCATCTTTCCAGTGGTGCTACTGGTAGAAGTTTGGTGCAGGTTTGTGGTGACCCACTCATTATAATATGATGGTAGTTTTGAGCCCTGACAATCCTCCCAAATGTCACATCTAACACTCTAGACTGTGTTGGCAGAGCAGAGGCCATACACATTCTTAGCTTCAGGATTTTCCCTCTGAGTTCAGGACCACATGCTCAGATCCTTGGTGGTGTTAGAGTCTGTGGAAGACTTTTGCCTTTGCTCTCTGTAAATATCTACCAGGGGTTTCTGAATATACTTGCTGTTGCTTCTCTACTAACTGTGCTGAGGTGAAGGTCAGGCAGTGCTGAGCAATTTCACATTCTCGGTTCTAGTGAGTGCAGCTTTTTCCCTGGAGCCTGGTGCCTTTGGTTCAGGGTGGCTGCTGGAGGCTAGGCAGTTTGGAAAAGTTGGCTGGGAGGAGCAGAAGCAAGAGTCCATTTCTGATGCTGCTAATGAGACATTAGTGTGGCAAGAGGTAAAAGGAGAAATGGATGGAGAACTTCCCTGCAGCTCTGATAGCTCTAGATCTCCAGCAGAATTCTAGAAGGCATCTATTTTCCTGTTTCATTATTGCATAGGCTCTGTGTTACCCCTTTTACAAGCCCATGAAATCCACAAAAGCATTTTAGAGTTTCTCAAGCTTTGTTTCGCAGAACCTTGTAATCAGTAGAGGCTGTGCAGTCCTCTGTTGGGACTTCTCATAGGACAGTCTTTTTCTGTCGGCAAGTGCAGCGAGCAGCAAGCATCAGCACTGCTGGTGAGCCTGAGGATGGGGAAGGTGGGGGAGGCAGACAGGCATGCTTAGTGTGCCCACAGAGGCTTGTCAAGGTCAAATACTGCCTATGAGTTGTCATGGTGCATGTCCTAGGCAATCTCACTGATTTAATGGAAGATTTACCCAAGAGTGACGTAGAATCAGATTTTTTTTTTTGTCTTATTGTATATCCATCTGCTCTGACCCACTTGTTCCTGGAGTGTCAAGAGCTATGGTATGTACACAGGAGAATGGGTGACAAGCAAAGGGTCAGTGGAGCCAATAGCATAAAGACTTGTTTTGTTAAAGTAATATTGTCACTTACGTAACTTTTAGACCATTGGCCCAGTTCAGCACTGGTCTGATCGACTAGTACTTTTACAGTGTTTCAGTGCATGGCCCAGCTCATCACTCCCAGCCAGCCATGTTGTAGGCTCCTCCCAGGTCTCTGAAAAACTGAGGAAAAACATCATGCCTGTCAAGTGGGAGAAACCAGGTGCTGGTGGTACTTACCCAACAGGCCTGTCATGCCTGTGGTTGCTTCTCTTTCCTTCCTTAGGCCATGGTGCAGGTGTTAACATAAAACCACAAATCTCTCGTTGAGTGTAATAACAGGACTTCCACATTTATGTAGAGGGCAATTATTGCATGTATTGATTTCCAATAAACAGACATTTCAGAGCTAAGTGGAATGTATTTTGGAAACATATCAGATCAAGTACACTTTATGAATAAGTCATAGCTATGATATGTAGTATGAGACTATCTTTTGAGTAAGTTAGGCTGCCTGGGGTCAAGCACATTTTCTTTAGGTCATCGTAAATGTGACAGAGAAAAGTCATCTTTCTGTCTATACTGCAACTTGTCTAGGAAAGTGGGGCAGGCTTTGTAGTGGGAAGGAGCACCAGCAAGTTGCTAGTTTTAAAGAAAGGCTGATAATATCGCCCTGACATTTTTTCAGAGAAACTTCTCTCTGGTCTTCATAGGCAATACATCAGTTTCAGAATACAAGTTCCACAGGCTGTGTCAGTGGTCAAATAAAATTAGTTCTCAGTTCACTCTGTCCTCAGTTAACCTGGTTTTGTCCTAGTCTGGCTTCTCTTAAGGAGAGTTGCAATGGAGCTGGCTGATGGTTTAAATGTTCTCCAAGTGCAGCCTATTGTGCAGTGAGATCAATTGCAATGGATAGTTGGGATTTTGAGGTCCAGGTGTTTGGAATTGTTTCCTGTGGAAGCACAAGGAATAAATGTAGCATGAAAGCGTGTCTCCAGACAGAAGATCCCTCATCTTGCAAGCACTTGAGTAGAACATATGACCTCCTGCGTGCCCAGATGTCTGTCACGCACCATGCAGCTGGTATCCCGTCTCTCCTGGGGAGTTCTTGGTAGACCGAAATGGTGCTTTAACATCTGACCTCAGTTAGAGGTGAAGTGCTCCATGGGCAGGGACAGTGTCAGAGCTGGGTCTTTGCTTCGTTCGTGCAGCAAAAGGCTGATGCAGCTCTGCTTGCTGCAGGTGACTTCCTCAGCCATGGCTGCTTTGCTGCTGCCTGCCTGTATTTTGCCCAAAGCCTACAAACACTGCTAACGGACACAGTGACATTTTTTTTTTCCTGCACAGGATTGAGGACAGCTGAGCTTTTACGTCAGTAAAGTTTGCTACTAGACACGTGCATGCAAGGCCCAGTGCTTGCTCTAACTTGAAGCTGGCAGATTTTGGCTCTAGCCCTCCATTAATCAAATTCTTGAGTTCCTGGTTTGTTCTTTTTTCCTGTCAAACGTTCACTGAGCTGAGTGGGCATTTAGCAAGAGTAAATCTGTAAAAACCCTAACAGAGAGCAGCTGTTATTATCTCAAGAGGAACATCAATGTGAATTTTCCCTCGAGGTATTTGCGTTTCAAAATGGAGAGAAAATGTTTAGACAGCAGCTGGCCAATAGGTGGGAAACAAACATGTTTGGAGAGAGGGAATTGGTTAAAATCCCCCTCCACCTCAACAACCTGCCATTATAGCAGGCAAGGAGGGGCAGAGACCTCCCAGGCCATCTGGCCTGGCTTCCTCCCATTGCTGAAAACCGTATTGTACACCACATTCATGAACATCAGCTGCCCTGTTATAAGCCATGTTTCTGCTGGGAAACTGTTTCAGAGCCTCCCTGTGTCGATCAAACCTTATCTGATTTCTAGGTTATGTGTATTCTTGGCCATATTTATCTGCACTGGGCTCCAATGCTGTCCTATAAATACCTCAGGGATGATCATATTCCCTCTTGCATTTCGTTTTGCTAGGTTTAAGTGGGCCAAGCTGCTTTAGTCTGTCGTGCACAGCTCCGTTTGTTGGCTGATCCTGCTGACCCTGCTCTGTACCTGTTCCAGATGGACTTCATCTCACTCGAATGCTGTAACACAAGCAAGCCACTTTCTTTAAATATAAAAGTCTTTCAGGTTGACAAGCTTAAAGATCAACATCTTTGTCTGGCATAAGGCTGGAGTCTGCAAATTCAGCATTTGGACTTAAATAGTTTTTCGTTTTTCACACATTTTAAAAAAAATGCAGTGCACACATTAAACAGATGATGCTCAGCAGGGCACTGTATAAGCTGCTTTCTGTTGTGTATTGCTCTCAGTAATGGATGAAATTAGGCTTCAAGAGTCACTGGCAACCTTTCTTCTGGATGTTGTGTATCCAGATCTATGGCAGGGGACATTTTTTGGTGATTTTCTTTTCAGCTCTTGTGCCAATACTTCTTAAAGTGCATGTTTAGCTCTGCCAACCTCCGGATAGGCTGAGAAATGTAGAAACATTTGGATCCAAATACCTTGAAGGGTTTATGAAGTTTGGATCCAACTATGAGCCTAGCAAGTGCCAACTAATAGAAGCTATCACACTAGCTAAGATTTATGGTTGGTTTTGTCCATTATCTCTCTGACAGTGTCCAAGGGCCAGTGCTTCACAGGGACTTTTCACAGAGCAGCAGCAGATCAATGCCTCTGTAGGAGAAGAGTCTTCCCAACCTCTAATATTTGGCTTATTCCCTAAAGCAGAAGAGTTATATTCCTCATAAAATGTGTCAGCCAGTACCTGTGGATATTTTTTTCTTATAAATAGATGATTCTTTGGGGATTTGTGCCAGTCTCTTCCAATATAAGGCACCCTTACAGTGAATTTCAAAGGTTGTCACAGCTGAACCGTGCAAGGAGAAAATACTGTGGATTTTTGAAGTGCTGGGATCCAGTTACAAGTCAGACTTCTTTACATTTATGAATTGTATGGAAAGTATAGCACTGCGCAACACATTCAGTGAAGGGTGACGCTTTTGTAATAGAAGTTTTTCTCTGGTCTCCTAATAGACAGTAGGAATTACATGAATTTTTTAAGGCTCATATTAATATCTGTAGTTCCACTTCATTACTGAACCTTAAATTAAGCTCAATTAGTAGAATAAAAGATTACCAGGAACATGGGAGTTAAATGGTTTCTGATACTTTTTTTGAATGAGTGTGGATATGAATGAAGCAGCAGAGCTGCAGTTTTGAGGGGACTGGTTTCCAAAGCTGGTGTAAGCATGCTGTTAATGAACATTTTTGCAGCACGTTGAAAATACAGATTGCTCCAGGAATGTTAAGTATCATTATTATGGCAGTCTTGAAAAGTAATAACTGAATCTATAAAATTATGATTCCATTCTTCAAAATTACAAGTGGGACCATGATGTGGCTGCTAGAGTAGCAAACTGCAATTCAGGACACTGGGTTCAGCTCTTTGGGCTTTTCAGTGGGGTCTGTCTGAGGTCAGCTCGTGGCTGTTGGCTGCTGAATGATAAATGACCTGGAGGAAGGGTAAGGAAGATGAGGACAGATCATTCACGGAGAGCCATTATGTTGCTCGGGTGAATTAGCACAAGCAAATAAGTAAAGTGTTACTTGTAAAAGCAGGCATTTGGATGTAGAGAAATGAGAGGGTGGGCTATTTCTGAGAAGCAGCAAGTCTGAAAAGGTGCAGGGCCACTGACTAGTTAGCTGAACCAGAGCTCTCAGGATTTAATCTGAGCACTCCCTCTTCCTATCCATCGTGCCTGCACTTACGAGCACAATAGGGGTGCAACAGCTTCCCCAGCCACGAAGATCCAGCCCGGGGACCTCCTTGGTAGTAACCAAATACAGGCAAATGCTATCTGTGGGAGGGCAAACACAGAAATTTGGAGAAGTGGTAAGGTGGTTATGTTTTCTCTGAAATTAGCACTGGTGTGATCTCTGTAAAATACTTGAGTCAGTTTCTCATACCTGTAATCAAAAATGGATACTGGGGAGGAAGACACATAAGATACAAGTCAGAGAATAGCGTGAGAATGACCAGAAAACATGACTTTATAATGAGAGGCTCCAGGAATTTGATTAATCAAAGAGTGATTTGATCTGTCTGGTATCTAGATGGAGAACAGCTCTTTAATGTACAGCAAGATCCAGTGGTTGGCAATGAAAGGTGGGCACATTCTGACCAGAAATGAATTGAAGTTAAACTGTGAAGCTAGTTAGCCATGGGAACGGTACCTGATACTGAGGATTGTGGTGAACCCTCCCTCACTAGAAATGTTAAAATCAAGATTGAGTGCTTTTCCGTTCCATCTTTCATATAAATTGACTCAAGGCTATGTCTTGGTCTGTATTAAGTAGAATACCCAAATAGATAACAATAGTGGCCTTACTTATTCATTCACTGTGCAGCTTTGGGCAGGTTTAATGGGGAAGTTGCAATTCTAAGTACTATCCATGAAGTCCCAGCTCTAGGGGATTTCAAAGGCAAAATTATGACTGAATTTGCCAGGGCTAAGGTTTCTCCTATGCTGACTTTTAAGAGTGCTGAACATTCCCAAGTCTTTTCATTTCAACTGGGGCTTGCTCAGCAGCTGTGAAAATACAGCAGTCAGCTGGAAAAAAAAGTTTCCAGAACTGGGGGGAAGAAGAGACGTGTCTTCAAATGCTGCGTTGTGCTTGCTGCGAGGGTGAGGTTAGATTCCTGTGAAACAGGGGTTAATAATGACCATTATCTCCCAAGGACATACGTGTATGTGACCTAATGAGCATTTGGAGCAGTCTTGCAGAAAGGTGTGTGCAGTTCCACCTGTCCTCCGTAGTGCTGCTGGATGGCTGCCGATCGCTGGGCTGCCTGACGCAGAGTGGCTGAGCTGACCTCCTGTCTGGCCAGAAAACAGGAGGTCTGTCTTGAGAAAAAAAAAGAAGTCAAGATCTGGTGTGTGTTGTCTGTATCTGAAACTTTTCAAACTCTCTTGTATAAAACCCCAAGGAGAAGCTGTGCAGGTGATGGATCTAAGCGCTGCTCCAGGATGGGCAGAGCTGGACTCTGAACAGGCAGTGCTGCAGAGGGAACTTGAGCAGCATCTCTCCTGTTTTCTGTTCATTTGGGGTCTTTTTTTTGGGGGGGGGGTTTGGGGGGGAGAGTTGTGGTGGTTGTTTTTTTTTTTGTTGTTGTTTAAACTCTGAGCTCCATTTTTAATAGCAACTCCATTGAAACAGTTTAGTTGGAATGAGCTAGTGTTTTCCAACAGTGGTATTTTTACCTAAGTAGTTCTTGGTAACAGCAGAATGGTTCCTGGCCAAGGAGGACCCAGTGAGCTATGCTGCCTCTTGCAGAGATGGAGATGGTTTGAGGCAGGTCAGCTGGGCAGGGATGGGAAGGTTGTTCCTTGAATTAGTATGTATGTTCCCCAGTGCATAGCAAAAGGATAAATGGGATTTGTGTTCCTGAGGTTTTCTTGATTTGCTTGGACTCACCTCTGTCATGGGGATACCTGTAAAGTGAGGGATGTTGCTGTTACTGTTCTCTCATGGGGGGCAGCAGACAAAGAACTAGTTGTCACCAGAAGATGACAGTATCAAAATGAGACCCCCTGTGCACTAAAGGTTTATATTTGCATACAAATTGTCTAACCCGTTATTAATGGATGCATCTTGCATATATTGGAAACCTAAGCATGGCCAGTCACTCCAAATGAACAGGCATCAAAATATGACTTATCCAAAGTCACACGTTGAAGCAGGAAGCAAAAGCCAAGAATAGATTCAGGGTCCTGAACTTCCACAACCTCTAGAATGGGAGCCAAATTTCATCTCTCACTTGTAATTATGGTCAAAGCCTGGACCAGAAATGAGCAACTGATTTCTGTTTCTGCTCTGCAGTAGATTTACTGCATGACCTTGGAGGAAAATGTGTCCTTCTGTGTCTCAGTTTACCTCCCTACTAATGGAGATAATTGTTCTAGTACGCAGTAAGCTTTAATGGACTTTGTTCCTGCACCTACTGAAGTTAATGGTGCTTCTTGCAATGGGAAGAAGACTAGATGTGCCATTTGTAGAGTATCTGAATGAAAGGATGTTGCAGAATTGAGACAGATATTATTTGTTTTAACATATGGACCCAGATAATAGCCACATATGCTTGAGAGTCGATTGCTTACATGGATAGTAAGGGATAACAATTCAGTCTCAAGAACAAGAGCTGCCTGAACTCTCCTTGTGCTGCTGCTGTGTGCACCTGTGGTCTTGCCTGGCATTGGTGCTGCTGGAGCACCAGGAGGCTTAGGGTGGAATTGTAAGAAATCCAAGACCCAAATATGTCAATAATTCACTGAGCCAGGTGTGTGCTACACCTTGATGCTGATGCATGGTTGAAGTGTACAAATACAGTGTGTGTAGAGTTCCTGGCTGAGCAGGGCTTATTTTCTGTATTAGAAAAACCAGCCCATGCATTCCTTCAAGCTAGCTGTGTTTCAAGTATGCAGAAATGGGACAACTACTTGCAAAAATAAAGCTGATGCTGACTCACCGTGGTTCATAATGCTGAGCTAGAAAAGTTAGCAGTCCCAGCACCATTGAAATCCTGTGCTTTGCAGCGGTTTGGTTTGGGTGGCTCTTCCGAAAAATGAAGTTAATGGTGCAGATTCTATCTGATGTATTTCCTGGTAACTGGTGTCACCAAGTAGAATGTATCTGGCAGGTGGAACAATGTTTTTCTGTTCTTCTGTTAGTAGATGAGGTCTAAGCACTACCATCAGTTTATACCTTTTTTTGCTGATTCTTTGTTTCTTAGGCCAAGGGGAAATAAATCACCATTCAATCTGCTGACCAACCAGAAGTCTGTTCATGTATATTATCCCACAAAGACTCTTTCTGTGCATTTTACTTCGAAGTTCTTCAGAACCCAGTTAAGAAGTCCCTATTTTGAAGCATCTAGGTTGGTCAGGTTTCAGTGTGTTAATATTTCCTCAATACTAGCACTGGGGATCTCTGGAGGGATCACTTATTGATGAATACTTGGTTTCTATGCACAACATGGGACTGTGGTTGCTTGGTGGAGGCATGCAGATACATTCAAGCCTGCGTTACCCCTCCTGTTTGCCAGTAACTGCAGTACGTTCCTTGGAGATTTTCCCAGGTGAACAACTGCATGCTGAAGAGAGCCTCTGTCCCAAAACAGTGCTAACTTGGAGAAGACAAAGGGAGACTGACGTCTGCAAAGTTCCTGTGTCGAGTCACAGTCACAGCACTCTCTGTTCCTCCTAACCAGGAGGAAGGACAGGATCGTTTCCTTGCCATTATGAAGTTTTACACATTTGCATGCACCCTCACCACAACTTTTTTTATTCTAAAATGATTTTCTCATAAAATTGCCCTTGATCTTCAGCCTGGTACTCTGATGTATATTTATAACCTTTCCTCTGTACTTTCTTGTCACTTGACTTTACCAAATCCCAGTCCTTGTCTGAGCTGATGATATAAAGTACAAGCTGGAGCCTGAGTGGGGATGAGGGTTGGAAGGACTCTCTTGCTCTGCCTTTACTCTGTTCTACTTTTGCTTGCACATTTAAGCTCCAGATGTGTAAGGGGGCATTGTTTCACTGCCTGCTAATGAAGACATCCAGTGGGATGCAACCTGTGCTTAGTTAAATCCCTCCAACTCCGAGACACCTGGTTTACTTTCACTGCACAGCTAGCTCAAGTCCTCCTGTGGGTGAGCAATAGGTGGCTAAATCCCCCATCAGAGTCCTTCTGCCCCTAGATCCTTTCCAGATACAGATTCCTACAACACTGCAAAGCAGAGGCCAACTCTTAGCCACAGTTTATTGTCACAGTTTTGTCACCTGACTCAGTCTGCCCTCACAAAGAATTTGTGACTCGTGACAGCCAAGAGAAATTGGGATTTGTCAGACAGCTCCCTATCTCTGGAGCTGCACTGGGGAGATAGGGCATCAGATGTCTTGCACCTCAGGCCAAGTGGTGTGCAAAGCTATCATGCAATCTCCGAGGCTCAGAGGATGGCAGTGAGGGTGCTGAGAGCCTCACAGCTGGTTTCCCCTGAAATGTTCCCTCTTTTCCTGCAGAAACAGAGCACAAAGCAGGATGACATTGCATCACCAAGGCCTCAGGGTTGTAGTTCAGCAATCAGTGCACCATGCACTGTAATCCCAGGGACTATTAAAACAGCACGGCAAGCTGGGGGAGAGGCTGTTAGGAAGAGCTGTAAAACGGCAGCATATTTTATACTCTGTCCTTGGATGTGAGTCATGGAGATCTCCGTATGCTGAGAGTAATGAGCATTTGTATTCAGATGATTTCCCAAGCTCTGTTCTTGAATGCTGGGGAATAAAATGTGTTTATTGTTGTTTTTCCAGGCAGGGACAAAGTGCAGGGTGGTCTATCAAGCTGCTTTCAGAAAGCTGCTCTTAGAGGTGTGTTAATTGGGCTCTTTGGCTTGTTCTCTGCTTGCAGAGTGACAGTCAGAGCTCTCTGTGCTTTCTTCCACCCACTGTCGGTGTGAGACAAAACATGATTCTCTGCAAAGGTCTCAACAAAAGGCCTCATTATGGTTGGACAGGTGGGTTCCTACCTACTGGTCTTTATAACTTTGATACTTCAGGTGTCTGCTAGACATGAAACACATCTAGACACAGAGAAACACTACCTGCCTTCAAAAGCATTTGGTTTTTGTTTTTTTGGAGGGTTTGTTGGTTTAGTTTGTGTGTGGTGTTTTGTTTTGTTTTTTTTTTTTTTTTTAAAACCTGCACAAATAGGAATTTGCTATGGCTTGGACAGGGGCATGACTTGTCCTTCGCTCTCTGACCTGTTAATGTCAGGGCCCTGCAATCCTGTCTTCTGAGTATGAAAGAAAAATATCGCTTGTGAGCTGTGCTGCAGAGCTGTCAGCCAGGAGCTGCTGCATGGGTGTCCTCTTCTCTGCTTCTTTGCACTGCATTGTGGTGATGCCCTGGCAGAGCTTCTCTTCCTGGCAAGTCTTCTCAAGAGTTGCTGAAAGAGTAGGGAGGTCTCTGAAGGCATGGAGGGCCCTTTGTGTCATAGGCTTTATCCATTGACACAACACACCTTTCGATGACATGGTGACAGTTCCGGTCTGGTGCCGAATGGGATGCTCCAGGTGGTGCAATGGGTCAGCTGTTGACTGCTGGCTGAGAGCACAGCTAAGGCTACCCCGCTGAATTCACTAGCTGTGTCAGTTAAATGATGATTGCGTGCCTCATCAGAAGCCACTGCTTTTTGAAAGCCATAGAAGCTATCATCTCCACTGGGAAGACTATTTCTGAGCTACTCCTGTAGAGCAGGTGTGAATTTTAAAGAAGTGGGGTCATCTTTAGTTAAGTGCCCTCAGCATCAATCAGTTACCAATATTTCAGCTCTCTTCCCTGGTGCCTTTGGAGGCATCCAACATCCATCAAATAAAGCAGCCTCCAGATGGCCCCAACATATGGTCCATGTCTCGGAATAGCTGAAATCTAAATGCTTGTCTCCTTGGGAAGCTGCAGCCCCTTGCTGAGTCTCAGCATCCAAGGGAGATACCTGCTGCTTTAATCAATGTGTGTTCTTTTTTTTTTCTGCTTTGTCATAGTCATAATAACAAGCAAGTCTCGCTTCGGCATCCCTAACTGCAAGAACCTTTCTGTGCTTGAAATACTAAACGCCTGTCAGTCCCTTTCTTTCCTCGTGTCTTTTCCCTCGTCTCTAGGACCTTACTGATCTACTCAATCCTGACAGCGCTAATTACCCTTCTCTTTGCTCCTACTATTGCTGCCTTTCCTTCCTCCTTCTAATCTCTTATTTGTGTAAATCACCAAGGGTGAAGGAAGAATAAATATCAATAAAGCAATTCAAATTGTTCGTGATGTTTCCAAGGGCTGCCCAAGCTCCTACCTGGGGAATGGCAATTAGTGATGGCAATTATTGGTCTGTCCCACTTTGCACCAAGGTTTGTCTCAGTCTGTCATCTCTTCGTTCCTTTGTCCTCACTCTGCTTAGCATCGTGAAAGGGCAAAGCAATTTCTGAGTCTCCCAGGATACGTCTCAAAACTTGTGCTCCCTTAAATCTTCCACCTGCTGTTGATGCTGTAGTCCTACTGCACCTAGGAGTGACACGGTGTAAGTGCTAGGAGCTGGGCAGGACCCATGGAAAAGCAGTCTGGCAGTCTTAGGGATATTTTCCTTGTCCCTGTTGAAACCTGTTAGGAGGCAAAGTCTCCAGAGGATGATGTGCTGCTGTAACTCCTGCTCCCTGTCAAAGTAGCATGTAATTTAAAAATATTTTTTAAAAATCAGTTAAATTATTGAAGCTGGATGGAAAAAAAGTGCCTGCAAAAAAAGTGAGATAGAAACCTTCCACCAATTCTGTAGATATATTTATAACACAGAAATATGGTTCCTTTGAAAGTGGCACATGTGACTAAGCAGTACTCCATTTAGGATATATAAGTAGCTATGATTTATACTTATTTCCTTTGAGTGCAGAAGTATTTGGCCAAGACTGAAATCAAAAGTTCAGTTAAAATTCCTATTGATGAAAAGGCCCGTCCCTGCAAATACAAAAAGTGAGGAGTAGTTGCTACTGCAGCGGTAGATCTCTGTCATTCTGTAAGGTTCATAAACTTTACGAAGCCTACCTTGTGGGCGATGTAACTTTGTGTTGCAGATGTCAGAGGCTGAACAACTTGCCTGGAACTCCAGCAGCCAGGTCCTTAATGGCTTTGACCTGCTGAGCTCTGCCCAGGGTCATTATTGTAGAGCTACGTTCACGCACCCTCAAGACCCTGAGATTGCCTTTCCAATAGTGCAATCTACTGATGTCAGATCTAGCCTTGTGTACTCATCTATATAATGTCTGGCTCAATTAATTTAGCCTGTGGCATCCACTCAGAAGACCATTGCTTTTTATGTAGCTTGGTGGTAGTTCTCTGCCCTGTGTTTGAAAAATCAAGGCAGAAGTTCCCCAGACTATAGCTTTGATTTTAAGTTTTTGAAAGTGGAGATGAGAATGAGATTCTGCAATGCAGGAAGAAGTTACTGATACGATGGTTTATCTTTCACTTCCCCTGAACCTTCAAGATTTGTGGAGTTCAAAATTCAAAGAAAGAACAATCTCACTTTCTCCAGCCCAGACTAGTCTTGGCTGCAAAGAGGTGTGGACTGATAGTCCTGGGGCTTCATGTCCTACCACTGTGACATCGGACTGACGGTAGGTGACATGCAGCCTGTGCCCAGGCCATCTCTTGGGATGAGACCTTTCTTTAATCTGCCTGTTTGTTGATGCTTGTCCTCTGCTGCACCTGCCAGCAGGGATTCCTGTTAGCACCCACTGCTTTGGCAGATTAAATCAGAGCTATCAAGTTTGTTACCTAAGTCACCAGAGAGTCATCACATAGCAATAACTTCCCAGCATGACCTTCCAGCTGGCCCCACCTCAGCCTCTCCCTGCCCCAGAGGTAGCAACACGTATGCGCGTGCTGTGGACCAGTTCCTTTGTGTGCAGATGGCAGCGTATTCATTTTTCTTGTAAATTATTTCTAAGTTTTGATGCTTATGTACAGGAGGTATAGAGCCTCATGTTGTGCCATTATTGGGATTAAAGTAATAAATTCAGGCTTGAAGTTAGAAAAATGTTTGTAATGAGGAAAATAATGTGCTGAACTGATGATCCATGCTATCTAAATATGGGTGTGTGGAACAGGTCACTTGATGTTTTGGGGCCATAGCAGTTGTCTGTGGGCCTCATTCAACATCATATTTGCAGTAACTTCACTCACTTTCTCTTTCTGAAATGAAATTTCAGTAATCTGGATTATTTGTGATCACTGTATCTAGCTTGCAGCGTAACCGTGCCTCAGGTGCTCTGACTGGGGTGGCTCCATGAGGAGCAGCAGGGCCTACTGCTGTGCAGACGTGGCCATTCATCTTTGGGGATGCCTTTGTACTTGCATGGTGCTGTGCAGAAGTGGCTGTTCAGCTCTGGAGGTGCCTTTGTACCTGGAAGCACCCCGGTGACGTTTGTGTGAGCATGAGGCACTAAGATCTGTGGATCTAGACTGATGGTTACCTTTGTGCTGTAGACACCTGGGCAGGTTTGACTTCAAGGAGCCCCTCCTTGGCTCTGCAGATCAGGCAGGACTGACAGGGCAGCTGCTGAAACAGGTCACGAAAGTGTCTCTACATCCCCAATCCCGTATTTTCCCTGTACTCCCAAATACTCCATCCCTTCCATTTTTTCTGCCTTCTCTCGCAGCTCAGTCACACCTCTCTCCCCCTCACCTCATTGCTGGTGGCAGAGTTGCATAAATAGCTCCTGTAAAATGTGCCGGTGCCCAGCAGGGTGGTGATGGGAGCTGCAGTAAGCATGGGCAACCTGGCACCTTCCTTGCACCTCATCTTACTAGTTCCAGTTCTCTGCCATTGAAGGCAGATACCTTTTATTATTGATGCTAATAATGGTCGTAAGACACCGCATTTACAATGTGTGAGGTGGTAGCTAGCAGAGAGAGAGAAATACCTTTCTAACCATGTGCTTGTATCAGCAAGCCAAGGTTGGCTGTTGGTTATTGGGATCACTCTTTGCATGCCTATGTTTGCTGGAGAAAAAAAAAAGTTTGAGTTGTGGCCATAAAATTACGAACTTTTTTCATAGTATTAGTTCTATGCTTTCTTTCTATATGCAAAGTATGCAGTTTTAATAGCATACAGCATATAAAGCATTTCTAGGTGTAATATTTTGGACTGTCTGTGGCACTATACTAAGACAAGTCAATTTATTCTGTCTCCACTAAGAAGGAGAAAGAAAATTTCCATGGCTGTCATGCTCCATCAGCTTTCCTAATCACTTTGAATGTGTATTTCTAAAGATACCATCCCCATTGTCTCACACTTCAAATAATTTATACCATTTTTTGAAGACCACTGATGGTGTGCAGGTGTAAGGGAGCGTGCTACATCTCCAGAAGTCATTCAGGAAGGTTTCAAGGATGGCAAGCTCCTTATTTCTGTGGTTATTTATTGGTAGGTTGATGGGTATGAATAAAAACTTGTGTTTTTTTATTGAGACCTTATAGGGTCTGTTCATGAAGATGATGCATTATGGAAGTAGACTTTGTTCTTTTAAGTTCACCCTTGAATAAGGAAATACAAGTTGGTTGTTGCTTACACAAGCAGATACTGGAAAAGATAATGTTCTGGAAAACCTCATGAAGTGGGATCTGGGGAGAAGGGGCAGTGGGAGGTGTGGAGGGACTTCTGGTACAGTTTATTCACGTAGGTGTGGTGTCTGGACCGAGTTCCCTGTAGACACAGTACAACCAGGAGGTGCTTTTCTATGGATGCTCTGGGTCGTTTTTATGCCCACCACATGGTGTGCCAGACTGGCTCACTATTCCTGGGAGGTCAGAAGTTAAACTGTAAGATTTTAGGTGATGAAGCACCTTTTGCCTGTGTTCGAGACTCTGTTAAGCTGTGTGGATGTAGCCACTGTGTTTTGTCTCCAGGCTTTGGATTTAGGTCTTTTTCTGCCCCACTTTCTCTTTACAATCTTCATTTACAAAGCTTCGTATCACAGTTTTTACCACTTGGAAAGTTATATGAAAATCAGCTAGAAAAAGAAGAGACTCTGAACTCTCAGCACACCTGAGACGGGCTATGCTAGGGATACCAATCAATTTAAGACAAGAAGGTTTTAATGTGTTAGAAGAACTCTTTGGGTGTGATCCCATCTCAGACTGTGGCTTCTGCACTGCATCACACTGAGGGCTGGTGTTGAAAGCACACTCACAGCATGATTTTGTTGTGGAGCCTGGAGTCACAGCACACTCAACTTGGTACATAGATAGAATTGTGAATTGGATTTTTTTTTTCTGTGTGATGTTCTATGTCTTGTTAAAAATACATACATACCTAATATCCCCAAATGGCAAACGTGTGATTCAGAAGCTTATAGATGTCACATTTTGAAGATACTCCATTTCTTATGCAGCAATTAATCCAAAATACCATAAGAAAATCTGTGTTATCTCTTCTCTGAGAATGTGCAAGTAGGGCTTTGAACCAAAATAGAGCTTTAGTGGAGGCAAGTATCAGTTCTCCAGGTAATCTGACAATCTTTTCCTGTTATGCCACATGCTCTGCAAATGCTCTTTTCCCACACACTTTTTCTTCGTGGGAAAAGTGGACTTTTTTCCCCAGTCAGCCAAACTACTGTAGTTCAAAACTTGAAAAAAAAAACCCAGACACAATGACATTTTTTCTAGAGAATGTCATAATGAAACAAGTTGTTTGCAGAGGAAAAAACAATATTCAGTGTGTACTTGACTGCAGGTATGTCAGAATTCAGACTGGGCACACATCCTTATTTCTCAGCTTGTGTAGCCCCCAGACAGGCACCCTGGAGCTGCAGCCCTGAGACATGGACAGAAATGCTGGACTATTAATGGGTGCGGAAAGGAGATCCCTCTCTGAGAAACTGTATTGTGGGCATTGCAAGGTCCCTATCAGTCTTGCTACTTTTGTGCACACAGACCAATGGAGAGAGAATTGCAGTGTTTTTGGGTAAGTGCTGAGTCTTGAGGAGTATCTAGCAGTCATTATTCCACATCATCTCATCTGGCACATCCCTGGCTTATACTAGGGAAGGTGTTGGAAGGGATGGGGCAGAGAACGGGTGATACATTTCTGAGGTGATGTTCTTAAAGAAGTTTGGTGCTGGTCTAAGAAATGATGTAGCAATGTACTGTTCAGCCTGACACAAGGCTTTTAACAGGAGTAGAAGCATTTGCTGACAATTCTGGCAAAACCACTCAAGTTGAGTGTTGTCTGAATTAAGGTGATAACAGGCCTGTCCGGAAAGGCTCTATGGGTGAGGTTCAGTTGTCGAGTTGTGGTGTTTAGTGCCATTTCAGTCTCCCCAAGAAACCTGAGATATCCACATCAGTGCAGGCAGAGCTATCAGAGCCTGCAGTCCCCTCGAGCAGATGCAGGCCAGGCAGGACACTTTGACTCCTTAAGTGATGATGGACTGTGTATGTTTAGGTGATTGATTCCCCTTCTACGTGTGTGCTGCTGTGCAAGGGTGCATCTGAATTTGCTTCCTAATGTGGTCTGTGCTGGGATTTAGAGAGTAACTTGCGAGGCCTGACAAGGCTCTCTGCCACAAGAGGAAACGGAGCTGAACAACTGCATGGGTGAAGCAGAAATCTCCAAGCTCTAGGTAGACAGGAGCGCATTTTTGGTGAGTGTGGAAGCCCACCAGCAGCATTTACACAGATGTGATGGAAACCAGAGGGATCAAACTGAGTGGAGAAGTTGGAGTAGTGGTGGTGGTTGTTCATCTGCGGTGGAATTGCAGGAGCAAATGGGTAAAAGCCCACTAAGCCATGTAAACACTGCGCTTTGTGCTGATGTACCAACCTTTCCCCCAAAACGTCTGTAAGCCATGCATGGTGCTCTTGATGTACTTACAGGGTTACCTTACGTAGTCCTCAAAGTGTGTATGGGGGTGTCTGTGAACACTAGCAATGGAAAATACTTTCAGGAGAGGAGGGCACTTGCCCAGCCTCAACTCCCAGCTAATCTCTGCACCACAGCTCTGATGGGTAGGTGAGAAACAAGCCCTGTCTTCTCCAGGGCCAAAGGTCCAATGAACTGAAAGCTCATTGAAACAGCATAGCTTTATTTTGTTCTTCGTCCTTGAGCCGTAGTTGAATCTGAACCACTGTTTCAGACTTTGTTGAACTCAGTCTGCAACAACATGAGTCAAAACTGAATCTAGACTGGAGGGAGATATTAAGCTGGTGGTAGGAGTTTTACTTGGAGAATGTTTATTAGTACAGTGATGCAAAGGCGCAAAGACTGAAAGAATTGAATGGGCTGTCTGCTTGCTGTGTGGTGTTTTGGTTTGTGGGGTTTGTTTTGTTTGTTGGTTGTTTTTTTTTTTTTTTTCCTGGTAGAAGAACTTCCATTATGATGGAATCTCAGAAGTTTTACAGGAGAGGACTCGTATCTTCCTAAAGAGCTTACAGTGTAAGGCTCTAGCCCTCAGGCCTTGTCCATACCTGCTAGTCCACGTGGGCTGTGCTGCTTCATCACGGGCTTTAGCTCTGAGTCACAATTTCTAGGATAGGGTCTAAGGGCTGAGTGGGAAAGATACAATATGTTGTCTAGGCAGTGCTGTGCACTTTATCACAGTCATTTTTTCTAGACTGGGTCTTCTTCTAAACCCTCTTTTTCTAAAATCTTGCAGCCTGAGCCAACCAGGCAGGCTCCATGTGTGATCTAACCATTGTTAGCAAGCTTTTACTTTTTCTTTGGTGCAGATTTTGTATAATTCTCACTTATTCAGATATGAAAATGAATGCTTTTGTCTTCCCACAGCACTTCTGTGCTTCTGCTATCTGTGTAAACTTGGTTTTAACTCCGCTCTTTCTGTTGATTTGATCATCTTTCCTGCACTCATCTTTATTTGCCTCCTATTGATTTTCTACCTTGACTTTGCAAGAACTAAAAGGAGTTTAGGAAAAAATACACTCCTAGAGTGGATGTTACTTGAGTGAGAAGCCACAGCTAACTGTGTTTTTTGAGACTTTGTGAATATCCCAGGCAAGCGGTAGCCTCATCCCTCTGTACCCTAGAAAGACATTATGTCCAAGCTTGAGCTATAAAATTGCCAGTCAGTTGTGCAGCAACACACTCTTGATCCTCTATAGAAAGAGAGTGTTTTTCCAAGAGAGGTCATCTGCTGGGCAGGAAGGACTTATTAATCTACAGGCACCTTCTGGCCTCTATCCCTTCCTTCAGGGCTTGATGCGGTGTCCTGCAGAAGTCAGTAGCAGCAAGGCTGGAAAATGGCTGTGGACCTCTTGACTATGTTTCTTGTTCCCTGAGCTAAGCATCTGTCAGGCTCCTTTCCATCACTGTTGTAATTCTGTGTTTGTGCAGACGTGTAAGTGTGGGGAAGGTCCTTACCTTAGTTGCTTTAAATTGTTACGTAAAAGACTGTCAATGAGGAGCTACTACTCAGAAGCTTTAATCATGGCCTGACATGATGTTGTTGTCCTGGCCTTAGACACCTCTGTGGGTGTGTTTCTGAAGGAGGTGGCTTTTGTTGCTCCAGGCTGACTCCTCTCAAGAAGTTCTCTCCATCAAGGTGACATTCAGGGATGACAGTGTGACACATCACTGAGGAGGTGGAGGAGTGCTCAACAGGTGACTGTGATTTGATGTCGTGTTTCCCCATATCACCACAAATATCCAAATGGGATATTAGTGATCCTCCAGTTTTTCCTGTAGCATCATTCCCAGCAATAATCCTCATGATCATGCAGAGATGTTGAATCTTCCTAAGCCACTCTGTGAGTAGCCATAAAAATTGGTGATGCGCAGCTTCCTTGTTGCAGATGTGTTACCAGTCTAGGGCTCCCAGAGTCCAGGTAAACTGAATTGTGTCAATAAACACCTGAACTACAAAGAGGATGCACAAGGGGCTGAAAATGGCACATAGAGCCTGGTGCTTTGGTTAGCTGGTAGCAGCTGTCTCTGTCCTCTTTCCCCTCATCAGAGGTCCAAATCACATCTAATGGAGATGCAAAGCAGTATCTGCAGTTCCCTTATCTTGAACTGCCCAGTCTCTCAGGTCTTGGAAGTCGGGACATTCTTCCCGGAAGTTGCCTAGAGCTGCTGTCTGTATTGGCACAATAATTTTAATTGGTTTCCCCAAGGGCTGGAAAGTAGAAGGCTAAGAAATGGCTTGAAACCCTGAAGTTAAGACATACTGGCAGGAGTGCTACACATGGTGCTGTGACAAGACAGTAGCCAGAAGAGGACTTTGAGGGCTGCCCATCATACTCTTTTTCCCATCTTCTAGAAAAAAGAAAAAATTTATTTATCCTTTTTGCAGGCTGGGGAAGGGAGAGAGTTACCTTGTGTAGGTGTATGTAATTTGGTTTAGGAATAATTAAAGAGGTTGTAGCTTCCCACCAAAGGGGTAGTGCTGGTGACAAGAATGCTGGCAGTGAGATCAATGCAGTGTGCCTGTCATACAAATGTATGGCAATGAAATGCGGCCCTCCTTTTTTAAACGGGTTCTGCAGCCTATTTTTCCAAGTATTTTTGATGTTTGGGACAGTCTACGGCATTCTTGTGTGTCATGAAACACACAAAGATTACTGGGGGAAAAATGAAGAAAAGGAGTGATTTTATAGTTGGAAATGCGCAAACCAAACAGTTAGATTGAGGAAGGGTTCAAGCTCACCGTCTTGTCCCAGAATATCTCGGACTGAAGGTCAGGTAGAACTTGGTTGAATGGTTTGTAATAGCAGATTAATTCATATTAATTCATATTAAACATCCACTGGGGGGAACGGGGGAGGGTATGTGTGGAAATCTCCCGTGACCACTATGCTATTGGGGATGCTCGGTGCTTCCAAAACATGTTGTCCCCTTGAGGTGTCCTGATCTCAGCTGCAAGAAAATGAGAACTCCCTTATATATTGGATACTTTCGTTGAAAAGTTATATAAATGGATTTTGCCCAGAGTGTGCTCTTGCACCGAGTGTAATTCATGGAGAAGATGTAATGGAGGACTGAGTTGTTGGACTGGATTTAGATGATGCTGGAGATTTTTCACAGCGCTAGAAGGTGGTGCTTCTGCTGTCTTTAGCTTTGGAGTCTGCTTCAGGGAGCCTGTGAGCAGATATGTGTCTCTACTATTGATGAGGCAGGACTGATAATCAAGTTCGCTACAGGGGCAGAGGCTTTTCCCTAGAACTGGAAGTCTGCAAGAGCTTTTCCTCTGCTTCCCGTTGCTTCCTGACAAAGTGGCAAGGGGCTGATCCTCAGGTGTGGCACAGCACCTGGGTAGAGCAAGTAGGATACTCCAATTTGGGGTACAGTTTGTGGAAAATGTATTTAATGACTTCTATTCATCTGTAGTAGTCACTGAAAGCAGCTGCACTGAACAGTTATAGCTTGACAATCAGTGCAAAGTGTCAGCTGCACTATAGTGTTAACCTACTGGATGAGACATACCTGTATTAAATAAATAGGCTAGGCAAGGGAAGATTAGTTTGTCTTATTTTTTAGCAATGGGTAGATAGGAACAAATTTCTAATTTAGGGCCTTGAGGGTTTCTTTGAACTTGGGTCTAAGCGAACGGAAATTTTCAACTCTGCAAGTGCAGCTGGATGAATAATTTGTAGTGAGTAAGATATCTGATGGCTTTCACCGCATTTGGGATTGACAGCAAACACATCACAATTTGAATTATTGGGAATGATTTGCTGAAATATTCAGGAGCTATTTTTGGTTCCTGCAGACTGTGCATGAAAAAGTTAGCTATTTAAAAGTCAGACTCTTCCCCCCCTGCCCTGAGCTCCTGGCTGGTCCACTTGCTCACCTCAAGGTTCTCCAAACAGGGCAGCAGGCCTTATTGCATCCTGACTTGAGAATTTAACATATAGGAACCTTAATAATAATGATTAAAAAAGTTATTGCAAATCTTCCTACCCTAACACTCAGCAAGACAGCATGTGAGAGGGATCAGGATGGGGTTGGTTCGTTGGCTGCTTGAGGTGCTTGCGGAGCTGAGGGCTTTCCGTGTAACTGGAGTGGGAATCTGCAAAGTGGAGAATGGAGACTTCTGGAGAGGTGGGGAAAGCAGTACAAAAGTGTTCTGTCTCTCCCCCTCTCCTGTACCTTTCACAGCTTTGAGAAAGTCAGAACCTCAGAACTGGCCATCCACAACACAGGCTTGGTGTTATTTGGACGTTGCTATATAAGCAAGACCATGGGGGAATCACGGCTCCTAATGTAGAGGAGTTGCTGATGCAGCCAGTTTCCCCAAACTGCTGGAAACAGCTGTTTGCCCTCCTGCCCCTCTTCCCCTCCTCGCACCTCCCCATAGAGTGGTACCATACCACTGTACCGTCGTGCCATCCCAGTATGATGTTGCCCGCTGCTGCAGAGGAGGGTTGGCCTGGGGGGGTGATGCAGATGCTATGAAGAAAATCAGGGAGAAACAAACTTCTTCCGAAGGAACAGGGCAGGAATAACATGAAATATAAATTTTGCTTCTTATCTGCAAAGAAATCAAGGCAGCATTCTGAAAAAGGCATGGATACGGATGAATAAAAACGTGACTTTCCTGAAGAACTGAAATAGCAACCAGAAAGTAAGCAGGGGAGACGCAGGTACAGATCGCGCTGCTTTGCCTGGGCTCTGTTAGTTGCTCTCTAAAATGTTTTGCTACCCTCTGGTGGCTTTGTGAGGATTTGTGCGGTCTAGTTTTCATTCCGTGTGCAATCCCTTGCCAACTTTTTGGAATGCATTGAGAAACCCAGATCTGCTGTTGGAGATTATTTCCTCTGTTTCCAAATCAGCAGTATGATAATAATGGAAAGGCAGCTTTGTTTTAGTTTTATTTTTTCCTTTTTTTCTTTTTGTTCGTACAAAGTCTCTTTTGGGCTAGAGTTAGTCACAAAGGCGGCTTGGTTGGGAGGTTAACATGTAAGAATGATACTTTGTACCTAGGTTGGCTGTATAATAGGACTGTTCAGTGTTTGGGAAAGACACAGGCTTCACAAGCCTTCAGAATGCAAACCAGTGTCCTCTGTCTGCAGAGGACACAAAGCGAGTACCAGTGAAGTCAATAATAGCAAAACTCCCATGATCTCCAGGAGCCCAGAATAGGTCCTATTCAGCCTGATGCAGGGGCAGTGCTCAAACCTCCGTCATCCTTTCACTGTGCCTCCATTATTTGTCTCTTTTCCATCTTCCCTGCTCTTTAACTGATTCTACATTGTGGTATCATAGCAGAGGAGCTGTAGGTAGGTATTTAAAGGGCAGTGGTTTGACAGATCTTACAAGAAACTCCTCCCAGGCATTAATTCCTGGGTTATGGGGTCAGAGAGGCTCTTGTGATCTTCTCAGTCTGACCTCCTGCAGAGAGCGAGTCACAGGACTGCCCTCACTTGACCCCTACTTGAAGTGCAGCATTGAATATAGAAAACATGCACTCTTGGCTTAAAATGTTCCAGTGATGGAAGGTTCACCTTGTTAAATTGTTCCAGTGCTTTATCACCTTCAATGTTACATACTGCTGCACTTTGTTTAGTTTCACCTTCCAGCCTTGGATTTTCTTGTTACTTTGAGTTTGAGAAGCCATGCGTTGCTACAGCTGTGTCCTGCGTAGGGACTATGCGCTGTATCTCCTATGAGGAAAGGCTGAGAGAGTTGGGACTGTTCAGCCTGGAGAAGAGAAGGCTCTGGGGAGACCTTATTGTGACCTTCCAGCACCTGAAGGGGCCTACAAGAAAGCTGGAGAGGGACTTTTTACAAGGGCATGCAGTGACAGGACAAGGGGTAATGGCTTCAGACTGAAAGAGGGTAGATTTAGCTTAGATATAAGAAAGAATTTCTTTACTACGAGGGTGGTGAGGCACTGGAACAGGTTGCCCAGAGAAGTTGTGGATGCCCCCTCCCTGGAAGTGTTCAAGGCCAGGTCGGATGGGGCTTTGAGCAACCTGGTCTCGTAGGTGCAGGTGGTGGAACGAGATGATCTATAAGGTCCCTTCCAACCCAAACCATTCTATGACACATGGGCTAGATCAAGTTGCCAACCAGGTGGAGTTCTCAGGAACCTTGGTTGTAAGAAATGAAAAGTTGTTAATGTTACTGACTGAGAACTTGTGGGGTGTGACGTGAAATCACAAACTTGTTGCATGGAAGACACCAAAAAAGCAATACAGTGGCACTGCTGGGATGTGTGTGTGTTCCTCCCTAATGCATGTCTGCACTGGATATTTCTAGACTTTGTATACTTAAAATATACAGTTAGTAAGGGAGGATTTGTACAGGTTTTCAAATGAGATCTAATTGCAAAAGTCCTGCAGTGGTTGTTTTTCACAAGAGATACATGTAAATAAAATATATCTCAATATACATTGAAATATAAAAGCATTTGTTGTTTTGGGTGTGGTATTTTTTGTTAATCAGCTGTGCTGAGGTCCTTTGTGATACAGGCTACTACATTCAGCAGAATGATTGTTTTTAGCGTCTCACACTGTTCCAATTCATGATACATTTCAAAACCAGCTCCATCCATCTTACAACCTGGCAGGGGTTTGGAGTGGAGAGCAGCCAGTGCCTTTTGTGCTGGATTAGCCTGCAAAAACCCTGAGAGAGAGTAATACCGCAAGCCTGGTGGGGCAGTAAGCACAGCTAGAAGGCCACCTTAAAGGAAAAAACAGTTTTTTGTGGTTCAGGCTGTTGCCTTTGTTGGCGTGGCGACCTGGTTCAGGAACGGCACGGCGACCAACCCCAGGCCGCTCGGGCCATCAGCTCGCAGACACCAATGTGGTGGACGGCAAATGGC
>Ga0065711_1003988_pt1 | contig 25463 bp, 17 predicted proteins | sample Hoacrofraction12_FD_59098 | JGI IMG/M metagenome (GOLD analysis project Ga0065711, IMG submission 59098) | Hoatzin crop microbial communities from Cojedes, Venezuela - Epithelial fraction 12 v2 (version 2) | ecosystem: Host-associated > Birds > Digestive system > Esophagus > Crop | place...
CATAGCAATGGGAGGCAGTAGCTGCATCTACTTAGAAATTCATAAGAACTCCCAAGCCAAGGTGTTAAGAATGCGCACAATATTAAGGTCTTTCCCAGGACATGTGTCTCTCCCTTCTCACTAAAAAGCAGCGAGAAGGCTTGTCCTTCAAGCTAGAGAATAGAGCAAGGGTGAAACTCAGGCTGAAAAGAAACCCCACCACCTCTGGGCCCCAGGGACCTCGGGGGACAGACTGCTCCAGGGTGGCCTCCCAAAGGATGCCAGGCCCTCTCCTCCCCCCACCCTCAGGGCTCGGCGCAGAGGGGACGGACGGCAGCTCTCCACACTCCAGGGGCAGGGACAGGGGCCCACGCAACACCTCGCAATCGGCAATTCTTTTATGGAATCCAGAGAGACCGGCTGGGCCTCCCCTTCGCGCCAGCGGGATGTCTGGGTGCTTCGCCCCTCACAGCTGCTGGTGGCGAGCTGGGTGTTTGGGGGGTCCCTGAGGACCTCTGACCCCCTCTGCTGTTGCCACCATCTCATCCAGGGGACCCCGCGCATGGGATGAGGAGGTGCTGGACCCGCCGGCACACAAGGGGAGGTGGAGGGCATTCCCTGTGCCCAAGGGGGAGCAGAATGGCACCAGGGAGAAATCCCCAGTAAAGGGGCCCTCAGACCCCCCCAACCCTCCTCCTTCTCCCACAGTACAGGACCTCTCAGGGCACAGGCACCCCACAACGCCCAGAACAGCCATCTTTGGCCACATGCATCACCATCACAGTGGCCTCTTGATGTCACGAGCCATCTCACTGTCTTCTGTTCCAGGGTCTATAAATACAGGGTCCCCGTCAGCTGGCCCATGATTTGCTGAGCTTCAAGGCCCTCTCATGCCAAGGATGCTTGGAAGCAAGAGGTCCCAGAGCAGCAAGGCAGGTGGCTGCCCACCTTTGAGTGGGAGAGAAGAGAGAGGGTTGCAGGAGCTGCAGAGGAAGCGGAGGCAGCGTCAGAGGTGGGGCATGATCGCTCACATGGCTGATGGTGTGGAGCCCATGGAGGCGGATGCACCCGAAGATCAAGAAAAGTCAATGGAAGTGGATCCACCTCTAACACGGCTTCCCCGGCACAGCTACACCATGACAGGGGTCCCCTCCATGACTCCATGGCAGCGACATCACCACAGCGCCCGGCCAGTGCCCCACCATGGGCCCGGCCTCCACACCCAGCGTTAGCTGGGAGGCCCAGCCTCCGTATCTTGTCATCCTGCAGGCTCACCCATTACATCTCCCAGCAATCAGCAATTATTTTTTTGATAGCTATGGCTGGTGTGAGCCCTTCTTTCCCAACCCCACCCCCCACCCCCCTACTCAGAAGTGCCGTCTCCTCTGCTCTGAGCCCCAAGAACAGGGGATGAGATGACCTGGCTTCCACCAGGCTGCTGTGCCCTGGGCAACAGGAGTCATCCCTCAGGGGGCCACCGAGGTCCCTGGGGCCTGGAGGTGGGGTTTCTTCGGTCTGAGGATGAGAAGGCTGCCCGATGACTCACTGAAGATGAAGCCAGACCCTGTGTGGCAGTGCACAAAGAATAGCAACGGGTCAAGCAAACAAGTTAGAGACACAGCTGTTTCTTTGGAGGAGCAGAAGACCGCAGTTCTGCCAGGAGGAAGTGCTGGCCTTCAGCATCAAGGTGCCTTCTAGCTGCTTCATTAGGAGTTCTTTTCAAGACTGGCAATAAACCATACAAAAAAAAACCTCTGGTGACTGCATCTAGAGTCTTTTGTCCCTTTCTGCTCTCCCCAGTCCAGGAAGGACACTGGTGCGTAGGGTGTGGGCCTTCCAGTGTATCAGCCGCTTCTCCCAGTTTTGTGTCATCAGCAAACTCTAACTCTTCATCCAAGTCACTGATGAATAAGTGGAACAAGACTGGGCCCAGTACTGACCCCTGGGGAACCCCACTAGCTACAGGCCTCCAACTAGACTCTGCGCTGCTCATGACAACCCTCTGAGTTCTGCCATTCAGCCAGTTCTCAATCCACCTCACCGACCACTCATCCAGCCCACACTTCCTCAGCTTGCCTATGAGGATGTTATGGGAGACTGTGTCAAAAGCCTTGCTGAAGTCGAGGTAGACAACATCCACTGCTCTCTCCTCATCTACCCAGCCAGTCACACCATCGTAGAAAGCTACAGATTGGTCAAGCATGATTTCCCTTGGTGAATCCATGTTGACCACTCCTGATAACCTTCTTTTCCTCCACTTGCTTAGAGATGACATCCAGAATGAGCTGTTCCATCACTTTTCCAGGGATGGAGGTGAGGCTGACCAGCCTGTAGTTCCCTGGGGCCTCCTTCTTGCCCTTTTTGAAGACTGGAGTGACACTGGCTTTCCTTCAGTCCTCAGGCACTTCTCCTGTCCTCCAGGAGCTTTCAAAGATGACAGAGAGTGGCTCAGCAATGACATCTGCCAGCTCCCTCAGCACTCGTGGGTACATCCCATCAGGGCCCATGGATTTGTCGGAGTCCAGTTTGCTTAAATGATCTCTAACCCAATCCTCCTTAATCAAGGGAGGGTCTTCCTTTGTCCAGGCTTTCTCTCTTACCTCTAGGGACTGGGGTGCCTGAGGGCCAGACTTAGCAGTGAAGACTGAAGCAAAGAAGGCATTCAGTAACTCCGCCTTCTCTGTATCGTCCATCACCAGAGCACCCACCTCACTCAGCAGCGACCCTACATTTTCTCTAGTCATCTGTTTACTGCTGATGTACTTGAACAAGTCCTTCTTGTTGTCTTTGACATCCCTTGCCAGATTTAATTCCAGGTGGACCTTAGCCTTCCTTGCTGCATCCCTGCATACTCTGACAATGTTCCTGTATTCCTCCCAAGTGGCCTGTCCCTTTTTCCACATTCCGTAGACCTTTCTCTTCCATGTCAGTTTTTCTAGAAGCTCCTCGCTCATCCATGCAGGTCTCCTGCCTCCTTTGCTTACTTTCTTACTCGTGGGGATGCGCTGATCCTGAGCATGGAGGAAGGGATGCTTAAATAACAACCAGCTCTCTTGGACCCCCCTATCTTCTAGAGTCCTGACCCACGGGATTCCCCCAAGTAGGTCCTTGAAGAGACCAAAGTTAGTTCTCCTGAAGTCCAAGATTTTGATCCTACCTATTGCCCTGCTTCCTCCACGCAGGATCCTGAACTCCACCATCTCATGGTCACTGCAGCCGAGGCTGACCCCAACATTCACATCCCCAACCAGTCCTTCTTTGTTTGCCAGCACAAGGTCCAGCAGCACACCTCTCCTCATTGGCTCCTCCACTACCTGTGTCAAAAAGTTGTCATCAGTGCTCTGCAGGAACCTCCTGGACTCTGTGTGGCTTGCTGTGTGGTCTTTCCAGCAGATGTCAGGGTGGTTGAATCCCCCATTAGAACCAGGGCCTGTGACTGTGAGGCTACTTTCAGCTGTCTGTAGCAGGTCTCATCGCCTTCCTCTTCCTGGTCAGGTGGCCTGTAGTAAACACCCACCCATATGAGCCTGCCCCTTAATTCTTGTCCATAAGCTCTCGACCCATTCTTCCTCCACCCCTAGGCAGGTCTTGATATATTCCAGTTTCTCCCTCACATGAAGAACAACCCCATCACCTCGCCTTGCTGGCCTGTCTGTCCTAAAAAGTACATAGTTGTCTATGACAGCATTCCAGTCATGTGAACTGTCCCACCATGTCCACCAGTCACGTATTTAAGTGACTTCTGTCTGCAGACATTTAAATGAACTTTGGGTGCTGCCATCAGGTGTCTCAGGACTTGTGCTGAAGTGAGCTGCTTTGGGCAGTTCTTGTCAGGCAGACTTGGGCAGCAAACTTGTCAGGCTGTTCCCACTAGGGACTCTCTGCAGGCTCTCTTTCAGGGGCCCCTCCTTTGCTATATCTGGACATGTCGGTACAGAAATAGGGTGCCATCTCTGTGAACCCCTGGGGAGCAGCCCGCCAACACCACCTCAACCTTGCCAGGCTCCCTGCTCATGAACCCTGGCAGAAAAAACGGTTCTTACAGGAGGATTTTTTTCTCGTTCATTGTCTGCCTTGTGGGGCCCAGCAATGACTCTTGACTTTCTCCAACTTGGTGCCATGCTCTGTTACGGTGTATGCCATATATACTCATCAGCAGGAGTTGCTAAACTGAAAGTCCTCCATTCACTGGGATTATCTCACCATTATTTTACTAACGAGAGATACCACTGTCACGAGAAGCATCCGGCCAGAACCACAGACTTCTTTTATATTGAAGGAAGGTCCTTGTTGGTCCTTCTTATTTGGTTGTTTTTTCACTGAGGGATGTAAGGAAAAGAATAATTTCACTTTCTGATTCTGAATTCAGAGAATTCAGGATGGTTTTAATGTCTTTGAGATTATGTGCTCTGCTGAAGAACACACCCTGTTGGCATCCACCTTCCCATCCTCAGAGTGTTTGCATCCAGCCCTTTCAGAATGACAGAAGGGCAACCCAAAACTATTTCATGGAAAAACTGGTTACAAATTAGACAGTTTACAACCTCTGTTATGATCTAAAGGACACAGCTGTGGAAATGATCACAAAAAGGTTGACTACCAAGCATGCAATATATGTGGAAAAAGTCAAACTATAACTTCCTGTAGACCTGTGGAAGACTGTCAAGGCTCACTAGGCTAAAGGAATTTCTTGAAGGATTAAGCTATGCTACTGTCCACCATTACGTTTATAGATGGAGTCCAGATGTTTTCACAATATAAGCTCTGCCTGTTTGTAAGCGCATGATGAACTTGCACATTTTTAGTTCCCTGGCACAGGTCTTTTTGCCATTTGATTTAGTCTCGGAAGGTTACTGCAGCATCCTCTTTTTGGTGGATATAGAGGATCTGACTCAGAAAAATGTAACAATATATTCAGCAAGTCAAATTTTTTACTGGTGAGTTCCACCTTTTTCTGGATTGGTTCCCAGGGGAATCACAAAGAGGTTTGGCCTCTCTCCACACCATTCAGCACTCTGGAATGTGCTGTGAAATTGTTTGCCCTGAGCAGTATTACAGGAGAAGCATCCATCAGTTAACTTCATTGTCAGACTTCTCTTCTAAGGCATGCATTGCTGATGATGAGTCATAAAGACATTGATTTTAAAATTTGCTTTGAATCATGATTGCATTTGTAAGATTACATAGCGGCTCCCAGGGATCTACTGAGTTTTTAAATCTATAGTTGATGCCTATTATTCTCAGTTAAGTACTATATAATGCATAAGATGACCTGGCAATTTTTTATTTTTATACTCATTGCTTTTCAAAAATGGTGTCTTACATCTGGAAAATTAAGTTAATATGAAAAAAAGCTGCTTTTTTTTCAGTGGCAGTCTTTGTTTTAAAAAATCCAGATTAATGGTTCAGCTGGGTGAAACAGTGCATTACAATCGACAGTTAATATCCATACTGAATTAATACCTGAGGGGTTCCCATCATGATTTGAGTTCCCAGTGTTCTAAGTTGCTATAAATCTAAAGCAATGGTTAAAAATATACAATTAAAAGACATACCTAGGTGTGAAAATGAGGTGCAAGGTCTAGTCACCAGAACTGTGGAATTACAGACATATATTACAGTCCATACTGCTGTGGACTTGTTTGTTTAGATAAATGCTTCCTGGCTATGCTAGAAGGTTGTTGTTGTTGTTGTTGTTATTATTACCTCCCACTTTGTGTTCCCTGAATGAACTCTCCTTAAAATACACTTTCCTTTGACTTCATTCCCCTCTGCTGGTCTTTACCTACAGGGTGCTTGGGCGGCAGGCAACACTCCATGAAGCTTCCTGAGGCCCTCTCAATAGACAGTGAGCTCTCCCACTTTGGAGGCAGTATCTTTTTCATGCACCAGTCAGCCTACCACCATCCTGTTCTGCCATTCGGGGAGAGAAGGTGGGCTGTTTCTCTAACATGGGTCTGATGGAGAAGGAGATGAGAACTTCAGGAACATGCCAATGTCCACATTTTACCCTATTTGATGAGAATTTTATGTTCTAGGTTAGAATAAGAATGCTGGATGGGCATTGACTGACCCTCTGGTAAACAAATTTCAGCCTTCACTTGTGTAGTTGGTCTTCAGTGATCATGAAGCCAGTAACGAACTTTCTACCTTGGTGCTGTGGTCAAGGAAATAAAGCACTGTCAGTTTACAGAACTGACATTAAGATATCTCTTCTGCTAGCCTTACATTCAGCCACCTTCCCATTAATTTGCTGAGTCAAAATAATAATTAAAAAAATCCCAAGGCATTAGTGAAGACAGCAAGAGACAGGAGACTACTTGATTCATGTTAGAACTTGACATGGTCTGGTCTCTCCAGCTTGTTCGCTTACTGGTCCCTGCATCACCTTTCCATGTTTTTTTTCCAAGTACTTTGCATGCTAAGCTGGTGAGAGGTGGGAACCAAGATCTTCCTAAGGTTTAAAAGCAGACAACAGGATTACAAAATGCAATTGTCACATCTCAAAAAAAAACCGAACAAATGAAAATGCTGTCTCCCTGCTCAGCAGCCCTTAACAGTATTTTGAATACGATCAACATCAAATTTGTTCATTGCAACCTACATGAAACAGGCTGTTCGTGTTCGACTGGCCTGTGTGCCTCCGTAGCCTGCCAGGCTCTTGCTGATGATCGCTGACCCTGGCAGGCAAGAGCCCCACAGGGCAGGCCCTCTGTTCAGGCAGACCAGGAAAGGGGCATAATGCAGGGGATGGCAAAGTTGCCTGAAACCACTGCTCTGTTTGGGCTGCAAGGATTCTTGGTTTGTGGTTCTAGAGCTATTAAGATTTCAGATGCTACATAAATGCCTTGTGTTGTGTTCCTGGGGCTAAAAAGCAGGCAATCTTTCCTTATCCTACAACTGCAAGGTCAAGGTAAATGTGACTGTTTAGAAACACGGCAGTCCTGAAGCCCCTGGGGAATTTTAATGTGTTTTATAAACTTGTTTCCAAACCAAGCTATTAGGAAAACAAGATATTTCTCCATAAAGCCTTTCTTTTTCTCTCTTTAGGGACAGTACTGCCTGCCTTACAGTGCTTTAACTCAATCAGAATCATCATTTTTATAAACAGACCATTTTTCATGACTTGCTTGATCAACTTGGGAAGCCAGCTTTTAAGAAGTTATAGTCATACAGGAAAAAACCCCAGTCTTACCCTATCTCTTGCAGCCAGAGATGTAATAGAAACCATGTCCTTTCTCTGAGGGTAACGCATAAGGGAAAATACACACATATGCCCTTGTTTTCCCTTCACACTCAGCTGCAGTTATGCAATATTACTGAGGGAAAGGAACAAGCTCTTTCTCAATTAGATTGCAAAGCTAAACCTTTTGTTCGTGCAGAAGTTTATGGTGGGAGATGCCAATATTTACCCAAGGCTTCACCTGCATCAGGAGATTTCAAGCTGGTGGCTTTTGAACACTTAAGTTGGGACAAAGGGGGCTTTGAGGACAGACAACCCAAATAACCACAGAGAGCTACGGCCGCCCTGGCAGCTGATGGGGGCCTGCTGTGAAATGAAGAGCCACTGGTTGCTCAGCAGTGGATCAGCTCTGGGGAAGACTTTAGATTGGTTTACTCTGGAGGTCTTCATTGCCCACCTTTGACTTTACATCCAGGAGGCAGACTACATACATCAAGGGGATTGGTACTGGGCTTACTTTTTGTCTCAGCACAGGAGTGTCAAGAGGTTGACACCTGGGGCACACACATGAAGGACCTGCTCTAAATGAACAGAAGAGGACCCTACCTGCTGCCTCTGTCCAGAGGCTGAGAGTCAGCCAGAGACCTCAGGGAACTTCCAAGCATTACGGGTCTGCAAGGTGATTTCAAGTGCTCTCATTGGCCTCAGCAAAGCCACGCTTTTTCACATGCGTCCCTCAGCCAGAAATGAGAGCTCTTGTTCCCCTCCCCTCCTCACACGTGTACTTCAAATATGTAAAATAGTCAGTGGAATAAAGATTTAGTGCAGAATCTGAAAAAAAACCACCTTATACCGAGTCAAAGTGGTCTTTAAGCAGTGCTGTCAAACTGGGAGTTTAGAGGGCGATCCAAAGATGAGGGAGTTTTGAAAATGCTGTTTTAGAAAAAATGTGATGCTACATGCCCCACAGAAAGCAAATATGTGTAAGGGGAAATATTTGCTTATCTGAGAATTAGTACTACTCAAACATGCCTTTTGTGGACAAGCAAGAGAGGCAAGGTCTGCAGATTTAGCTGCTAACAGAATGCCTCAGGCAGGTGTGTTATGCTCCATAGGAATGGACTTTGCACCATGGCATGGATCTAATTCCAGTCCAGCTGACAGGAATGGAGGTTTTTGGTTCTCTCTGAAACAGATCTTACCAGCCTACAGAGTTTTCAGGTTGAAAACTCAGCTTCCTAATGACAGCTGAAACTTCTGCAAGGTTTGATTGAGAAAAAGGACATGTGTAGTTTCTTCCCCTTTTTTAGTCTCTGCAGCTCAGAAATTTGGGGAGCTAATAAGATTAATCTGATTTTGAAAACTATGAATAAAATGCTAAAGTGCAAACAGTTTTACAGAGTTACTGGTTTTGGCTGAGCTCTCACTGTGTGTCAACAGTGGATTCTCCTTTGCAGCTGCTGGTGCAAGTAAAATTTTTTAATATTTTTTTTTCTCCAGACAAAATGTGCAAAGAGAGAGGAGGAAGCATTAGCAAAGGGTGAACAGGAAAGAGAGGGATTAAACTAGCTATGTTGGGTATGGCTGCTGGAAGAGACCGCATGTTGTTCTCGAAGTGGAAGTGGGCTATCTCAAGAGCAGAGCACTACTCAAATTCCACAGACAGTACTGGGGACTCCTCTCCGATGATAGGGTGAACAAAGGGAAAATATTACTAAATCCTTATTACAGACAGTGAAGAAGTAGTGTTCTGGGTAGTACTGAACATTTAGCCAGAAGGTTATCACGGGGTGTGTCTTTGACGTAATGGGGATGTAAATTAACAAGTCCATTAGGATGAAATCTGTGAGGCAGAGAGAGGGGTCTGTGTTTCCCAGTATTGCTCAGGATGCAACAGCCACCTGACATCAGCCTGTTCAGGCTGGCGTGTTTTACGCCTCTCCTAGGCTCAGCAGAACTAAATGGCCCGTACCAGGTTGCTCAAGAAGCGTATGAGAATCTAGTTCTGAATAACTGAAAGCCTTCCTATCTCTTAGCCAATTTCCTTAACTACAAAACTGTCCTTCCTGTTTGACACCTTATTTGAAAGTGAATCCGTGACCACAACTGTCCTCTCCTCTGCCATGTCATCGGCCAAGCCTACTGTTTCCCTGTTGCCAGGAAACACTTGGTTGCATTTATCACGTTATGATATTTTTGCCTCCTTGGCCGAACTCTTCAAATTACTCGGTTTGCAGCAAAGCCACAACAGAACAACCTCTGCTGCCACTGCTGGTCCTGTTCCTTGCTTTTTGAGGTGCAGACGGGAATCTGACCTTCACCTTGGAGCGATTTCCCATTCATCATCGAGATGAATAGCTGTCGATCCACCCTGCGCTGCTTAAAGAGGTGCCTCGCAAGTGCCTCGGTGCATGCTTCCCAGCTGCACCAGCAGGACTGCTTCTCTGCAGTGTTTGCACTGGGTGAATAGTGCTCATAATCTGAGACTTAACGTCAAATATTTTCTGCAAGGGAAATAAAAATGTCAACAGGAAGTGAAATGTGACCTGATTAACAGTTAGACCTCTGACTCTGCTTCATTTTTGACTGATGTGGTGTTTTACAAGGATAATAATCCCACCGATTCCTCTTAATCGATGGACCCTGATGGAAATACAAATTAAGCAATTAATACAATTCTCTGAGACCCATAAAAATAAACTGTGTGGAGAGATAGTCATATTTATTTTTTAAATTACTTTAAAAACAAGTGTAATAGAAAGCACTACAACATTTTTTCTAGGGAAAGCCAAGGCGAGTTTGACCTCCTTAAGAACCAGAATGTGCCGGAGGAGGCAATGCAAATGATCTGCCACAGACCGGGGCAGTTTATGACAACCCAAGCTGCCTTTTGTCTGGGGAGTTCTGCAAGCCCTGATTTTCATGTGTTTTGTTTAAAACGAAAGAAACCAAAAATAATGACTGTTTAACGTTTAGAGTCGTGCCCGGAGGCCCCATTCAGGATCGGGAGCCCTTTGTGCTAGCTAAGAGCATGGCAAACGAAGTGGGAGAAACAGGCTCCGCAGTAAATGGCTCGCGATTCGATTCCTGAGGCTTTTAATGGTTTCTGCTGTGGGAGGTGGATTTAATAGTGAATAGTAGACCAGCGTGACCTTGAGAGATGCCAGCTTGAAACCAATGGGAGTTTTCAGGAGAGAGCAGGAATTCTGGAGAAGCAAAAATTTAGAGGATTTGCAATACCCAAGCGGTATGAAACAGTATTTACAAATATTTACAAACAGGCTGCTGTTGGTTTCAATCATGTTTGCATCCCTCCATGCTTGCACTAATGGGCTTCCTGCGACTGATATATTCTCCGTGTTCCTCATTTGACTTCTGCTTTCCGAGCAGTCAGAGTTCACACTCAAAAGCTTTCCTCTGCCACCATGAAAGCTCGGCAGTTGTGTTAATAGAGGCTGGGATTCGCTTGTAATGTCTTCAGGTGTAAAGAAAACAACTTGTTCACCCAGAGGCGCTCAGTGCTTGCTGTTCTTTAATTCTCTTTGAAAAGTTACTCCCTGACACCGGGAGCAGAAGCTGCACCACAAATTACAGGGAGTGAATAAAGCAGGATTGTTGCACGCACGGTCTCCTCCCTGCCTTTGAAATTTGAGAGCTGAATAATTCGGAAAAGGGACTTGACTGCTTTTAAAATCAAAGCGAAACAGATGACTGTTTTCTGACTGTGATTTGAAACGTCTGCAATAAACGTTCCTGCGAGCCAGGCAGCCGGCTGCTGGTGCCACGGGGAGAGCTACCACAGGGGCGGCCATCCCACCCCTCCAAAGGTGCACAACAGTGGGTGAAAATGGGTGAGGGCGGGGGGTGCATACGTGCACATGCGGCCATGCTGTATCTGCGCTGCTGGTCAAATGTCCCACGAGAGACACCCCTGGGTGTCAGCTGTGTGATGGGAACATGTCCTGCCCTGGGAGAAGGGAGGTGTCAGGGTGCGTGGTCTTGCATGCCCCCATGACAGCCCTGTGGCCTGCCCTCATGGCCAGATGGGCTACGCCAGCAGAACGGCTCCATCACATCGACTCATCAGACCAGTACAAGGCAGGAGGAGCAGGCAGCACATCCAGCGCAGCCTCTGAGCGTGACTGCAGAGGTACCCAGGCTGAGGGCAGCCAGCTTTTGCTGTGGAGGCTCCTCTGTCATGAGAAGAGATGCCTTAATGGACTCAGTGACTTCTCCGTCACCAGGGAAAAGACCAGGAGCAAGAACAGGAGCTACCTAGCTGGGCTGGGGCTTCTGCCTTGTGTGGCTGCATCACAAAACCTGCATCAGGAAAACAGCTCTTAAGCAGCAGTGGCAGCATCACTCTCCTCCTGCCACCCTGCACTGGGGCTGTTGGGATTCTGGACTGGCCCTAGCAGTAGCATTTAAACAGCTCTCGATTATTTGTCAAAGATACTTAGCACAGTGTAAGTTGTTTTGATTATACAGTGTAACCTGCGACTGCCACCATTTTTATATTGTACATTGACATTTCCCTTTATCTTTCTCTCCTCCATCTCCCTCCTTTTCATACGGACAGAATGGAAAGCCTTACACCATACAAACTAAGCAGAATAACTACCTCCCTCACCTCACCGTTATTCCTAACTAGCTGCTGTAACTAGTCAGACAGTCTTTGCAAACAGCCATTGGGGTGGAGGAGGAGTTTAACTGAATAGGTGTGTGAGAACGCGACTGCCACGCTGCACTGCAGGAGTTGCTGAAAAGCAATATGCCCTGCATCCCTTCCCTGAGAATTGTCCTGGTTAGGTGAACAGGGCATTGGCTTTGTGTTTCTGATGCTTCAGAGGAAAGCCACACAATCTATCAGAGGGAAACAACTGGGTGCCAGGGATGTTTGGGGATCGCAGTTCATTTCCTTCAGCCACCTGGGACATCCTGCAGGGCCCAGCATCAAGGGTTAGAGATGGCCAAGAGCATGGCTTTGCCACTGTCACCATGCCTGCACCTCCAAGCACATGCCCAGACACCCAGGGCCAGAAGGATTAGGGCTGTGATAACTTCACAGTCTGCAGGGCCTTTTATGGTGGGTACAGCATCACATCAGTAGGGCTGTACCGATCCCTTTCCATTTCCAGCCCTAGCTTGGGACGCCTGCACCGCTCCTGCATTAAGGCATATTCACAGGACACCAGCCCATGTGTCTGCCTTCCTCACACACAAACGGCATTAGCTTCTCCTGACGTGGTTTGTTTAATTTCTTCAGATCTTAGTTCCATCACAAGGACATTCCTTTGTCATCAGTCCAGTTTCAACAGTATATTGCCAAACATACGGGCAAACATATCTACACTGTAACTGGGCTTTCACAATTCTTTCGTATCTTGAATATTGCTCATTCATATGCAAAATTCACAGAGTGGTGAAAGATGCTGACACACAGACTTTATGCCTGGGGATAGACAGGAAGGACTGGGACATGACCAGAGAAACAAATGCTGCATCACATATACAAGAAGCCCATTTTTCATTTTACAAAAAGTAGAAATGAAGACTGAGAAGTCAAATACTTATAAATTAGGTACATACATCATAATTGCACATGCATCCTTAAACTGGCCTTTTTGTGCATGTACATTTCTTATACACACATGCTTTAATTACAACTTTACTAAAGCAAAACACGACACCTCTCATGAAAACAAACTTACTCAAAAAGATGCGACCCAAATAGGTGTCCTTCAGCAAAGTTCCAGACAAGCCAAAATGGGAGGCACAGCATCAGGCCACCCTAGTGTGAGTTCTGGCTTTGCCCAAACACAGGCATTGCCAAGGAGGTGGCTGGGTCTAACTCACACACAAAAATAAAACACAGAAGAAAAAAATGTGCTTTTTGGGAGTGTGTGTGAGTGATGTTATGGGAGTGACTGAATTCACATACATTTTTGCTCTGTGATACTTTCCCTGCTCCATCTTGATGACAAATGATAATAATTCCAAAATCCTCAGATTAATTCCAGCTCCTAGCACAAGGATAAAAGACCTCAGTGAGAGCTCTGTTGCCAGACCGCCTGGGCATGGCAGAGACTACTTTCTCAGCTTTCTGAGCGATGCCTCCACCTCGCAGCCGAGACAGCGCTGGCAGCGCTGCCGCCGTGTTGTGCGCACAGAGGACTGCAGCTGGCACACCTTTCATCCCACAGGCAAGGAGACCATTGCTATCAGCTTATTGCGGTATGTGGGGCAGGGCACCTTTGCTGGTCACTGTGACCTGTGGAGACCAGAGATAGTGGGAGCAGCTGGTTTTGCTATCAGTCTCCCCCAGCTCCCTGCTGGCTCTGGAGCAGGAGGGGTGTTAAATGGCTCTGCAGAGTGCAGTCAGTCACCATCCTTGGGATCCAGCAGGAAACGTGGGTTTATGCTGCTGCTCCCCGAGGTGCTCTGGGCTCTCAAGGACACTGTGTACATGTTGATTAGACAGAGTGGCGTTGACCCAGAGATCGTTAAGCATCACAGCTATTACTGCAGGTATATTGGATTGCTACTACTTGGAGGCTGAGAGACCACGTCTCCTACTAGGCTGCACTCTGGCAGCATTTTTCAGAGCAAAGCTCTTCCGCTCACCGCTACTGGTGCTGCAGTGTTAAAAATGGTGTTTATAAAGTAATGCAGATGTCCTAGCTCCAAGTCCCTTAACCTCTGGGCTACAGCCTGCAGCAAGGGATTGAACACCCTCCTCTGCCTCCTTTTTTTCTGGGAGCAGAGGTCAAAAAAACTTCTTTTGTGTTCAAACAAGGGGTCACCGCGTGGAAAAGGCTGAGAAGCCCTGTGGTAGTCTTTTTGCAGGGCAATTAACAGCTAATGGAAGCTGGGCCAGGGTACGGATGGACCGTCTGTCTGCAAAACCTTTCCTGTGCTGGTGAGGTGCTGCAAGCAGGCCCACAGCATCGTCCTCGCTCCTCACAGACACTGTCCCCTCTCTGAATACTGCTAAATCAGCTTGTCTGCAGTGACAACCTGGGGGGATTATGTACCCTTCCCAAAATATGCCATTTGGGTGGAACAGACAGGGGGAAATGCCCGCAAGATGAAACAGGAGCCAAAAAATTCAGGGCAGGAGATTCTTTCACTCCCCAGCGCAGAGAAGTGGCTGCATTCAGGCTGCACCCCACCAGCGCTTGACAATGATGACTTGGCTCCCTGTGTCCTGACAGGCAGGTCTGAAGAGCACGGGACTGAATCCCCCACTGTCTTGGACAACACATCAGAACAGCTGTCAGAGTTGTGTAGGAAGTCTGAACACAGCTTAAGACATTCCCAGCTGTACTGGTTTTGGCTGGAGTAGAGCTAAATTTCTTCATAGTAGCTTGCACAGTGCTGTGTTTCGGGTTTGTGATGAAGACAGTGTTGATAACACAGGGATGTTTTAGCTATTGCTGAGCAGCGCTTGCACAGCATCAGGGCCTCTTCTGCTCCTCGGACAGTCCCGCCAGCGAGCAGGCTGGGGGTGCACAAGAGTTGGGAGGGGACACAGCCGGGAGAGCTGACCCTCGCCGACCAAAGTGATTTCCCACACCACAAGACCTTGTGCTCAGCAGTAAAAGTTGTGGGGAGAAAGAGCAAGAGGGGACATTTTGAGTTGATGTGTTTGTCTTCCCAGGTAACCGGTACGCGTGATGGAGCTCTGCTTTCCTGGAGATCGCTGAACACCTGCCTGCCGATGGGAAGTGGTAAGTGAATTCCTTATTTTGCTTTGCTTGCGTGCACAGCTTTTGCTTTACCTCTTAAACATCTTTATCTCAACCCACAAGTTTCTGTGCTTTTACCCTTCAGATTCTCTCCCCCATCCCACTTGGGGGTGGGATGAGGAAGCGGCTGTGTGGGGCTGAGCTGCCCACCAGTGTCACGACACCAGCATTTCTATTTTAGGCCCCGTCCAAGTTTACTTGAAGCCATCAATCTGTTGATTTGGGTCACCTCTGGATCAGGCCCTTTCATTCTCCTTGGGTGTCTACAATTTCAGCAGTGAGGACAGGCAGTGGCATGTGCCACCCTCACCAGCAGCCTCTCTCGTTAGCTGTGGAGAAGCCACAGAGATTTACAGGAAGACAAAGGAGCAGGTTTCCCAATTCCTGTGTCCTTCTGTCTCAGGGTTCATGGTGCACAAAGCAGCTTGAAGGCAGAAATTTTATGGAGACCCTTCTATTGACACTTTGGACTAACCTTGCTACCCCGCATTACAGTTCCTTTGGAAAGTGGGACTGAACATTAGCTCTCCAGCACAGAAGAAGGTTTTTTCCTATGGAATTAATGTTTCCTAATTATTCCAGCACTGCCCAGAGGACAATCCCTTTTGCATAAATATGACTCACTTTTCCTAGGCAGACTAGGAAATATTCCTGACCTGGGAATATTTCTCTTCTTTTGAAAGCCTGCATTTGCCTGATCATGATTTATCTTGCATTTGGCTAGGGCAAAAGCTCCTCTAGAAAAATCACTGGGGTAGTTTTCTAATGGGGTACATGAGAAGTCTAATTATCATCCATTGGTATGTACGTAACTGCATTCTAGACGGTTAACGGAGACAGCATGCAGTGTGTCTTTCTTGAGCAGAAAGCGGCAAATCCCAGTGGCCTTACTTGCCCTCCTAAATACTGAATCATTTTTATGAATGATTTCAGGAGAAGCTACCCACCCTGCTGAAGTTATTCAGGTGCTGTTGTCAAGAACAGCTTTGGTGTCAGGGGCTGAGGACACGATGGCTGGAATATTGCTGCTTGTGATATTTAGCCAGGCAGGTCACAAGCAAGTCAGGATTAATTCCTGAATTTTTTCTTTATTATGATTTTTTTTCTTTATTAGGAGTGGGAGGACACAATAACAACTTTGGGGCATTTTTAAATTAAACATCAAGGGTGAAAAAGAAAACCAAACTGAATGTAAGTGATTGATGCTGCTTATTTGCTCGCATGTTGCCAGGGAGCTCCAAGGAGAGCAGGGAACAACCAATAGCAAGCAATGGGGGTGGAGAAGGCCTTTTTAATTATATCACATCATTTTTCAAAATAGTATTATTTTATCTCTCACAGGATCTTAAATAAACATCTCAGAAACACATCACATTACATTTTTGCATGTGGATTGCCTGCTCAGCTATGGTTAACCACTGACTTCATGTTTACATTCCTGTTTAGATAGGCTGCGTTGTCACCCTTGCGCTGTTGGAAAGATAATAGTCTAGAAGAGATAGGAAATTGGAGAAGACCTGTAAGAATGAGTTCAGCATCCAAAGGATCCTGCACTTAGAGCTGTCAGAAACCGCCCCCTGTCTCAGCATATGCATGCAGCAGGATGAGCAGAGCAGTGGCCTGCACAAAGGGCTACATCCACAGACAGGACAAGTCAGTTCTGCCATGGCAGAAATGTCCCCTCCCTGGGGAACTGGAAGGGTGGCACTGTGTCGGGGCAGACCAGGCAGAAGTGGAGAATGGCCAGGTGAGATCTGTGGGTGGTGCACAAAAGCTGCACTGGTTGTGCTGGAAACTGTATTTTCCCATCTGTTCCTGAGAAGGTGGAGCACTTGTAAAACACAAAAAGCAGAGAGATCCTCTCAATCCTCAGTGAAGCAAGAGTGCCAGGTTACCTTGGGTGTTCAGTGTCCCTCCTGGTGCTTCACTGCAGCTGCAGCAGTCTCAAGATAGATGCAAGCAGGAAAATACTTTCTCCTGGCCCTACCTGGGCTGGAACTTGCCTGCTGTGTTACCTGATGTATTCTCCAGACTGTGCACCATGATTCGGTCCTCACTGTGATGGGCAATCTTCAGCCCAGTATACATTAAGCTCTCTTGCTGCTTAGGCATCTTTTCATATTAATATACGCACCTGGACAAAAGTTTGAGTACCTCCGGGGAGATCTTCTCAGGCACAAGAGGCATATGTTTAGGTAGTAGTTGCCCTGGCAGGATGAATACTCGGGATACAGCCTTATCAAAGCAGGCTACATGCAACAGAAAGTTGTGCAAAACAAAGTAACAGATCTTAAGGAAGATATTGAGAGCTGAATTATGCAATTAAGATTCTGTTGTGATGTGATTAATCCATGGAGACTGTATCCGCATGAGCGTGCTAGGCTATGCCACAGAACATCCCAAGTTCCTGCCTTGCAGTGGTCCAAACTGGGTGCCTGCCCAGACCATGTCATTGCTCACCATCAGCCAGCGCGCCCAGGTTTCCCTTGCTTTCAGAAACTGGGACTGCGGAGAGGAGGTGGCAGGGACGTGTGGGATCAGACTGTGGTGGAGCAAATCTGGAGCTAGCAACTGGGGATTGTTGACCAATTTGCAAATACAGACACAGTTTAGATACTGGAGCTTCCTGCAATTGTATCAGTATCAGCTTCGTTTTTTGTTTCCACAGAAAACCTTACAGAAAAGACTGAACACAAGTCATTCCATGACCACTGTCTGTGCCTACAGAAGACCCCACACATCTCAGAGAAGTATTCAACACAAGCTCTGTGGCTGCAGAGGAACCGCAGTGACACGAGCTCACAAAGGAACTTCAGTGGCTGGGCAGGAAGAAGGCAGTGGGCATAGTTTTATTGCCCTCTCCTGTCCAACAAAGTATCTGCTGGGGGAGGCTCAGTTACTGCTACCTCCACGAAGTGACCCACAGGTCACTTACCACGCTGTGCGGCTTAGGAGCTACCACCACCAGGTAAGGAGGAGGAAGCACAGCTCATAGATCTGCCTAAGCAACACTGTTTAGAGACCCAAATGATTTTCACCCAGCCCGAGATCCAAAGCCTGTCACAGGAAGAGCAGTTCATGTCCCAGCTCTTTTTTACTCCTTTCCTCTACTTGCCTGTGACAGAGACATGCACCTTCCTTCTCACAGTCAAAGCCAGGTGCCTTCTTTCCCCTCAGTTCTCAGGGATATGCCATTTTCCTTCAGCGCATTCCCAAAAGAATTAGAGGAGGGGAAAAACATATTTTCCTGCACAGCGTGCTGACACAATGCCAAGACACTGCAAGGTCCAGAAATAAGCTTGATATGTAAGACCCGAGACCCTGCCTTCATGGCTCCAGATATCCATGAGTGTCTCCAAGTCAGAAGGCCGGATATCACATCAAACTCTACTAAGAGATGATTTGAAAAGCAAAAAGCCATACAAGTCTGATGAGGAAGATGTACATTTCCCCTGGACCACTGGAGAAAGGAAAAATAACGGGGTGGAGTGAAAAAGAGTAAAATGGAGACTGACTGGCAAAGTTGGGGCGAGGAGAAGTCCCCACATTTCCTGCGTGGTTTTATGTCTGTAGAGTCTGCTTTTGCAATGATTAATATAACAAACAAGAGACTCACAAAAAGGCTCCTAATGCTCACTGCTCAGAAGTATAATGACGTGTAAGCTGCAGCTGTTCCAGCGGATTTCTGAACAGCAGGCTCTTGTTGAATGAGCCCCATGCTTACTTATCTCCATCATGGGCTCTTTATTCCAAGGTACTTGCTGTCTTCCCTGCATTTTGACCGTCTGTCCTTACGCACAGAAAGCTCCGATAATGGATTCTTTTTCATTAGCCTCCTCTTCCTCCTGCTTCTACAAACACAATACATCCCCAAATCACTGCATTATGAAAGGGAAGGCGCTGCCAGTATTTTAACAAGGGCCTCCCACAGCATTCTCCCCCATTAGCCTCATAAACACAGGGCAGTACTGAAGCATGCGCTGCAGAGAGAAGGGTCAGGAGACTATTTATTCTCCCCATTTAAACAAAAATGCTTTCTCATGAGCAAGGAGAGAAGCAAACAAATAAATTAAGCTGTGTCTTGATGGAAGCATTTATACTGCGTCCTTGGGAAATGTACCGAGTGTGGGGATAGCGCGGGCCAGTGTTTAACTTGGCTGATTTGAAATGGTTTGTGTGTAAGTGGAGACCTTGCAGGGGCACTGAGTGCATTCTGCCGCTTGTTTGGGTTTTTTTTCTTTTTTAATATCTTGTGTCTGGTGCAATCTGCTCTGTTTCAAGGTAAAGTGCTCGTCCTTTGCAGTCACTTTGTGGCAGCACTGTGAGCTGAAGTCACAGGCCCAGGGCTTGGAGAGAGAAGACCAGAGGTCTAATTGTGGTTGCCGCAGAGCTGCTACCCGATGCTGAGGGAATGCAGATTTCCCATTTGCCAGGTAAAGATAACGTTTGTACACCCACCTCACAGCTAATGCATTACTGCCTGAAATGGCAAGTATTTTTACTATTTTCTTGAGACGCATGGTAGCCAGGCATGGCTAATCACAGTCTCCCCAAACAGGAGGAAAAACTCGAAGCCAGTGACTCCTGGCTGCGTCTCCAGCCCTTCAGTTTATCGCTGCTGTGAACCTGCACACTTGGTGCAGTTGGAGGCTGGAAGTTATACTCGGGAATTCATTGGCTGAAAGCAGGATATAGTTAAAGGAAAAGCTCTTTGGATAGTATGAACTGGCGTAGCACTCCTGACATCAACAGGGTTGTGTTGACTTATATCCAGCAGTGATATGACTCTAAATGTCCACCTTTATCAACATTTTAATATGAAAGCACATGTTTCTATTACTGTATTTCATTTTCAGCTGGTTCTTTTTCTCCCTTTTTTCCCCTGAGATGACATCATTGGAAGCCTGTTAATACACTTCTCTCCCTGTCACTCGCTGGACCAGCATGTATTTTTTCTCCATATGATTGTATATGAGCTGTAAACTAAAAAGGCTCTTTGATTATCATTTTTATGCAAGGTCAGCAGAAGGCGCATGCCTGCTATTTATAAAAGAGTTTTAGACATTATCTTCTGTTTTTTTTCTGAAAATGGAAACACAGAAATGAAAAGGTTGACTCTTTGATGCTTTCCTGACCTCCTTCCCCACCGTACCTTCTTCCTGGAAACCAGTGGTACACAGGCTGTACAGCGGAGGGCACCAAGCTTGTGCATTCCTTGAATGGTTTGGCTCCACTTTAAAGTGGGTGATGAGTGGCAATAAAACAAAACCCAACATACAAATGAAGTCTCCAAACCAGTATCAGTGTGGGCATGGGCTTCTCCAGCCAGGCAACTTTGGAGGAATGAAACAGGCTATTAAAAAAAGAGGCAGCCTGAAATCAAAGGCTTGCTGTGGCTTGCTGTGACAGAAGTCACAGCAGCATGCCGTAACCCCCGGTGTCACAGTGCCGGAGGCATAGCCACAAGGTTGTGTTCTTTCACATGCTGTCTGGGATGCGAAGCAGAGGCAGGACGGCAGGCAGGTTTGGGGGTTTTTGACACTTCCAGGCAACCACTTACTCCGAGAGCCAGGCGGCTGGGACTGTGACAAGATGCAGCAGCTGAACAGACCAGACAAACAGAGGCAGCAGCAGGCCTAAAGGGCAGTAGACAAGCCCAGAGTCGCAGAGCGGGTGGCAGCTGTGGCTCAGCAGCTGCCCCTGCCCTCGGGGGGGGAAGGTTGTATCACATCCAAGGAGGGGTCAATAAAGGTTGTGGTGTGGACAGGGACCTTGGAGAGAACAGACATGATTCATGCAACACAGCAGGAGATCTCTGCAGTTCATTCTTCCCCTCAAGTACTTCAGTGGCTTCAGAAATGACTGTGCAGCTCTTGTGCTCTGAAGTCGTTGAGGTCCCCTTTAGCCCTAGGTCTTGTTCTGGATCTCCTAGAAGAGTCTCTCCCTAAGAGGCACTGAGCACTTGCTCATCTTCCACAGCTGCATTGGCCTTGGGGAGCTGGAGAGTGCTTGCCAGCTCCTGCGTGAGGATGCGCATCCTGGCCATGCTCCCACGACATACCAAGTTGAGCCTGAGAAGAAGACAAGGCTTGCAGGGAGTCAGGGATGAAGCATGCACTGCAGCAGGTGCCTCCGTTCTTCATCTGGGGGACAAACCTGCCAGGGCTCCGGGAAAGCAGTTCAGAGCTGGCTGAGCTGTAGCCACTGAAACATAAGGGCACGCAGGGACCTGCAGGATGGAGGCAGCAGGGAAGTCACACTCTGGTGCAACTGTATTGATCGCACCAGGGCTAAATTTGATTGCACCAGGGCTAAATTTGCTCCTTGAAGTGCTGAGAAAGCATCGTGATTATTATTAGACATTGCTTCTTTTCTTGTTGCGAATGGTTGCATATATTAATACTCACAGGAGTCAGACAAAATTACTTGCCCACAGCCTTTTATAATATCTAGAGTTCAAAAAAAGCATGGGGTGCTTTTAGCCAGATTGTAACATTTTTGCCTCACATAGCTGATGGGATGTCTGCTCTACATCCATCCATTTTCTGCTTAAAAGGTCATGTTTAATTTTCTAAATGAGCCCACCCCTCCCCGAGCGCTCAACTCTAGACAATGTCTTTTCTCTCTCCATCACAAGACATCGCTGCATTTTTCCTTTGCTACTATGCTGAAAGGGTGCTCATACTTAGAAGGCTTGTGTGCAGTGAGGGAGAAAAAACATCCGCCACCAGTGAATTCCTAGACATGGTATATTTACAAAGCTTGTTAGTTGCCATGAATACGTCATGGCTGGTTGATGCCCTTATGGGCAAGGTAAAATTGTATGAAGGATATTCTCTTTTCTGCTCCCCTAAGGAAAAAGGCCTCATTTTGTAAAGGTAGCACATAGGTGTGAGAGCCCCAGGGGATGGGGAAGAACATCCTGCAATTCACCTAAAACCAAAAACAACCGGACATCTTTAAAAGTTCTGTCACAGGCAGGTAACTGCAGCCTCTCTCCCAAGTCCCACAGCAGCATGGGACCTGATACATGGCCAGTTTTGGTCTATGCTCCTGCCTAACAAAATGTGGTGCCAGAGGAACAGTATTAAATATTTGCTGTGGTAGAGCTGTGCACCAGTTAGTCTTCACCCATAGAAGTGATTATCTGATGTCATCATTGCTGTTAGCCTCCCCTGCTCAAGAGGAGGTCCTCTCCAGCATTATCTTCCAAGGCTCTATCACTGTGAAAGGCTCCGAGCAGTACATCTCTACTGTTTCAAAACCCCAAATCCAGCTAATCATAGATATGGCAAGTGCATGGCTCTCGTAAGTTTTCTTACAACTTCTAAAAGGTATGTTCTTTTTCAAAGAGCTTCCTTTCAATGGGATCATTTCAATAAGACTCTCTTTCTCGTTTCCAGGAACAATTTTCTTGATTTCCTTTAGCCTACTAATACCTCCCAACAACATCTTTCTGTTATCATTTGTGGTATACACTGCAGTCCAAAACTCTGCTCCACTTGTAGCTTGGTTCCGAGGACATCACAGAGAAGCGGCTGAGCCTCAGGGCGTCTGCAAGGCTGGTTATTTTGTAATGAGGCAGCAGATGACCATTAGAAGTTCATGTAAGCAATAGTTAAACTTTATGTAATAAAAATCTGACTCAGTCTAAGTGAAACACACTCCAAAGATGACGAACACGCTTATGTCAGTAGTCAGAGGGCTGGAATCCCTTTTCCAGGCCAGCATCTACTTCTGTAACAAGATCTTTTGTTAGTCCTGAGTCAATTTTCTCAGCATTTAGCTGAAAAATTTGGAAATGCTCACAATTGCTTGCATTGGCCAAATAATCCTCCCAACGAGACCCAAACAGTGAAATTTGGGATTCACTCAGATACAAAGCTAATTAAAGAATCACTCCATTGCTTCCTGTTGAGCTTTAAAATCTGAGGATCATGTTATGCTAGTTTTTTCCAGGTACATCTGACTGTTCCTCTAGCATCTTTTCATAAACAATTGCCTCCCGCTTTAAAAAAAACTTCTTGCTGCCTCCCTGCTTTTGTAATACAACAGTAACAGAGAGCCATTTGTAAAGAATACTGTCACGGTCCTAAAATGGTTTCAAAATCTTCTCCCACACGGAACAGATAGCAGAGATAGGCAGAGCAGCAGACCGTTGTCGTCAGCTTTCCTACAGGAGCACTTTGCTGATATAGGCTCATATTTTTTCCCCTTGAACTGTGGAGCCAATCTTTGTGTGCCCTCTTGGATGTGCAAGTTGCTCTTTGTTTGGCACACCACCTGAATGTCAATGGGCGCAATTACGGCGCTTTACAATTCATCGGTACTTTCCGGCGCATCTGCACACAGATACACGCATTATGCTCTCAGCTGTACTGCGGTTTGTCTCTACACTTGCAATCCTTTTCCCTCTCACGCTTGAACTCTCAGGTTTGCAAATACTGACGCTTACCAGGTGAAGAGTGCTGGGTCAGAGACTGCTGCATGTGGGCTCCGACCCTACCCGCGTCGTGCAGCACTGTGCAACAGACGCAGAAAGCCGAACAAATGCACTTTCCTATACGGTTTGCCTTTTAAAGGCATGCTAGGGAGCTGGCAGCTACAGCTCGAGAAAAGCCAGTGTAGGAAAATAGGAGTGCATTATGGGCCCAGGCCCGCAAAGTAATGAGCGCACTCAGTAATTCCATGTTCCCGAGTTCCAGCTCCCAAGTCCTTGCAAAATTTAGCATTAGAGCTGAAATGTCTCACTTACTTAAATAAAATGCACTTTTCAGGGTTTGTAAGCGAGGAAAGGACCAGGTTTGGGAAACACAGAAGTGCAAACTGCCAAAGGTCTACAGGATAGCAAACAAAAGGCGCAGAGCCAGGACGCAGATAGGGGATGTGATTAAAACAGCAGTACCAGCAGGTGAAAGGCCACGGTACAAGCAGAGACAGAGTGCACCTCAGTGCAGTTCAGCAAGAAAGGACACTACCAGAGACTGAAAGACCTGGAAAGAGGCTGTTGGTGGCCAAAAGAGAAGATAAATCTGGAAGCGGCATGAACCAGTCTGTTATCTGGCCGAAGCAGTCAGGCAGCACTCCCTGATAGACAAATTCAGGAAGCAATGACATTAAATAGATGTAAACAAGCTGTCTCAGCACTAAAATTTTGTTACCAACCAATTAAATTTCATCTTCAACTCTTAGCTGGCAGCCCTGGCTCACAGCCCCTTCGCTCTTATTGTTTCACAAAGATAAAACATGTTGTATACTATTTCCATCAAAACCGGGAGATGGATGGAAAGCCCTTCCCTTCTCTAATGAGGCTGAAAGACTCCTTACCCTACGTATCAGAGACGCCTGTCACATTTACATTAATTGATGCTGAGAGTTTTAGGGCTGTTCAGAAAGTGTACAGGGCCAAAGGAAGAATGGGAGGCCCACGAAAACGTGTGGTTAACGTGGATCTGACCGTGCACTAGTGAAGCCTGCAATTTCCAAACCCAGCGTTCCTTCCTAAGGTTTCGTATTCACACCACAGCAAACAGTTCTGCATGGGGAGCCAGAGGCCCTTTGGCAAGCTGCTCTTTCATCCTCCAAGTAGACTATTTTTACTAATGCCAGGAAAATGTCCATGGAGCAGAAATGTGCTGCTACTGCTACAGCCATCACCTGCCTCATTCTGCCAATGATTTCGTCCATGCAAGAGTTTTTGTAACTGTAAATGACAACGCTGCTTATAACTCTTACGTTTCAGCTTATACCTCTTCAGTCCTTTCAATGTTCTTGGAGCTAATGATTTCAGCACAACTTTCATTTCGCATCACCCTCACCATTTACTGAAATGGATCTGTCCTGGGGACAGTTTCTTCTTTTTATAGCAGCTTTTCCTTCTGGATAGAGCTCTTCATTTCTGGGCATGGTCTGCCGCGTAACCATCAACAGTACAGTTGAGAGAGAGAAAAAATGTAAGTCATGATTTAGAGAAAGCAGAAACTTCTGAAACAGTGCAAAGCTGACGCTGTTAGTCTCGGCGGGCCGAATGGTGATGGCCTTTATGAACAACAAACATCTGTAAACACGGGGCGATTCCCAGCCAGGACAGAGCCCAGTGTGACCTGCATCTCCCCAGCTACCTGCTGCATCCCGCAAGAGAATCATGGAATCACTAAGGTTGGAAAAGACCTCTCAGATCATCAAGTTCAACCGCTAACCCAACACTACCATGTCCTGAAGAGCCACATCTATACACTTGTTGAACCTCTCCAGGGACGGTGACTCCACCACCTCCCCGGGCAGCCTGTTCCAATGTCTGACCACTCTTTCAGGAAAGAAATTTTTCCTGGTATCTAAACCTCCCCTGGCGCAACTTGAGGCCACTGCCTCCAGTCCTAGAGGCTGCCTTTGAAACGCAGTCACAAGGACCACGACACGCCAGCTGGCTTCCCCTTCGTGCCAGCACACGAGTTTAAAGCCAGCCCTTAAAAAGAGGATTCTGCGGTGGTCAGGGCGCACGGCGCTCTCCCACCGACCTGCCTGCGGCATGCGAAGCAAGGCGGGCGGGGGGG
>Ga0065711_1033455_pt1 | contig 25462 bp, 15 predicted proteins | sample Hoacrofraction12_FD_59098 | JGI IMG/M metagenome (GOLD analysis project Ga0065711, IMG submission 59098) | Hoatzin crop microbial communities from Cojedes, Venezuela - Epithelial fraction 12 v2 (version 2) | ecosystem: Host-associated > Birds > Digestive system > Esophagus > Crop | place...
ATGAGGAAGAACTTCTTCCCTCTGAGGGTGACGGAGCCCTGGAACAGGCTGCCCAGAGAGGTTGTGGAGTCTCCTTCTCTGGAGATATTCAAGACCCGCCTGGACAAGGTTCTGTGCAGCCTGCTGTAGGTGACCCTGCTTCGGCAGAAGGGTTGGACTAGATGACCCACAGAGGTCCCTTCCAACTCCTACCATTGTGTGTGTGCGATTCTGTGTGTGTGATAGATGTTGCGTGTTTTTCTAGGTAGAGTTAGCGACCCCAGGACTTTTTCTCTTCATTAGTAAACGTGTTCATTCTAACCTGATCCTTATCTACTGTGAAACCACTTAATATATTATTACTGTCCACAGATCCCAGGTGTCTCTGTGATACTGCCAGACTAAGGCTGAGCCTTCCAAGATGATTATTTTTTCTGGAATAATAGTATCAAGAGATTTTATCTGTGAAATTCCTGCATATGGACATCTGGCACAAAGCTCTTTGTTCTGAGAAACAAGGTAAAGCGTATTTTCATATAGACACTAAGTGGTTTTGGAAACCACATGAAATACACAGATAAGGAACTGGAGTATTATAGGAAGCGTCATGGGGATCACTTCTCTTTTACTTCTTCAGAAAACTCATTACTACAGGTCTTTTATGTTGCCCTTCCCATCAGAGAGTGACTAAACGTACTTTGCCGGAAAGGAGTAGTTTCCATTTTTCCTTGCCATCTCCAGCCCAATTACATTGTTCTGAGATTTACAGTGAGTGTTTGTCACATGAAAACTTTTCCTCTTTGTTAGACTATTAATCTCCTAATGTTTTTCCTTTTTTTTAATTGAAAATGAAGTTCTACTGTATCTCAACAGATCTAACAGGAACAGGGTTTCTTGTTCTTTGTTGTTCTGGTGTTCCCTGACGCGTCCGGCCCCATAGCAGACCTTAAAACTCATCCGAAGTCTCTGCCAGTTGTTCTAACCCTGGCACATTCTTTGTCCCTCCTTTGAATTCATCCATGACTGCAGTCCGCAGGGCCATGAAATTGTCCCCAGACCTCAAGACTGAACTTGCCGTCACCTCTCTGTCCTCTGTCACATGCACACACTTGTCCTTCCCTTGCTGCTCCCTGACCGCCACAGGTTGTGGGAGACCCTCTCAACAGTAAGTCTCTCTCAACAAAGAGTTTGCTGGGCACACCCTACATAGACAGGAGCTGCAAAGGGGCTGAAGAGGCACAGAGCATTGGAAGGAAGATGAAAACATTTCTTGGTTTCTGTGGCCCCCAGGAGAAGTTTTCCCACTGTCCCTCATCTCCATGTTCATGGCCCCAGCAACATCACAGCAGTTACTTGTTCTTTTATCCAGAGTCTATGTAACTCCAGCTCTGCTTCCTGCATCTTTATCTCACTTTGCCCTCCTGAACCCTTTACATGGCTGTTGGTGCCACTGTACCAAAATTCTTCATGAACCTTAATGTATTTACACTCACAGGACTTCTGACATATGGGAGCTTTAACAATTCTATTTACATAGGAAGTGCCTGAGGTCAAGTAGGAAATCTGTGGCAGAAGTGATGACCTCCTGCCCCAAGAGCCACGCTAATCTAGACCAAACCATGGGTGCAGCACCCTCCTCCCATGCAGCCGACCACGATCTCCCAAACACTAGCTGTACTAGGATGCTCTTCCCCTGCTGCGCCCCGAGGACGAGCACCCATCCCAAGGACGTCCTCGGGCATGGCTCCCCATGCCTCTTGGGCCAGGGACGGGCTCGAGGAGCTGGCTTGCGGCTTGGCCATCCTGCTCCCCAGCTGGCCCGTGCTCCAGCACACCCGTGGTCTCAGGAGGTTTCCTAGTTTACTTTCTCCTTTTTCTCCTGTTCGTCTGTAACTTGGCTTCGTGCCACTTGATTGCTCACCAGCGCAACTCCAAACAATTTCCCTTCTGCTGAAGGTTTTTTGTTGTGGACCCAAATGTGTGCATTTCTCATGGCAAGGGTGCACTGCACAACTCAAAATTTTTGAAGGGTTGAGTTTTTTTCTAGAAGGAATAGTAATAATATGAAATGCAATAAAGAATATAGTAAAAGCACCTAAAGGTCCTCCTTACTGCAATAAAATTGCAAAATCCCCACTGGGATTCATTGATGATACATGAACAGAGATAGGTCTCCAAGAAGAGACTCTCTGAAGCTAAAATCAGGGTTAGGTCCTGAACTGTCTTTTGATCCTTCTTGAACATTTTCTTAATCAAAAAAGAAAACATCAAGGGAATTGAAAAAAGTGTATTTGCTACTGAACAAGACCACCCACTGTGATTATTTTGATACATAATCTTTTTTGTTATGCTTGGTATTGTGTTACATTTATTATTTTAAACCATCACTTGCAATTTCTACATTTTCTAATAGAAAATAGTCCTTAATTACATAATGCCATTATGATTATAATTAAAGATTTTTTCTTTATTATTAATTGAAGTATTATTAACAACCTATAAAAATATCACAATTTAGCACATATATGAAGCAATGACAAGGGAGTCTCTTCCCTGACAGCTATATTCAAATGGTTTTAATACTGGTATGATTTTTAAGTGTGTAATGTAATGCTTCTCTTCTAACGTGTGATAAAAAGAAGTCATGGGTCATCAGGAGCCACAACCCCTCCCTCAGTAGTCTCAGGTATTAACTTTTGTTTCCATAAAAAATTGATTATTCTAAGGCATCCAGTTTTGTTTAGAAATATTGGGAATGCACGTACTCACCAATATATAAATAGCAGGATACCTGTGAAGCACTGAAAGAATAAACTATTTTCAAGTTCTCTCTTTTTTTTTCTCTTTTTTTTGGAAAACTTTCTCCCTTTCAGAAATGAAGGAAAGTATTTGAGTTTTTTGACCTCCACACAGCAGCAGGGAGATGCCTGGGGCCCAGTAGCCGGGCCCCTGCACTCTCCAGGCTCGGCAGCAGCACTGTGCTAAGGAAACTGTTGTGGTTTGGGTGGGGTTCTTCTTTTTTAATTACTGAGTCAAAGGGACAGTCTGAGCAAGGTTTTAATAACCGTTATCTGCAGCTATAGAATGCTTGTACAATTATTAACAGTCAGAAGGCTGGGTGGATTTACTTAATTTTTTTTAATTCCCAAATTTCTTCTTTTTACCTGTGGAATCTTGAATCTTTACAAATGTCTGTTAAAATACAAAATGTCTGTTTTGTATTCCAGGCAAATGAGTATATGCAATAACTATCCATGTGCATGTCTACTTCACAATTATTGTGCCCTTTGAAACAACATATTTCAGGGGACTGAAGAAATAAAAACAAAGGCTCCTTGTAGAAGGGTATATTGCTTTATGAAGATACTCTTGTTCAGAAACAAATTGTCTATTTTAGTTTATGTAATAAGTTTTATACCCGAAGTATTAAGGTGTAGGGGAAAAAAAATCTTAGTCTTTCTGTAACTAAGGATTAAAGTACTTCTGTTCTTTTTTTTGTTCTTTTTTCTAATGTCTGAGGCCAAAATAAATGATGGCAGGAGGTTTTTGCCCACTACACTGCAGTGTCGATTTTCAGTGTGGAAGAGTGTAGTCCAAGAACAACTTCCAATATGCTTTATTTCAGTAGGTATTGCTAGAGAGACTTAGAGGGTTAGGATAAACTGAAAGATTACAATCTGCACAGTGCAGAGAAGATGCTTTGTGTTTCTCAATTTAATTTTAATTGTGAAAATTTAGACATTTTTCTGAAGTGACAGGTTAGATCAGAACTGATTGGTAGCCCTCATCTTATCTTCTCTCCATCTTCTGCTTCCATCCACTCTTCAAATTCTTGTGCAGCAATGAAGCACACCCTAGTAAGAAAAGTTATAGATAGTTGCTTGAACTGAAGTGCGTATTCCTGAAATGGTTATGTCAGTTTTTATCTCAGTTACCATACCTGTCCTAACTTACTTGAACTCAAAATGCTTTCTGGAGAAGTCTGTCTCTCTCCGTAACTGTGTAGGGATGTCTAGGATGACTATGATATTAATATTGATAGGGTTATTTGGGGACATTTGTGTGGATATTGGGAGTTCCTCATTTATAGGGATCTGGACCCTTCTTACAAAACTAATGAGGTCCAGAATAAAACTGTTCTGGGCAGAGAGTCTATTTCTTTTCTCACCATTTTTTACCTATCCAAGATCCCAATTAAAAAAAAAAAAAAAACTTACAAAATATGTGCAAGGAAGAAATTAAATTCTCTGTTTATGTATGTCCCTCTCACCCTTCCAAAATAGAAGTTCAATGACTTATAAATACAACTCAATAAAATTATGGAAAAAACTTCACCAAATTTGTGCATGAACTACATTTAAAAATGAACTTGCAGGTGAATCATTTTCCAAAAAGTTATTTTACTTTTCTAAGGAAAAAAGGCCTTGCTTGTATTTCATCATATCAATGTTTTAAACAGAAACACTTTGTTCGTTAGCCAGACTGTTTCTGGGAATGTATAAAGTTAATGCTTTGACAGATTTGATAACAAATCACTAAATCTGTAGTGAGCTGTTACTTTCAGTTCCTGTAACACAGTAATCAGAAACTCCCTAAAGAAACTTACTTGCTGACTTCTTTAAAGGAAATACTGATTTTCTTACCAACAAGTAAAATTTCAATCTTGTCTCAACATAGCCTCTTGCTTGGCACAATTAAGCAGTAAGACAGATTTTAGTAAAAACTAAAAAGATTTTAGAAAAACTAAAAACATGATTTTATATTTTTTTTAATAATTTGTTTCTCTTCCCTAAGAAGCCTTGTGATTCTTATATGCCCAGGGCAATTTGAAAGTACACTGTCTTGTACTTTGGTCTTATCAGACCTTATAAATGAGGGAAAGAATTGAAGTCCATTGTGAGAAAAGGAATTTTAGTAATTGGATAAGTAGCAGTTATGAATAATAATTCAATATTTATGAAATTCAATAATTATGAAATGTTTCCTTTTTTTCACGGGATGGTGTCTGTATTTTTCTCTCAGCTTTATCTATGGTGTTCTTTGGGAATATTGCCAGCTTTTAGTAGTACTGTTGTGTAGTCCTCCATATGAATGAGCACGTATATGTTGGGATTGCCAAGCATATCAAAGATATATCACTGCCTATGTAATATTAAAAATCGTGTTCCAGTTTTCAAAAGTGAATCTTTACTTCGATTAGTTCAACTTTTGTCTCACCAGCCATAAGCTATCCCAAAGAAGGCAGAATGATGAAGGGGAGCTGATCTTCAGGCTTTTTCTGAAAAAAAACAGACTGGACAGCCAAAAATGGAGACGGCTGAAATCACTATTCACTTTGGGAAGCCTTAACCTTTTATTTCAGCACGTCATGCTAAGTGACTAATTTGTTCCTTATCACTTCCCTGCAGTCATCCAGTCAGACAGGAGACTGGCAAGCGCTGGTGCACGTGTTGGGCAGATGGACTTCACAGCTGCTTCCAAGGCACAGAAGTAATTCAGGGATGGCAAAACACGTAGTAATATCTGTGTGAACCCTGGAAACCACCCAGGAAAGTTGGTTGGTCTATACACAGGAATGTGGGATACCGCCCTACAGAAGGGTGCCCACAGAGTACGGCCTTTTACTCCCAGCAAGCTTGTAAGTACCTACTTTCTTCATGGAGAGCACGCCCACAGGGGAACCTTACAGCTTACGTCATCCCATCTCATTACCTTTGCAACTGGAAGAACCCACCAGAAGGATTTTACTTATGCAGGTCGCTTTGTCCTGACTGTAAAACCATGTGGTTTCCTGCCCCAGGTCCCCTTCTGGAACAGAGTTTGTGTTTCTGAAGCGAACTCAAAATGCCATCTAGAATCAGACTGTGCTTGCAAGCCAGGCTGGAACATAACCCAGCTTTTATATGAATGCCCTTCGGACCTGAAATGATGTTATTTTAAATTGCAGAGAGGCGCATCAGTATGATGGTTGTGGACCTTAAAACATACTTATTTTACAATAGCCCCCTGAGGCAGTAACCAGGGCTGCAGCGTGCTAATCACGTACGCCCGTCTGCCAGGCAGCGAGAGCCCGCGAGAGCTGCCCTTGGGTAGCAAAGGCAGGAGCAGGTACCAGCACGAGCAGAGGCACCAGATGTTTTTATTCTATTGTGCAGTTCAAAGGAACGAAAAATGTCAGTAACCCTAATAGCCGGTCTAACGAGATCTGTATGGAGAGAAGTGGAAGGCTGTCGGGTGACAGACAGGAGTGCAAGAGAGGGGACTGCTGGGGAGCTGCGCGCACACGCCTGTCACACCTGGCATATCTCTGCCTGGCATGGCCTGCAGGCACTCGAGGGGCTTCGTGCCCCGTCTCTGCGAGGTGCCCTGGGGCTCTCGGGTGAGTGACGGGTGGCCCTCGCCCCGGCCGTGGCCAGCACTCGCCGCAGGGCACCCAGCGGGACGGAGGGCCCACACAGGGTGGTGGCCTCGGCGAGTGGCTGAGAAGTCACTTTGACATTGAGCGTAGGTGAGTAACTGCTGGAGCATGAATTCAGCCGCACCTCTTAGCTCCTCTCTCAACCTCAGGCTTCCCAAACGAGAGCCGTGTCCCACAGGCTGCTGTTTACCAGTCTAAAGGCTAAGGACAGAGCTCCAGGTTCAGACTCTGGGCTGAACATGTGATGTGGACACAACCTCAGCACTGTTTGTGTCCAGGTTTCCGCCCGGGTGGGTATAACCCATAAACAGATAGCGAAGCAGATGGCAGCAAGCAAGCGTGTGTAGAGTCTTTCCCGAGGAGTAATTCTGTGCCAAAGTAAATTACCATCAGTTGTCATTTAAATGGAAATAGGCTTCACTGGTTACTTTTTGCATATTCATTCAGAATGAAACCAGATGCTCCTCCACCAATGTTATAAGCCTGCAACTCACATTTAAAGCAGGCAAGAAAATTCTCGGAAGAAAAAGGATATTGAGTCTTGTTAGTAAGTTGATTTATCTGAAAAACCATGTTTGCTGATGGTGATGGGAGTAAATTTCTGAATCAGAAAACATTTCCCAAGGTGTTAGACACAGCAATATGCAAATTGCCATTCCAGTGATATTAATATTGCCCCAGCATGAGTCAAGATTTTGTTGTTGTTTTTAAAGAGGAACAGTAACATCCCCTCAGGAAAATTGCTCTGAATCACTGTTGAGGTTTGGGTGAGTGTTTTAAGAGAGTGATTTTCTGGCTTTAATTATTTTAATTTTACTTGCTTGCTACCTTTACATTTCTTGTCATGGCACGTTTTCAGTCTACAGCCAGGAATCCGGGTTGCGGTGATACATCAGACTTCAGAAGGAAGCAGGTCGCTCTATCTAAATCATCTGAGAAATTCTTTTTGGTTATCCAGTCTGTCTGAAATTGTCAGGACATCTCCTTCTCCTCCCAGCTTATAAGACCTGAAGCATTACCATCCCCGCCTATATAAGTGTTGCTTCCTGCTGAAGGAATATTTATCACTTTTCTGACCTTTGAATGAACTTTTACAAATCAATAACAGCAAAGTGGAAGGAAGATAAGCGACAGTTTTCCCCTTGTCTGAGTGTAGCCAATGTTAGGGTTGGAATATCTAAAATATGTTAGGAACCATCATAATCACAGTTATGCAGCATTTTTGCAGGAAATCTGCAGATTTCTTCAGCGCTGTCGCGTAGCTGCTTCCTGAAGGACACAATGCAAAGCCAGAGCCAATGGTGTCATTAATGGGGTTTTAAGTTGTTATGTATCAGTTTTTACATGGCAGAACTACAAGAGGCCTTAAGAGCCAGTGCTGAAGAATAATTTTCTTGACTGTATTTTGCCACAGGGAAAGTGTAAGTGAAATAGAAACCCTTCTCATTAATGACTTGCTGCAACGGAAACACCATTAATTTCCTCCCACTTCAGATTACAGAAATAAAATTGACAGAGTCACCCCTAGATGTGTGAGCACAAGCAGCCATATGAGATGGTTCGAGGCAAGGTTTGCCAGTTCAGAGTCATTATCCCTATCACCCTACAACTCAAATATTTATAAAGGGCCTTTCCTAATTCCTCAGATTTCTGAAGCTCCTTCCAAAAGCAAGGTGTTCCTATAATGATTTAGACATCTCCATGTTGTTTGCTGTCTCCGAGCACAGAGGAGGAAACCAGGCTTTGAAATTTCCCTTCATTTCAATGCCTAAAAGCCAAGTTCCCAACTTAATTAAATCCTTTCCTTCTCCAGAGCTGGAACTTCTAGAAAGTGCCTCTTGCACTCTCTTTTACCTATTGAGGGAGCCTGGCCAACTAGTTCAGACTGCAACTGTAAATTAGAAACAAATTCTGGATGTGTTGAGTTAATTGAGATGAATCCCCTTGCTGGGGGTAGCAGTAATAGGTCTCACAGAGCAAGAGATCTTCTACCTTGTAATTAGTGTGAATTTTTTCAGTCAGGACTGCCCCTCATGCCTTTCCATAGAAGTATCAAAGCAGGGCCATGCTCTTTGCTAGAGCCTTCTGATGCTGCTGTAATACATAGGGCTTCTATTTGCAAATGCAAAGTTATTATTCTGAAAATTCCTCTTATAATAGCTCCATTTTTCTCTAGTATTTTCCTGATTGACGTGAGTGGAGACACAATAATAGCTATACAAACCTTAACAAATTTGAAGAAACTTTTGATAGCAGCTCAGAAAAGTTATTTTTGTAAGTTTCTTTTTCTGTGTCAATATTGTTTGAAGATTGTGTCTACTTGTTCAGCAAGCCTTACAAATATGTCTAAAAATACAGAGAACATAAAACAAATTTGCTGAAGTTTAGCAACTTCTGTTTGATCAAAAGCTGTTTGGTCAAAAGTCTTTTAGAAGTTGGGAAGTGAAGACTTTTTATGGATGCTATCATACTTATTCTGAAGAACAAAGGAAAAGACATTTCCACACAAGTTCTACATGAATTGTTAGTGTCAACTTTGAATTTCCTTCTTTCTTCCTCGTTTATAAAAACCCCTTAATATAGAATTGTTTTGCCTGAGAACAAATCTTGTGTTTATTCATATTCTTAGATTCATATTATTAACAAATTATTTACTGCCTCTTCCCACTTACCTATTTCCCTCCTTTTGCTTCTCTTTTTTCTTCCCTCAAAGATCGATGGACTGCGCCATGTATATCTTCAGTGATGTTAAACATAAAGCTGTCTTGTTATTTCACTGTTCTTCCAAAATTTACATTTCAGCTTTTAGCAGTCTCTAGCCAAATGAAGTTTGCTCTCTCTGTTTTAGTCTTCTTCCTAATACATTTGAAATACTTTGAGAAATTCTGTAAAGTAGGAGAAAAACTGAAGTCCTGGTGTTCCACCTAAGTCAGATCAAAGTACTCTATTGGCTTCTAACCCTCCAGCGTGGAAAATAAGACATATCTGATTGAGACGAAATAACAAAATTAGCCTTTTGTTTAACCACTTCAACAGACAAAAGACATTAACATTAATATTTCTGATGAAATTCTAGTTTATCTTTTCACTAAGGCTATTATTTTGGCTCCAGCAAAAAGCTGAAAGGAGTTTGTCTGGCAACAGTACATGAATCTGGATGAGCAATAAGGTTGCATGAACACCAGGACAGATCAGCTGCTTCGGGACCAGCTAGAAATGAAGCCTATGGCACCGCTAGGTGATAACGGAGAGTTTCAGCTGCTACTGATTTTTGTGGTTGGCTGACAGCTGCCGGTGTGGATATAGGCCCAGTGCAGATTATGGCACCACCAGCAATATTGTCCTCTCATCATTTCTTCAAAACTGGATGATAACTGGAACCACTCGTTGCTTGTGCTGATATAAGGCTTGCAAATGCCCATGAGAGCTACCTCAGTCTGTTTCGTTGTGTTTATGTCAGAGTTCAAAAGCAGTGGGTAATTTGTCTGTGGGGAAAGGTACATGCTCTCTCTTGCAGTCTCTCCTGTCTCAGGTTTTGCCTTAGATCCATGGCAGCTCCTCCATCAGTCTGGTCCGTGAGGTTTCCTGCCTTCACTGCCACAGTGTTTGGGAGGCAAAGCCTGTGGCTTGGATTCCTCAGCTCTTTTGTAGCCCTTGCAGACAAGGCTCGGCTGCTTCTTTTCTCACAAATGTCTGCCTACTCCCAGCTACCAAACACTTTGACTGAACCCGCAGGCAGTGCTAGGACTTGAGCCAGACACTGGAGTTGGTTTAACGTCAAGATAGACCACGCTCTCCAAGCTGCCCACAGGCAGCTTCTCACACATCTCACAAATACAGGAGCATGGGCTGCTCTCATTAACAGCAGGCGATTTTGCTTGGTGATTTCAGAGAATGATGAGGAGCAGGAGGCTCTGCTGACACTGGACAAGCCCGGCTGGTATTCCCAAGGCAATGCTATCCAGCTTTATGAACTACTGAAGAAGATGACTGGCAAGCTGGATCCCAAGGTATGTTATAAGTGAGAGAAATCTTTTCGAAAATACCTTGTTTCCATCTAAAATTCACCAGACAAGCTTTCATTAAAGTTATTGATGTGATCAGGAGCAAATTTTGGTTCTGTTTATGCTTGCTGTTGTCTAACAGACTGCAGTCCAGAACTGGAAGTAGCATATTCGTCTTCATATCAATAGAATATGTAAACTTTCTAGATGTTTTATTCTGTGTGTGTGGTCCTGCATTTCGGCAGCTTTGGGAAATATTAGATTACAATTAGGAAGTAAACAGTCTCCCTGAGGAAACAGATCAAACAAATTAAAAGGTGGCATCAGTGAAAACCGGGATCATGTTATTTTAATTGCAGATCTGGATTGGTGAAAATGCCACTGGAGATGGTGGGTCCACATTTTTGCTAGTGTTTAAACTATCCCCTGGGCACAGAAGAGTTCTGAGTCACCGAGAGATGCTCTGTGTTCTCCCTTGTTTCCAAAATTGTCCAAAATTCATTCCCGTGGTTTAGTGTATTTTCTTGGTAGTCTTTTCCACTTCTTCCTGGCAGGCTCTTTCTGTCAGTCAAAAATCTTAGCGGTGTCCCCTGTGCTGGTCCCAGCCAGGCATCCCCGCGCAATGCCCCTGGAGGGTAAGAGCGAGGAGGGTGTGCAGGGCCAGCCTTCTTCTTACGGAGCCGGTTGAAGATAAAACCCCAAACTGATGTTAATAAGATCTGTGTGTGTCATGACCAACTGTAAATGTGGAGGAATTTTTATTAGGTTGTTTTAAAGCTCTTTTTCTGTATCTGTGAAATACAATTTGCTTGTGTTTTCCTCATATACAACAAACTTTTAATTTGCTGCTTCCCTGGTAGGTTGTTTATTTTGGTGACAGCATGCACTCAGATATTTTCCCAGCTCGTCACTATAGCAACTGGGAAACCGTCTTCATCTTAGAGGAGCTTCTAGGGGACACAGTTACAGTGCCTGCGGAGACTGAATCTGAGCCCTTGGAGAAGAAAGGGAAATATGAGGTAAGGGTTCCTTGCAGATGTTTCCTGGAACAGGATAAAGTAAGTTACAAAAAAAGCCTCGTGACACCTGTGTGGAGAATGAGCCTGCTTATCTTGCCAGGCTGCTGGCAGCACTGGCATCCCTCGCAGACGTACGCTCCTGGAGGTGCCGTCCTGTCCCGGCTTGGCGTTGCATGGCTGACACAGAGCCTCTGCCTGGAGCTCCATCGCAGACCTGAGACAAAGAGCCGTTTGCAGTCTGCTAACCAAAAAACTTGGTCTTCTTTTCAGTAACAAGATCCTGCCCTGCGTCCTACAAGGACAAATTTCATGGCTGCTTATCATGTGTCCAGCACCTGAACTCTGCCAAGTTCATGGTCTTTCCCTGCATGTTGTGGCCAGCTGTGAACATGGAGGAATTTTTATTAGGTTGCTTTAAAGCTCACTCGCTCTCTTTCTCTCTGTAAAATATGGTTTGCTTGTTCTTTCCTTATATACAAAGAACTTCTAATTTGTTGCTTCCCTTGTAGGTTGTTTATTTTGGTGACGTCTGTGGTCAGATAAGAGGGACTGTTCTGAAGTCTGGTCCGATGCAGACTACTGATAGTTACCTCAGATAAATAACACAGTTTTCAGGTTGAAAGCATCTGGGAAGCAGGGCCTTAGCACAACTGCTACACTTCAATTCCCCCACAGAAGTTGGAAGGTTACTATGGTTTATACTCCGCTGCTGAAGAGCGAAGTAGACAGGGAACAGCGCTCGGATGGCCGAGGAAGCAGCATTGTACCTCCAGCGTGTCCTGTATGGGAACTACAATGCAGCTTCACTCTCCATTTGGAGAGTTTCTTCTTTTCTTATGTTCCTAAATAAATAGGTCATTTTTTTCTAATTACAGAGAGATATACATGCTTTTACATGCTTTTACATTCTTTTTTCGTTTTAAACAATTACTCTTTGTAATTGAAAAGTTAGCTTACTGATAGGAATATTTTTGTAGGGTACTTTTATAGTAGAGATGTTTTAATCTGACTAAGAAGCATTTTTAAAGCCCCTGTTTTTTATGGAGAAAATGGGACTAAAGCAATATAGATGTGACATCTATCTATTTACTTGTTTTAATAGATGTATCTCATATTTTCCCCCACTATCCTGATATCTGAACGAAGGTCAGACAAGGACATTTCAGTTGGTGAAATAAGGAAGTGTAATCATTAATGTTTAGGCTTATTCCTGGATTGTAGAAAAATGAAGACAAACAAACTCAAGTCCTATCAAGAAAAATGTCTTTCTCAGTAGGAAAGGTGGTTGGGGGGGGGAAGGAAGAGTGAGTAGTAGTGCTACATAGGTTAATATAATTTTAATTAATTAATGCTGTAAAAATAACTCATTCTACTCCATGAATTTGTGCATTCTCTGACTGGAGACTCTGCTGCATTGCTGCGTAGAAATTTCATCTCTGTAAGGTTTGGGGTTTTTTATTCAACCATGGTTTCTTAAGCATGTTCAATATATGCTTTTGAAGCACAGATATTTAAACAGACAGCCAGAACATGTTTCTTTTCCTGGAAATACAAAGAAAGAGTTATTGAGTGATGTGTTTCTAAGCCCTTGATGATGATTCAGTTTTCTCTTGTCGACCTCTGGTCGACTGCTCACAAGATCCATCTTCTCTATCGCTGCAGTTATCAAGCAGGAAACTGAGACTTTTAGACAGGCGCCTGACGTTCCACTAACACGGTAGTATTCCTGATAAGAGATTGCGGTGTCTCAGGGAGACACCACCCCTGCCACACACAACCCCTGTTCAGTTTACATCCGCTACCAGTGACAGCAGGCAAGCAAGGGAGAAATGAATTGCGTTGATTAAAGGAACCTGAACCAGGGGGGCCGTGGCAGGTCAGTGGTGTTATTTCATTACCACACTGCTCACTGGAGTCTGAACAACGGGTCACATCCATACCTCTGCAGTTGACTGGGCACCACTAACTTAACAGGACTGGTTCAAAGGGGCTCCCTTTACAAGCCTATGAAAGTTTTATTTTCATTCACCTAATCAACTTCTCCCATTAACCCTTTGGTTAAGAGAAGAGAAAAGCCAACTCAAATGGTTGTGCAAAGTCAGGTGTTCCTGGAAAATTAAGCACTAACAGATTTAGTCTTATTTCATCAGCCTTCTCATTCATTGACAATTAAAAAAATACACTACTATTGCAGATTTTCCATGCCATGCTGTGTGTGCTGAGAGGGACTGAAAATTTAAGACGAGATGCGATCCTCCCTTCTATCAATCTTTACAAAATGTTATTAAAGAAATAAAGTATTACTTCTAATTTGCAATTGCATCTTTCAGAAAGAAGTTACAAAAACACTGTTTACAGTTGTTTGACTGGTATTTCATCACTAACAGGGAGAGGGGAAGAAAACAACCTCCTCACACACAAACTGGGAGACTAGTAATTTCCATTTTCATTAGCAGTTTTTGTCTTTTCCCTTCAATGAAATGCATGATATAAGCCAGATACACATAACTGTGAAATTATGGTAACAACTGCAGTTCTTTCAAGTATATGAGTCATAACAAAGTGAGCAAAGAATAGCAAACTAAAAACTATTCATGCAATTGCTCAGCTCCTAAGTGAACTGCAGCATGCAGGGGAAAAAAAAACCAAGCATTGTGTTGAAACAAGATTCCCCCCAGATTTGGGGGTTTCTTTGCTTGGCTGGAGGCTTTGTTTTTGCCTTCTTTTCTTTAAATGTGTGATCAATTCCATCAATGAAAACTCGGAGGAAAGCTGGAATTTGTCCCAGGATTTCGAGGGAAATAATTACAGAGGAACCAGTTGGCATGCGAGAACCTTGGGCTATAGGATTGAATGGAGCAGAAACAGAAGGATTTATTGGCAGATATAGACAATATTTTTGCAGTTAGATGGCAAAACTCATTTTTACAGTATTGCCTAGTGGGTGGTTGGCTGGGGAAGTCAAGCACCTTAACCCCTGAATTTCCAGGGCTCCCTTGCCATGACCATAGACAAGGCTAATGACTTTGTGCCTTTTGGCTCTGTTTGTCTCTTTATTCCCATTTATCTTTAACACAGATCTAACTACTTTCAGGAACAACCTGATGGGCTGTTGTGAAGGCTGGCGAGTTAAAGCAATATGCTGAAGTGAAATGCATTTTATTTTAAAGTCTGCTTATAGTGATCCGTGTTGTATTTTAGATACAATGATCATGGATAAAATGTTTTACATTTGCACATGACTTGTGGCGGGCAGGTTCTATGCAAAAGTCAGACCAGTGGCAGATTTGCACATTTGCACACCCAGCATAGATGTGTTATTCAGGAACATCTGGTTGTTGTGACCAGCACAGCTGTGCTGGTGGAAACACCTCAAATACTTGCCATTATACCGGCAAAATAATATTTTGAGCATTGATTTTTTTTTGCACTAAGAGCCAGTGGTGGTGTTACTACCTCAGCACAAAGCATACAACGATCAGTACCATCCGTCACATTGGATACACTAAAGTAATCCTAGTGCTCTGCACTTGGCACAAAAGCGATGGCATGGATGGCAAATCTCCATCTGAATAATGCCTTTAAAAATATTAACAGCTTGATTTTTCACTCCTGTCGTCACTACATCCTTATTTCTTTCACCTCTTTACCAAATGTAGAAAAACGTTAGAGCTCAACTCCCTGACTATTTCAATTTTTAAAAAGGTCGTTGGTAAGCTGACAAATCAGTGTTACCCAAGCGTCCCATTAACAGATTCTGTCTGCTCTGTTAACAGACCCTATTTGTCTGCAGTTAATAAAGCAAAGGTGATAATACGTATTCCAGGTGGTTTAACTTAGCGGCAAGCCCTGGGACTTGAGGAACGCTCGTATCGTCGTATCTCTGAAGTGTAGATGTAGTCTTTGAGGCTTTGTACCCTCAACTGACACAATCAACCTCTGACCTGCTACTGTCTGACCAACGTGCTTGGGGGTTTTGCATAAGAAAGAAGGATTCCTGAGCACCTACCAGGTGTTACTGTCCTGCTGCAAGAGCAAACCCCATCCCTGGGGACTACAGGAGGGGCTGGTGCACCTTCCAGAGCTCCTCGGCCCCACTGCTGAATGTGTGTCCGCAGGCGTGTGAGGAGTAGTGATGTTAACAGGAGACGTTTGCCTCACATAATAGATGTGTAGATTCATGGTACGTGGTCTGTCCTCCATTGCAGGCTACATATGCTGCAGATGAGATATGGACATCTTCTAGGCATCAGTTAGGGATGGCAACGGGGAGTGATGTCTGATGCTTCCAGAGAATCACAGAATCACAGAATGTTCGGGGTTGGAAGGGACCTCTGTGGGTCATCTAGTCCAACTCCCCTGCCGAAGCACGATCACCTACAGCAGGCTGCACAGGACCTTGTCCAGGCAGGTCTTGAATATCTCCAGAGAAGGAGACTCCACCACCTCCCTGGGCAGCCTGTTCCAGGGCTCCGTCAAAGGAGCGAAGGATGTGGGCGAAGTTTTGACATCTCTTTTCAGATTTGAGATCAAGATTTAGCCTACCAAACTGCCCCTGTCATGTGGGGATAAGCCAGTAGCAAAATGACAGGAGTTCTCTACCAGATGACTTGATGACAACTCTCCTATCTAACTGGGTTTGGTTTAACTTATTTTGTAAATCCAAAATGTAGCTCCCTCCTCCTTAATAAGGAAGAAATTCCCACTCTGAGAATCAGACCTCTGGAAAAAAATCAATTCATTTCCTCAAACGATTGCAATTTTCTTTGCATATTGAACCAATCATACATTTGAAAAAGCAGAAACCTCAGCTGTTTTTCTCATGTCAATGAACAAGGCTTCATCTTTTGTGCAAATGCTTATATGGGCCAGTACTGGGGTGGTTGTTTTCATTAATCACCTGAACAGCTGGAACAGCCTCAGGAGTTTTCTGCGCATGTCATCCAGCTGGCAAATGGATTTTAATTCAGCATAGCATCTACATTTAATTATAACTAATGTACAGTTCTGGGATTTGCACAGACAGATAAGATTTGGTAAAAAAAAAATTAAGATGCTGTCCCTGTGTGTGAGACAATAAAAAAAACAACAAAGAGCCCAGCTCCTAAGTTAACTGCTTGTTTTGAAACAAAAGATACGGGGTTTTTTTCCTAACCTGTTTACATCAGTAGACAGAAACCAGTATCTATATTTGCCTAAATCAATGCTTCCTACCCACCCCCAGCTATGCTCAGAGAAAAAAACTGTTAGGCAGAATCACAAAAAGAATGGCTTTGTTTTTACTGATGTGGTCTGCTCGGCTGGATCAACAGCTTTCTTGTGATAAAAAGCCACGGACCTGTGTCATAAATACAAATAATTCCAGCAGATTCTCAAAACTGTTAAGAAAGGGGTTAAATGGAAAATAAAGTACAGAAGTTCATGAATCTGGAGGCACACACTACGATATTTGTTCTTCTATACTTTGCTGGTCTGAAAAGATACTTTGCACACAAATGACTTTAACAGATTTTCTATAGTGTAGTTCACAGTTTCATTTTCCATTTTTTCATCTTTCTGTAGAGGCCTCTCAGAGCTTTTTTCTAGCTGCTTGTGGCAGTATAGACCAGGTTTCAAGATTAACTGCTAAAAAAATCAGTTTTCCCAATGCAGTTTTAGTGTTTTATTTAAAACATAACGAGTCTGCATGTTGTTGTCTAAAAATACACATGAAAAAAGTAAATTTTTCACAATTTGCTAGGCAACTGAATGGCTCTCCACGGATCCTGCAGCTCTGTTCTCACTCATTCCTCAGCTCAGAAACAAATAACGTGACACAGGTGGCATGGTGCGTTCTTCACAGTTACTGCATCCAGCACCGGGAGACTCCTTTCTCCCGGGAGGAGTTCCAGGCTGGGTTAGGGTCTGCACAACAGCCACCTGCCTTCTCCGGCAGAGAAAGGCAGCAGGCTATTCAAACTATCTAAAACAAGAAAATAGGGAAAAGAGAAGAGAGAAGATTTAAAGGAAAAATATTTAGAGCTGGCTTTTTATGTCCTACGGAATATATAAATTGTGTAAACAGGCGCTTGGGGGCTTATGGGAAGAAAGTTATGATTGTTTTCCTTTGTAGTATTTTTAAGCCACGTTGCTCCTGAGATACAATACAGTTCTCCCAGAAAATCAGAGAAACACTACAGAGTTCCTTAGACTAATGCTTGTGGTTGGATAGAGAAGGAAGATTTTTTTTTCAAGCTTACATATTTATTTATTTTTATTTCAGGGAGATCAGCCCAAAGGTCCTTACTCTGTGTCTAAGCAGTGGGGCTCTTTCTTCGTGGACAGATTGCCAGGCCTGGAAAATGCAGAAGAAACTTTAGTTCACACGTGGTCCTGTAAATGTATTAGCACTTACAGCACTATTGCAATCCCTAGTCTTGAAGCAATAGCAGGTAAGGAAGATCGCTCTTTTTTTCCCACCTAATGAACGTGTAGTATTCATAGTAACTTTGTCATACTGTAGACCTATTTTTGAGACTGTATGTATCCAAAATATATTCAAAAATAGTCCGTTCATATCACGCAACAGTTAATACTAGCAGCTATTAATTACTTTGATGTTTATGCTTGTAACAGTTTAATAGGTGTCCAATTCAATTTTTTTGTCTGTGTCTGCAAATATTAGATGCTTAGTTTATCCCATGTTAGAAGTAGGATGCAACTTTTAACACATTGTAGATTAGTTTTTGAATTTGGTCAGGATTTCCCCTCATTACTTTGCTATTTGTACTTTCAGTGGTGAGCTTTGTTAGGAAACAAACACATGCAAAGTTGCTTGGGGTTTTTTTAGACTTCCAAGTATGTTTCTCTTTGATCTGGCTTGTTATCCTTCTTCAGTCAGCTCAGTTATCCCACTACAGTTGAAATGGAGGTGAATAAACACAAGAATACAATGAAGCCAAGAATGCCTAGGACTGTGCTTCTCTGTGTTTTTTTAAAGAATGTGTGTATTGCTTTTGAAACTGCATCATTATAGACAGAGCTGGCATCTGAAACATTCTCCTTATCTGGAAAACAAGGCAATCACAAGCAGTGTCTTGTTCTCCAAAAATTCACCTAATTGAGAAATCAGCTCAGGCTTTCTACCTTCTTACATCAAGGCTACATCAAAGGTACAATTATGGCTGATCTTCTGATTTTTACTAATGTTTATCCCCAGGGGGATCATGTTATTTTGGATGGTTTGTAGCAATAGTTGTAACAGTAATACTGCAATAACTTTGCAACTGCAGTACATATTGGTTGATTACAAAGTGATGGTGAAGACCCTCTATCTCTCTCTCTCTATCTCTCTCTCTCTCTCTCTCTCTCCTCAATCTAACATTTTTCCATAGTGAACTTTACAACCATAACTAAAGGAATAAACAGTTATTAAATGAATGAGGTGCTTAGCTGTATGAAGAACACAGCAAACATTTAGTTTACTAACCCCTCTGTTCAGCATCTGTTGCCTCCTGCATGCAGAAGACCAAGGAATAAAAAGTTGCTCTGAGCAAGCATTTCAGATTTGCCCAGCAGTTATGCTTACAACAGAACACGTGGTAGACCTGTTCTCTGCCGCCATATTCCACACATGTACATACACTGTAGGTATATCTCAAAACAGAAAACTCATACGGTGCCACAACTTGTTTAATGCTTCTGCTATTTGCTGTGTTGCAGTCTGTATTTCAGCCTAAAGGTACAAAACCCAAGCATACCCAGGGAAATTGCCAGGAAAGAGGTAACTTCTGTATAACTCCCTTCTAATACCTTTTCCTGAGTCATTCTGTGGCTTGCTTTGGAAGCATTGGCCTGGAGGAAATGCATCGGTCAGCCACGCTCTGTGAAGCTCTGCCCGCCAGCCAGCTCCCCCAAACCACAGCTCACTTTTCAGGGCTAGCAACGGCTTTAGGCCACAGACAGACTTACCAAGCTTCCAGCTACAGATGAAGGGGTGAGAACCAGAAAGGCATCTCTGTGGAAATTAGTGAGTAGCACAACTGCCCGTCATTGGCGGTGCAGCCCCTTCAAGGTTTCTCCCTCCACTGGGAGGGACGCCATGTGCCCTCGCTGCATCAGACCGCTGCTGGGGCAGGGGCTGGTGGCAAAGTTTACACCCCAGAGCTAAAGGACAGGGGAGGAATAACGTTTTTAACTTGCAGCTGTGCACCTGAAAGCAGAGTCAAAGCTGAAGGTACAAGAACATCTCTGGTTTCTTAGAGAGAGAGGTATTTCTTGTTTGTTTGTGCAGAGCAGCATATGTTCATTATTATGGATGCTGAGGAATTCCGGGCTCCTCTCAAACACCTTGTCTGACCTCTGTCACAGCAAGCTGTGAGAGCCCCTGCTTTGCCAAGCCCTGAAGTTTTTGGCCGCAGTTGTAAGTCATAGCTGAGCTGCTGCTATTTAGGAATAACTCACTAGAAGAGATTCAAACAGGTTGTGTGAGTTTGATGCGCTCCAGCTTTTCCTTTCCTATTTATCTACTTCAGTTACCAGAAAAGGACTTTCCACTGCCAAGCTGCAAAAATACAGGCCCTTCCTCAAGATGCCCCGAATCCAATGGCACAGCCAGGCTGCCATTGTGCTGACCGTCTGAGCCCAGCACCCGGCCAGCAGCAGGCTCAGCCCGGGCCAGCCGAAGGAGCTGCCGCCTCCTCAGGGGTGGGCTGCTGCCTCCTCTCAGTGCCAGGCTCACTTTTTATGCAAGTCCCACTTCAGAAAAATACCCTGTTAAGTAACTGTGGAGCTTTAGAGCTTATGGGGAATTTTGGTAAGTTTGGTTTGTTCTTTGCTGCAAAGAAAAGCTTAAGAAAGTGGGCTCTAAATCCTAACAAGGAGAACCCCAAAGAAACTTTTTTTCAATTTCATGATTGTTAACCTAATCTCCTGAACTTGTCTCATAACCTCTGAATGGTGAGGTTTGTCATAGGATTAAAAATTACTGCAAGCAAGAATAGGAGATTGAGCAACGTTGCTGCTCAAGAGAGTTGCATTTCAGAGAATAATTAGTGCAAATGTGACTGTTTTGCGGGGACAGAGTTCATTTCACACTTTGAAGATTTGATAACCAAGCTTGTGTCAGGCATGGGGATAATGCATTTTTTTAAATGTTGCATTCTGTATGGAATCTTATCGTTCTTTGCCCATATGGGTGCACAAGTTTTTCTTCATGCCTTATCATTATTTCAATTACCTAGTACAAAAGAAGAATCTCCATCATAATTTGCCAAAGCTGTCTCTTTAAAGACACCTACAGATCTGTTCCCTGCCACTTTCTGCGGGAGTTTGAGTCGTCACCCTGGTTGCTGTATAAATATAATGATAAAATTGCCAGTGAACCATGGCAAAGAAGTTCATGTTTCTGCTTAGAGTTGCAAATTATCTGCACAATGGAAGGCCCAAGGCAGCTGTAGCTGGGGCACCAGAAGTGGCAACACGTGTGTTGCAGATACATGGGTCTGCCAGTCACAGATAACTACAAATTGCAAACCTCACACTCTTTCTTCAATATGTATTTTAAAGGCGAAAGCCCTTAAAGAATCAACTATTACCACAGAAGTCATGAATTTCATTAAGCGTGTAGCCATGTACTCACTTCTATTTCATGAACAGTATCATTCATAATTATTGCTGAAGTGAAACAAAACAATCCCTCATATTTTAATTCATTTGTTCTGTTTTTCCATTGACATTACATCATTTAAAGTCAAATCCAGCTCCTATTAAAATTAAATTAGTCTTTCCTGTAACTAGAGTGATAATTATGTGCTCTTACTTATTGAAATAATGCAATAATAGCATATAATTTCCTTATATTATACATTACTTGTTAATTAGCAGTAACCTTTTGTATTTAATGCCTTACCTTACAACCACACTTTTACTTACCAGCTTTAGTGTAAGAACGTATCTATACAATATCAGCTAACGACTAAGTTTATTGAAACGCTTTGAGGATTTAAACTGCTTTGGGTCTTAGCTGCTATAAATAGTAGTTGCTTCTACAAGGCCAAAGAGGTCATTTTTGTAATGAAACTTTTTATGCAAGAAACATATTTTTACATTTGGTGAAAAATAGGCGTACATATACGACAACATTTCTGAGGTTTTCTGGTTCCAAGGTTTTGATGCAAGTAAAAAATCAGGTAGCAAAGCTAATTGACTAGAGGATATATGTTCTGAATGTAGTAACAGCGTCTTGCTCTATGTGTAAATTGAAGAGCATCAGATGATGTAAATCTGATTCATCTGTTCCAGGAAACTAGCTTCAGTGTTCGTAATTTAAGAGAAAGAAAAGCATACTCAACACAACAGACAAATACAATGTGTTTATTTTTTCAGCTGCAAAATGCAGCTGAAAGTGACGATAAACTGCATTTCAGCCATAACAAATTATTATCCCTAGAATCAGAACTAGCTTGTAAAAAGTCTTCAGAGCCCAGTATTTCCCAAAGGGTCTAAGGCCCCAACTTTCCCGAAGGATTTGACTACTTGGTAGTAATTTTCAACATAGAAAGGACAACTTTCAGTGTATTACAATTTGTTCAGCTTTTCCTTGCCCCTCCAGAAAGGTGTATTGACTTGTGCCCCTGAAGACCGTGTCAAATCATGCAGAACCCAAAAGATTACTTCCTAGCCAATAACTGACAGAAATGTTCCCGACATCGTTATTCTGCTCTGTGAGATGTCAAAGTACAGCTGCCTCTAAAAGATTAAAGGGAGAACTCATGAGCAACTCATTAAGAAAGGGGGAACCACTCAGTCATTTCTGCTTTAAAGTTATCCTTCAACTCAGGCAGCATAATTTCATTTGCAGACTGTAATTAAAGCTACAATTAGGTTTTGACTAGATTGCAGGCTTATGGTGTGGGTTTAGATTGCTGTTTTAAAAACACTGGTGGTAATACAAAGTGTTGATAATTGTTGAGTGTGAAAAACAGTGAAAATAGGTAAGTCACTAAGTATTGGAAATATTTCTCTGACCAGGTTGGAATTTTACATAACCTGCAATCTCACATGTACAAGCAAAAGTTGCTAGAAGCATTTATGTATTCTGGATTGGTGCCTAACATATCCCCTCTGGATTAAGGCAATAACACACACATAAAACAATGTAGGCTTTGTCTACACTGCTTAAAAAGCTTAATGTGTGTCTGTGTGTGGCTTTTTACCTTAAGGTAAGCAATGTTTGTCACCCATCCAGAGCAAAAAGTAGGGAAAGAAAACATTGGTTTTACAAGAGGGGGAACACAACAACGTTAACCCAATTTTGGAGAGTAAGGTTGATCTTGGTGAGTTTACCTCAAAAGGAAAGCAAAGAGGCGTATCATCACTGCATTTATCTTAATATAGCACCTCCACAGTCTCAAAATGCAACTTATTTCTTTTTCTTAATCAATCAGAAATGCTTGGCATCTCAAAAAATTGCTTGTTTTCAGACTAACTTCTTCAAATTACCTCAGAAGCCCTTCCCACCACTGTTAGATCCAGGATGAGTCATTCAGACAGCAATTAATTAACAGATCCCTGAAAGAATTAACACCTGCTAGTAGGATCTTGGCATTCTTTTAGGATTTTTTTTAGATTAAGTCTTCACCTAAATATTTAAAAATATTATAGTCCAATATTTTCTTTTGATCAGTTCCAGATCAAGCAAAGAACCACACAGGGCCATTTTCTCAAAGGATGTCAGAAAATCACCATTTAAACTAAAACAAAAATGAAAGAAATTTCCCTCACAAATAACAAGTTTTCTCACATAAACACAAAACAGCAAAGGAGTTTTTGAGGCTTTCCTTTGCTGCAGACACTATCAGGCTCAGATACGAGTTTAGCACACGCCTTGTGCACAGCTGTTTTGTTCGAGCCAGGGTCAGCAGTGCCTTGGCCGTAGGGTAGACCCAAAGTAACATGAATTGTTACTCCCAAGATAATTGCAGTGAAATTGCACACCACGGGGTGGGATGTCTTTCCATCCCCCAGACACTCATCCCTCTGCAAAACTTGATAGTGCTGCTCCAGACCTCCCCGCAGTTTGACACTTGGGTTTTCTCTGGTGTCACCATCTTCCATGTTAGATACAGCAGAAGAGTAACCAGTGACAAAGCAGTGAGGGAAGCTCTTCCTCAGGCCAAGCTCATGCTACAGATGTCTACTGGCAGAGCCTCAGGCATGATCTCTGACCAATACACCTGTGTTGGCAAAAGCTCTTACGTAGGCGCAATAAAAGCAACAAACCTGCACTTTCACTGAAGCAAGTTTCAGTCTGTATTCTTGGGTGCCCAGGGATAAAATGCACTGGCTCATATAGCACATTGCAATAGCCAGCTACATCCAAACTCAGAAGTTTTAGCAGCGTCCTTCTATAGAGCATGCCTGTACGGCAGAGCCCCCCTTTCCCATACAACACCGCACAGATGCCCTTCCTCCTCCTTCTCTCTCTTAATTTTTGAGTCGCAGACAGTAGCAATGACTTCCATGTAACTGAGAGAAGGAACGCTTTTCTTGTGCTGACTTTGCTGTTTCGGGAGCTTTGTATTAGTATAGCAAACATCCGACCTCCTGTTTAGGAAAATCAGCTTTAGGAATTTTGCTAAGAATAACTGCTATCAGATAAATCTGCTTGTGACCTTGGGGTTTTTGCTTTGTGCCACTATTACACTCCCTCACATTCTGAGCTTTGGCTTGAAGTGCTGCTTTGACTGTTACAAAATAGAAATGGGTCAGGAAATAAAACATTTAGTGTTTAAAAAAAACAATGCCTGTTATAGTTTACCTGTAGATTGGAAAGTCAGGTAGTAGATCTCTCGGCAGCGCAGCCAAACTGGTGAGCTCTCCTGCAGCGGTTGTGCTTACTCCGCTGTTAAAAAATTATTATTAGAAATTGTTACCATTAAGCAATTTAATATTGTCCTTTGTCTTCAACAGCAATTTTGAAAAATAAGCAGAGTTTTATGGCAAAGCTTCTAAGCCAGCATCAATTACTGGAATGCCTGTAAAAACAAAAGAATTACTACTGGCTGACGGTCTGCCCCTATAGTGATACCCCGCGGTTGCTGAGCCCTAAGATAGAGTTCCATCTGTGTTTTCTGAGATGTGCCGCAATTAAGCAGTTTAAACATTTTTCAAGTTAAAACTTGGGTATCGCTAATGAGGTTTTAGTTTTTCTCCCTCTGCCTTTTCCTTAGTGATAATCAGGAGGATATATTTAGATTCACTGAAGAGCAGAACCCTGCCGTTTACTAGGAGGCCTCTGCAGCATCTGGCTCCGGCCCTGATAACTGGCAGGGAGCAGACCTCAGAGAGGGGAGGGGAGTTCTGCTTTCTGTAGGGCTTCTCACTCGTCACCGGGGTGCTGCTGCGGTGTCATGATTAAAAAATGTTGGCTTTGCTTTTGTTGGTCAATACTGCAAAATGATTCCTGACATTTCTGCTGTGTATTTTGGAAGAAATCTGTTTCAGTCTTGGACTGTGCTTTTAATTGAAAAAAAATGCCTTCCATCGAAAGAGCTTAGTTAAGATTATATTTGTTTAATGTATTGGTTTGTTCAAGGAAATCTCAAAAAAGAATTAGACGTGAGTATTGCGTTTATCAAGCAGGCCTGTGTCTGGATTAGATTATAATTGTCTTCCATTCAGTTACTCAAATATTTTCCTGATCACTCATCGAGAATATTACGTTTTCCCTTCTTCTTGTGGTTTCCTTTTCCCTCCCTGTAGCTGGAACTCTAATTTTTCTTCTGATAAAAGCTTGTGGCTTTCATTTAGTTTGCTCACACTAACCGAACAGCAACGGACACTGAGACGTTATCAGCTTAATAACTATGAAATAAATCCATCCGTAACACCTAAATACATGTGTGGATGTGGGTATACATAAGCATCAGGGGATCTTATAAATGCTTATAAATATCTTAAGTGTGGGTGTCAAGAGGATTGGACCAGACTCTTTTCAGTGGTGCCCAGCGACAGGACAAGGGGCAACGGGCACAAACTGAAGCATAGGAAGTTCCGTCTGA
>Ga0065711_1033454_pt1 | contig 25461 bp, 24 predicted proteins | sample Hoacrofraction12_FD_59098 | JGI IMG/M metagenome (GOLD analysis project Ga0065711, IMG submission 59098) | Hoatzin crop microbial communities from Cojedes, Venezuela - Epithelial fraction 12 v2 (version 2) | ecosystem: Host-associated > Birds > Digestive system > Esophagus > Crop | place...
CTTGTCTTCTCCAGGTACTGCAGCACATAGACAATGGGGGCAAACAGCACCATGTTCTGCTCCCCACAGCCGTGGGGCATCTGCACCAGGTGGTCCAGGTTCTGCAGTGCTGTCCCCATGAGGTCACCTGGAATAGAGCATAGGCACCTGACCACCTCCTGGGCAGCAGGTTTGGGGATTCACCTCCACCCACCTGTAACCCATTCCCAGCAGTGCACCAGGCAGGACAGCCCCAGCACAAGTTTGGGAGCACCTGTGTCCAGCCAGCTTATTAGCTCAGCTGTGCCCTCCATACTAGCTGTATACATTCCCACTCTGGCAGGAGAAGCCTGTAAGCAGAACACCCCCTCCCCTGCTGAGTGTTTTAGGTTATCTGGAACCAGGAAACACAGCCACACACATAGGAAGAGCAAGGCAGTGAAGCCTCGGGAACCTCAGAGAGGGTGTGGAGGGTTCTGGATTTGGGCTTTCCTAGGGCTAAACTCAGAGATATGGGGTTTGGAAAGGTGTTATCATAGCTGAACTCCTTACCGGTGACCGAGACAGTGGCTCTGACTGAACCTTCAACCACATTTCGAGGCAACATGAGGGACACAGACTCCTGTGCTGGATTCCCTGAGACCAGCGAGGTAAGGTGTGTGAGGAGGACAAAAAGAGAGAGACTCGGATGAAAACAGCCTTCAAAATCCCCAGAAACTGTCCAAGACTGTTCTGTGCTAACACCCCATTTTCCTGTCACAGAGGTCGGAGATCACTCAAAAGCCGTGTTCCATTCCACCCTCAACTCCCTCCATCGACCTCGTGACTGTGCTATCCTAACAGCCTTCCTTCTGAAGAGGCTGAGAGCATGTTCTCCTGGAAACCCACTGTGTGAAAACCACCTTCCTGCTTTTCTTTACGTAAGTTACTCAACTCGTTTCAGATTTTAGTTGCAGGTATGTCCTCTCAATGCACCTCATGCTCCTAAAATATGCTAATGTCCCTGTAATACACCATAAAATTCAAGACAGGAGCAGCAATCCCAAGTCATGTCCCCCAGCCTCGCCATGTTCAGTAGTCTGGTTTTATTACCACAGGTGAAAAAGGCCTCAAGCTATCACGTCAGTACCAGGGATGTTGATGCTGAAAGATTGGACCGACCTCCCCCCATCCTTACCCAGCTGAAGCTCTAGCTGGCACCACAACTAGAGTATGCTTCTGTAGCTTGGTCATGTTGACAGAGAAAATATTTCAACAAGTGGAAAGACCCAGGAGGAGGTTAGGCAGGAAGCAGGGGGATGGGCAGGGTGAAAGAAGAACACAATCTCTCTACCTTTTTTGGGACACAGGATGGAGCTGTGAGCCTTTTCTACCAACACTCCCTCTGGCTGTTGGAGCACATAAAAACAGCGTTATAATGAGCACACAGAAGAGAAACAGGATTACAAATGCATTAGAAATAGATATGAACAAAATCCTGGTTCAGGCTGCAAAGTCACCTGGAGTAACATCATTATCACATAAAAACGTAAATTATTGTCACTCATTTTCATTTCAGATAAGAAAACAGCACACATTTGCAGAATATCATAACTTCTGAACGTCTGTGAAACTTAAGCTGTAAGATTCAGCAGAGCGCTCAGGAGTGAGGACCTGAAAGAGTGTACACATTTAAAGTTTTCCATGGTATGAAGTGGAGGATACCCCTCTACCTCCCACATCCATTAGCCCTCACGGCTGCACACATTTCAGGCCATGAGATTCTAATTATACACCTTTAATAGCAAGAGGTAATTCCCAAAATTAACCCGCACAAAATATGGGAATTGCATAAAGACCACTTTTAGGTCTAGGTAACAGAAGAGGATTGTCTGACCCGGACTAGAAGGAATTTGGTGATTGTGTCTTTCTGCCCTTGGTTTGGGACAAATGGTATCTCTTCACCACAGAGCTCTTCAGTGGCCACAGCCTCTGTGCTGAGGGTGATGTTCATGAGCCCTGAAAATAGCACACATTTAGGTACATAAAACATCTTCTGAGGAAGCACTTCCCATTAATGCAATGGAAGTCACTTGTTGACAACAAAAAATTGGATCAGAGCCCTGTATTATTCTGCACCTCCTAGCATAGACTTGCAAGTAATCACGACCTTAGGACGAATGCAAACAAGTACTCTCTGGTTAACAGGGCAAACAACTCCTCACTCCATGTCAGCTCTTACAAAGCATCCCCACCTTGGTCTCATCCATTCCCACTTCCACCAGCCCACGTCCCTGTTCTTCTCACCCAGTTGCTCAGCTGTGACATTCCACTGAAAGGTCTTAGCTTCATTGGCACATAAGCAGCTGCTGTCAACACAGCCTTTGCATGGCTTCAGCTGGAAGTGTGCAGACTCCTCCAGGGTCACTTGCATCTGAAAGGGCAGCAGGGATGGCAGGTGGCAAGATGATAAACATCACAGGCCATAGATTTCAGCCATCTCCTACCTACTCATACCCTGCTTTTCTTGCAGAGCCTATCAGGGCTCACCTACCTTCATGCATTGCTGCAGGTAGCTGAAGACTGTGGCCTTCAAAATGAAGGTCTCACCCTGGATCACAGAAGATGGCAGTGTGAGCTCCACAAAAAAGGGCTTGAAAACCAGCAGACTGGAGATTGGAGCAAGTCCAAAGCCATTACGTCCTGTGCAGAACATCCCTGCTTTCCATTCTGTGATGGTGTTGGGCACAGTGACAGTGACACTCATGTTCCCACTGGGACTGAGGAGAAGCAGACAGCAACAGAAGCATTTAACTGAAACTTGCTGTACGCAGCACCAGGTGACCCTGTCTGCACCATTCTCTCCAGCGTACCCCATTCCCTAACCTCATTCTAACCCTTAACCTCTGCTAAACTTATAGCCCTTGCAGGGTTACAAGTAGGTCCTTGCAGAAGTAGGGACCCCTGCCTCACATGCTTACATGAACAGAACATTATTTACAGTAGGTTACATGGCTGCAAGATGCCATCAATCACACTCAGTGCTTTTCTCAGACAGCACTTGCCCTTTGCATATCTAAAAATGCTTTACAGATGTCAGCAGTTTTATTCTTCTTGGTCTAGGGATGGAGAACCAGACACCAACAGAGCAACAAGACTGGCTCAACGTCAGTAGCAGAAGAGACAGATCCAGCCATTCACCTTCCTGTGAGACACTGACAGCTTAAAGTCCAACATGAAGACAGGACAGAGACTTGGCTTGTGCCTACTTCACAACTTCTGAGAGCAGCAGACTATTCTGTGGGTGCTTCCACAGCAGATATAAAAACAGCTCTAGCTAACGCTAATCATATATTTGACTCCAATAACTGAAGACATTCACTTCTGCCAGGCACATACAGGAAGGCAAAACATGCAACACAGAGACCTTTGGTTGCTCAGATCAGGCTGGTGGATAAATGACATGGGAGATACCTGCTACTAGGGAGTGGAGAGATGGATGTAGCTAGAAGGACAGCGGAGGTGGGAGAGGGCAAATATGGGGCATCTGGCCTGAGCAGACTCCAGTCTCCAGACAAGAAATTCTTAAAGTCAGAGATGAAAATTCTCCAAAAGCTCCCTCAGCAGACCCTATGTACTCACTGACCCTTTCTCATAGGATACAACTCCCTGTCCTGTGAAGGACTTCTGTGCAGATCAGCCTTCCCGTGCATCCCAGGGTACATCCTGTGAGCACAGTTTGGGAAATGCTGACCCACAGCGCCAGCACAGTAAACCAATCTGTTTTGCTGCACCACACCTACTTTTCTATCTTCCCATGCCAGCCACCTTGAGTGGATGGACAATACTTCTATATGATCATCTAGTACTGGAAAACGCATTTGATGCAGACATCAGCTCCAATGAGAAACGGTCTGACAGGTATGAGCCCCATGCTATATGTCCTTAGACACCTTCCTTAGCAGCTTATGGTCTAAACCCAGTTGTATCTGCTGCCATTCCCAGTCACACTAAGCCACCCAGGCTAGACCCCCATAGTTCAGTTTACTCACCCCACAGAATACATATCCCATATCCAGGTTTTGGGGAAATGCTTGTGTACTTTCTCTTCGGCTGAAGAAACATGTGAAAACATAGCAGGCTGATGGGTAGGTGTTGTCAGATGTTCTGCTGGAAATAACAAAGACTCAGTCACCACAGGGTCCTCAGGCCCTGGTTTAGAGCCAAGAGGCTCCAGCCCAGCTCAGGCTGCAGGTTATCCCGTCAGCTCTTGGGAAGCACAGCACTGGAACAGAAGGTGCTATCCCAAATTTTAAAATCTCTTGCCTCATTTCAGACAACAGAGGTGATGTGGGCCTTGCATCTGTAGGCACCAAGGGAAGGGCAACCATTCCCTCACCTCAGAGATAAGACTTGGGATCCGGACAGCTCACTAACATCTCAGAGCCAGAACCCGTGAGCCCCAGGCAGCCTCACACTAGCACAACAGGTTTAGAGCCAGGGAACACTCTCACTCCTCCATTTGCAATTACAGCAAGTACTGCCTCTTAGCTGAAACCCAGGATTGCTTTCACCTGAAATACTGAGCATCCTGTGCAAGAAGAAACAGTTGGCAGATGCTTACCATCATATGTTTTATGGGGCTGGGCAAACATCAACATGGGCCTGGAAGTAAACATTGCTGTTTCCTGCAGCGTAGTTGTCGATGGAGTGGTTGGACACACTCTGGGTTTCCTGATATTGGTATTGGAAATAATTTTCAACCCCATTTCCTGTAGGAGAAAAAAATAACTGATGCACCAGAAGCTTGTTCTCTCCTCTCTACCCTGTGCCTTCTTGTCCACTCATGCAGTGGGGACTTGGCTGTCCTCTGGGTTGGCAAAGTATTCTCTTACTTCAAGAGGGAATTATTCAGATCCTCAGCAATGGGAAAACAAGGTCTTCTGAGCTAATTCATCTGGCCTGAGGCAGCCAAATTTATTCTTTTTCAAACACACAGTCATTTAGGCACTATGCCTTCTCAGCCTGCAGAGTGCAAGTGCTCGTGCTATGGAGATTAAACATATTATGTGAAATCCAATTAAAGTAACCAATCATCCTTGGCATCCTGAATCACACAATCAAAGTGCAGTAACAGTTTCTTCTTGGTCAACAATCTGAAGTCTCTTATTCAAATAACAAGTGAGTTACAAGGGTCTAAACTGGACCTGTTGCCTGTTGCGTCTGTAATGGCATTCCTAGGATATCGGTAAAGTCAGGGGGCCACATTTCCCTCAATTCATGAATTATCCCAACCCAACAAATCAACCATTTTTACCATGAATGCTGTATACACATCAGGCTCATCAGAATTTGGGAACACGCATGAATGATCATCTTCAGACACCTGGCGAGGATACCTGGAGTCATAAGCAAATGGAAACAGCCCATAGACCTGGGAAAGCAAGAAAAAAGAGAAAAAAAATCTGCACAAATTAAACCTGGCATTCCCTTCCAGTCCTACATCCAAGGCCTGTTTGAATTGCTCCTGGCTCCTATGCGTGAGAACGCATGCCAGAAAGCCCCGGCTCGCTGTCACTCTGCGCTGGCTCTCCTCCGACAGAGCCAGCACAACCTGCTGCACTGAGCAAGAGACAGAACAAAACAACAGAAGCTCCTTCACCACCAGCGCACTGAGTGATGTTCTACCTCTTTCTTAATGCATGTTCCCTAATCCTTACCCATGCCACACTGAGAGCACTGCTGACCCTGCTGGGCAGTGCTTTTCATGTCAGCACAAGGGGAGGGAAGAAGTTGGAGCAGGCTCACTCACCAAGGAGCTGCTGAGCTCTTCTCCTGGCTTCAGCAACAGGACGCTCTGATCCACGGCCCAGACAGCACACGTGGACCCAGGGGCTGCCCGCAAGTGGAGACCAACCTCCGAATCAGGAAGGGTCTTGGACGTTGAGAAGCCCAGCTCCACCTGGATGGGAAGAACGCAGACGATAGGTGAGTGACATTGCTGCTGCTGGCCACCCTACTGCTTCCTGAGTGGGGCAGGGACCTACACGTGCCGGGCTGTGATCCTACTGGGTTGCAGCTGCTATACAAGCCTATGGAGACAGACACAGCAATCATCTGCCTTTCCCAAACATTGCAGCAGCCCCCACGATGCTCAGCAGGTACGTGCTCCATGCATCACAGCACACTTCACCATTCACACACTGCAGTTCACGTGACAGCATCCCACACGGTGTCAGCCACATGCAGCTACACATCATGATGTACTCCTCAGTCTCTGCTTTCATTGCAGCAGGCGCACACACTCTCACATATTTAGTCACGGCCTCAGATACAAATCCTACCTTATTTCTGAAACACATGGCGACACTGAAGACGGCAGAATCAGCGATGATTTTTCCATTAGGGAAGATAACATAAACAACAAGTCTTGGAGCTGGGGCATAGATCAAGCTGAAGGTGAGAGGGATGTAGAAAAAGCCTTTCAGCACTAGATGGAGGAGAGAAAGAAGAGAAAGTAGGTTTGGTAGTGAAAATGGACTCTGATCAGCTCTTGCCTTTCTGCATGTGCCTCTCTAATTCCTTTCCTCAAGTCTTTATAGACCAAGGACATTTCTGGAGACCACTGAAACAATCAGCACATCTCTGGATCTGGTATTCAAGGCCAGCAAAAGACTCTTCTTGATTCTGCTCTTTGCCTCAAGGAGATGAAACAGGTCTTTGGAGTTCAAGCTTAGCTCCACAAAGAGTGAGAGTCTCAGATATCTTTCAAAGCCTCCCATCACCAAACACCAAGCACCATCCCATCTCCAACAACAAGGTGACCTTTGTCGCAAAGCACCTACAGTTTAGGCTTTAAAAAAAAAGAGCTGGAGAAGCAGACAACAGTGAGTCCACATCGATCAAAATGATAAGCTGTGGCATCCTAACTACCCAAAGATTACTTTTAGACACAATTGCAAATTAGAGCAGTAGAGTTTTGACAGAGGGTTAGGCTATAGTTTCATGCCACTTGCAGGGGCAGCAAAAGGAGACAACTTTGAAAATGAAGAAAACAGAGGATGAGCCCATGGGCTGGGAAATGCTGAGTATTGTTCTCTCGGTACCAAGCAGGAGGGTAAAGTAAACATGCAAGCTGGAAAGGCACACTGCTACGACACAACAGAAAAGTGGTCAGCCAGGTCTAAATTGCAAAGAGGCTTATGCCACATAACCAAATAAGATGGGATGCCACCAACCACTGAGTGCTTGCCAGACATGAGACAGGGGAGTGCGCTTACTTCTTGGCAGACCGACCCAAGCAGTCTTCTGACCTGCATGGACTATCCCTCTTTTCCCTGTGACCTACAGAAGAATAAGGAAAAGGAAGGGCATGCCAGTTACATAGTCTTTGAGACCACTGTGCAGATCAAAGTAACCCTGAAATTTGAGATTAAATGAGGGCAGGAGGAGGGATATATGAGCTTTACTTGCTCTCGGGTAGCAGGGAGAGCTTAGGGGATCAAAAGACTTGGGAGAGGACAGAGAAGGCCAATACCTGCCCTGCACCCGTGCAAAGTCCCAAAGAAAGGTGCTGCCTTTCTTGCAATTACTGCAGCCCCAGGATTGAAACAAGGATCCTGGGCTGAGCCAAATCTATCAAATATCAGGCTTGAATCTGCAGGAGATGTTGATCTTGTGCCTTGAGCCATCACCCACTCGCGCTTCCCCAGAAACTCACAAAGTAGGAGAAAATGACACGCTTTGGCCCATGTTCGAGGTCCTCCTCGTAAATTCTGAAGTCCACCTGGACAGCCTGCTTTTTACCGCAGGGTATCGTTTCTGGCACACGGACAATAGAGAGAAAACTCCTGCTGGTGCTGTAGAATGGACGTATGAAATGAGAGGCTCGCTGGTAATTCAAATCAACTGTCCCAGGCTCTTTATCCAAATCTTGATACAGGACACTTGCCTGGTGAGACAAAAAAAAAAAACCAACACAGTTAATTTCTTTAGTTAAGCAAGTCAGCTGCAAATCACCCTAGCTGCAGCTTGGAGAAGCAGCTCAGATTGGGTCTGAGCAAGACCATAGCACGGGTCTCTCGAGACTTCACGAGGAGAGCAACTAGGATCTGGAAAATAAGGTCTCAGAGGGAGCCAAGATTCAGAACATGCTGAGGTGTTTCAGGTTTGAATCACTGTTCTTCAGGAAGGAACGCGGGAGATGTCTGCGGGGCAGTAACTATCTCCGAGATGCACGCATACCCCTGCCAACAAGACAGGCCCTTCCTCACTTACCTCCAGGGAGGCTGACGTGCTGTTCCAAGCAGTCGTGTTCAGGCTAAATGAAGCTGTCCCAGAGTCCCCAGTGATGTACTTCTGCTTAAACTGCTGCTCACCGTAGCTTACTACGAGGAGGACTTCTTTGTGCTGCAGCGCCTTGCCTTGGTGGTCGATGACTTTAATCTGAGAACATCATGATAAGGAAGAGAAGTGCAGAAGAGTCTAACCAGCGGACAGAACCTCCTGCTTCTCCACGTCAAGAGAAACATTTCCTAAGACAGCATGGTCATGCTTCCAGGCACTGACAATATTATCTACACTGCTACTGGTCACCTCCTATTATCACTTGCGCTACCATGTTCATTCACCCCCATGCTCTCTACCACTTCACAGCAGAAGGCCTCCCCCCAGCTGCTGAAATTCCAAATGTTTGGGTTTGCACTCCACATATGGATCCCCATAGCTGCTACTACTTGAGGCTTATTTGGCAAATGGCAGTCTTGGGTGTTTTTCTCACTTTTGACAATTCAAGAGTTTTGTCTCTGGGAGTCATTCACGCCCTCCCAAGCCGCTGGCTGGAAGTGAGGTCAGACAAGACGCTAGGTAACAGCTGCTGTGGAGGCATTGCGCAGGCTCTCCCCTCCGAAGGACTGTAACTGGGAATTACCTTCCCCGTGTACATCTCTCCAGTGTGGTAGTAAGACTTCATGTCATCAAACAAGGCCGTCCCGCCAATCTTGGAGATGATTAATTTGTGGGAAGCATTGACGTGTATCTCTGAATGAAAGCAGAGAGGCAGAAACATGAGGAAGGGAGTGAGGAAGCCAAGCACCCCTCAGCAATTTCCCTGCAGAGTGACCCACTGGTAATACTGATGCACGTGTCCAGCTGCACACACATATCGTACCAAGGAGATGATCTGCCCAGGAGCCTGGGTATCTATTCTTCCTCCCACTTACTTCTAGCCCTTAGAGAAGTCCCCAACCTTCACGAATGGAGAGTGCAGGCACTCCAAGTGTTCTTGGTAATATTAGTGCATCTTCACATGCCTCTTCCCAGCCACCAGATGTTTCCAGAGTTACCTGTGCCATCCTCCACCAGTGAGGCCTCTGCAGCTATGCTGTCCTGATAGTACCGAAAGTCTCGACTGAAGGAAGACAGGCTTACATTTGTGAAGAAGCAACCCGTCTCGTCTGTCTGAAAGCACAGAGAGAGGAAACAAGGTCTGAGCAAGGTACTTACGTCAGAAGTTACCCAAATGGCGCAGAAACAGCAGCACAAAATCCCTGCTCTCAGGGAGCTTGCCTTTTGACATAACAGTCCAGGATGTGGAGCAGGCACAAGATGCACATCCAGTCGCAATCACTAGGCACAGTTACTAAGAGCCAGCACCAGCAGACAACAGACCAAGCAGCCAAAACCACAGGGTAACATCACTATTTTTCAGCTAAAGCCTCCAGCAGCCTTGCCTTGCCCTGAGGCTGAGCACAAACATCTCTGAATATGGCTCAGCTCCTGCTAAGCATCTCACCTGGTTGTTGAATTCCTGGCAGAGATCAGGTTTCGAAGCACTGGGCAGGAACGCAGCTATCTTCTGACAAAGACTCACATGAACCATCCCCTGAACGCCTCTCCCATAGGTGTATCTTTTGAGGGGAGCAGGGAAAGGAAGAAACAGTCACACACAGTGAGAAAGCACAGGGCTTACTTTGCAAAGCCCCAGAGACCACTTGTTCACGGATATTCACAATATAGCACAAGAGTGGCAGCCATACAGCAGGCCCAGGAGCCCGGACCCAGTAAGCAGGGTCAGGCCAGGGCACTGCAGTGAGGGGAGATCAAGGGCTCTGTGATATAATTAGTGCCAAACTAATCTATTCTGGGAAACCAGAGTGTTGTAGATGCTGACTCAGCACAGAGCTCTGCACTTCACATCAGCATCACCTGCAATATGCTGAAGGCATGCATCATCTTACCAGCAGAAGCGTGAGTAATTAAGAGAGTGCCTTTCATTAAGAAATCACCTGTACATGAGGCTGTTAACCCTAGCGTTGTCCTTGGACTGTACCTGGGGCAATTCCTTTTTGCCTCTCTCTAGCTTCCGCTAGAGCATAATCTGGAAAAGCTTCCCTTCATTTCCCAGGAGTTTGTTCTGCAGGGAGATGAACACCAAACATCTGCCATATTCTGCCCCACAAGTGGCTGCTTGTCAAAGGGTAGGTTTTTCCCTCAGGTTTTGCGTGTAGAGACTTGTGGAGTGTTTTTAGAAAAGGGGCATTAGAGTACCAGAAGGATAGTTATAGGAATGCTTTGTGTTGCAAATCGTCATTTCCTCATGGTTACCTGGCCATCTTGTGCTCATCAGGCCAGAAATTAACACAGGGTCCCCCCAAGCAGAATCCTCACCTGCCACATACCCGGAGCGGGAAGGTTTTATCTAGTGCATAAATCTGATCTGGCGCCTCAAAGATCACTTCAAATTTTGGCAGCACTGGAAAGAAGAAAACAAAGAACTGTAGGAAATACTGGCCAGGGACAGCCTTTCCAGAGAATCAACATGAAGATAGACTCTGGTGGAATAAGAGCCAAGAAATGGAGAAGGAAGGTGGTGAGAAGGGGAAAGGAAGATTTCCACTGTTTATTTAACAGATTTGTGTGTAGTCCCTGGGTGATCGCTCCTTCTAAACTAAAATCCAAACATACCCATGTCCCTGCACTTCTGGCAGCTATTTGCACTGAGAGAAGACTAGCGTCCCAACACAGTTACTTAGGGGATGAAACAGAAGTGGGATGGTACTGGACTTCACACTCTCTGGAAAAGTCCATCCTAAATGACCTTGTTTTGTCTGACGCAGAGATCTGCAGGAATCGCCTGTGTCCAAGGTCTTGGGCCATGCACAACATTCTTCCCATACACTGGCCCAAGGTCCCAAAGTGGTCTCTCTCCTGAGCCTCAGCTCAGACTCTTTCCTATGACAGATGTTATTACTTGTCCCATTTGCTCCCAGGTTGGCTATCATGAAATAAACACCCAACTGCCTGGATCGAGAGCGCAAGGTCCCCTCTGCAGCTCAGACATATCCCCGACTCACTCATACCATGCTCCTCCACGGAGAAGCTGCCGTACGCTTTCGCGCTGGTTACATTGATGACATATGTCCCCGGCAGAGGCTCATCACTCAGCTGGAAAGACAGATCTGCAATGCCGTCTTGGGGGACCACATTCAGCCACTGTTCTATCCGGTTGTTCTTAGGGTCCTACACCCACAAGAAAGGAAAAAACAGTTGTTCCAGCATCTCACTGATACACACCCCATAGACATCGAGCTTCAGGATTTCAGTGCTGCAGACTACCAGGCTCTATAGATAAGGAACAAGGTTTACTCTAGGCTAGTCAAGAAATTTTGAAGACACTACACTGCTCAGATTCTGCTGCCAGCATCTGAGTCTCCTTCTACACTTTCCTTCTGATCTCAATGAAAGATCCTTCACAGTCCTAGCTGTTTGTCATAAAGGTCTAAGCTGATCTGTCTATATTCTTCCAAGTCTAGAACAACTTAGATTTCTACTGAGGTAACTGGGAGCATAACCTCAAGTGCATAAAAAAGAAGCTGTAAGGAGTATGTTAGTTTAAGAAATCTTGAAGTTCTACTATCCCACTCTGAGGTCTGTAAAATCTACCAGGAACTGAATATGAATAGCCCAGTGAAATGGCTGCCATCATCATTACTGTAACACTAGATTTCAGTGTCACTTACCTGCAGAAAGAGGGAAATCTGGAGGGGAAAAAAAGCAAAAACATTAAAAGACAGAAACACATGCCAGCAACACACACAGGTACTTCAGATGCAGAGCCCTCTCTGAAGGATATGCAGCTAGTGATTTGGAAGTTTAGAGCACTGATAACAATATAAAGTAAAACAAACATCACCAAAAAGGAGGAATACCAGGTGGGTCCATTACAGTAAGGTCTGCAGAAAGGGAAAGGAAACGCCAATCTGGAGGTCACTCAGCAGCTGCTAATGACTTCCTGGCAGAGTCCTCCATCAGGAGAGCTCACTACCCAAACAGACCTAGCTCTGGCTCAGCTGCAGTCTTAAGGGGGTTACAGAAGCATAAGATCACAGAGTTTGGAAGGAACCTCTTTGGGGCATCTAGTCCAACACCTTGCTGAAGCGCGTCCTCTTGAGTAGATTGCTCACAGCATTCTCCAGCTGATTTTTTTGCATCTCCAGGGATGAAAATGCCTTCTCTGGGCACTTGTTTCAATATCTGATCATCATCACAATGAAAAAGTTTGTCCTAATGTCTAATCAGAATTTCCCATGATCCAACTTGTAGGAGCCAGATTAAGAGCACCCCTCCCCACCACACATCCCAGAAAACCTGACTTGCAAACTATTCACTCTCCACATGTCACCATCATATCGGGAACCAGTATGTCCCAGGCTTGTGCTTGCCTGACCATTTTGCCAAGATAAGCAAGACATGTACACCTCTGCCATCTCCCTGAGTTACCAACTCTTCCTGAGTTACCTCTGCCATCTACATGAGTTACTGTTCTCCTCTGGATGTTCATCAAGCCTGGCCCAGGGAAAAACGTGGAAAAGTTGGAGTTTTGCAAGATGAGCAGGATAGAAAGGAAGTAGGATCCATGCATGGAACAAGGCAGCCTCTTCCATGGCCCCCCAGGACTAGCTTACCGAATCGTTGAGTGCAATGAATTCCTCATCCAGAGTCACAATGCGAAATTTCACTGAAGGCAAGAAAATCAGGGAATATATTTATCAGATCTCAGCTTTTTCCTACAGACCGCTGCTCTGTCTGTTTCCCCAGCTCCCATCTCCATTCTACACACATTTCTGATAACATCTGACACAGACATTCCCACATGTAAGACACTATGGACAATGACCTACTGCCTCCTGCAACTCCACAGTCACCACAAGCTGGACATTCCAACCACTGGAAGCATCACATCAACAAGAGACATTGTCTCAAAGCCTTCTGCAAGGGCTGCCCATGAATTTCAGGCAATTGCAGGCTTTCCATATGGTGTTACCAGCAGAAAGCCTAGGGCCCACAGTTGCTCCCATTTGCAGCTCTCACCTGTCTGCCCTGGTTGATAGATAGGCTTGTCTGTTTGGATGAAGGTGCCACTGCTGGCCTTGCGGATCAGGACCTTTTTCTTCTCCTCAATACTGATTCCTTCGCCTGTGATGATCAGTTTGACAGTGGCAATCTCCTCTGCACCATCAGCCGGAGGCGCAACCTGTACAGACAGAGAGAGGAGAGCATGCAGCCCCCAGGTAATCTTCTGGGGGCCCTGAGCAGGAATTGAGAGTAAAGTGGAAAAACTAACCAATTCCTCTCCACCTGTCCCAGGACATGCTGCTCCAATATCTGGATCCAGATCACATCTGGATCTCACTCAGTCCTACATGACAGTAGAAGGCCCTGCACATCATGGAATCTGACCTTTTTCCCACTGGTTAAGGAAAGTGACAAGCAGATGCCTGACACCTCTGAGTCTTCAGACTTGATCAGGAAGACGGGCAGATGCCAGAAAGGTGGGAGGATGATAGGCAGAGCGATTGAGACAACATTTCCTTTGATCAAGATCAAAAGAGAGACATCAAGCTGTAACATAGCCTCAAAGGTTAGGACTTCAGAACTACCCAGCATGTACAAGAAAGACAGATTAGAAAAGACAACCAGAGGGTTTTTCTGACTCCAGCAGCCAAAGGCCTCAGCAGCCTCAGCACGGAATATACTGTATAGTAGAAGGGATACGGTTTAGGCACGTCTGCCTTATCCTAGGTCTTTTCTAAATTCTCATCAACAATGAATCAGCTCCAAGATGCTGTTTATAAATAACAAGCACATCCATTTCCATCCCTTTCGATCCAACTGCTCTTCAGCAGCTCCTACGAGCTGAGTTGCTGCCTAAATTCAGGTGCTACAGAAACTGCAGTATGTCATGCAAACCACCATTTCCCCAAGCTCTATCTGTGGAGCTGCGCAAGTCTCTCAAAGAAGACCTAAACCTCCCACATCTGGTCTGGGATGGAAGAGAAGGAAACACAGGTGGGTTATTCTTATGTATCCAGAAGGGTGATAGATTTTAACAAATGTAACTTCAACTTAAAAATTAGATACAGAAGGGGAATTCAGCGCTGACTAACAGATACTGTGCTGGGCTACACATTCATAGGCACCATCTACTCCCCTTCCTAGCAGGCTCACTCCAAGGAAAAGCAGACCCTGTCCAGGTCATCCCTGGTTAGGGAGTAACATAAGGGATTTACAGTTCCTAAAGGGAAAAATCAGTGATGGCATTTGCCTACGGTGGCTCACCCAGAACTTAGTGCACATGAAAGTCTTCTCCTTCTGGATGGTTTCTTGCGCTAAGAGCTGAAGTCCCGCAGAGTGCTCCAGAACCAGATTCACTTGAAGCTTTGCTTCATAGCAGGTGATGTGAAGGCAGGCAACTTGGGTGGATGAGTAGCGGAGATCTGCAGGAATCACCACCAGGTAATGTCTGGGGCAAGGGAAAGAAGACATCAGAGGTGGCATGAGGTTGAGGTCTCAGAGATGCGAAAAAACTTCCCGGCAGTGGCCCACTACTGCAGAATTCCTCAACAATGTGCCATGGCTGCAGTCAATATTCAAAAGCAACAGTGAACCCAGCAAAGTATTTGCTTCATCGATAACCTAAGGAATAGTTTCTGCTTGATTAGCGCAAGTATAGCCCTATAATCTTTTTCAAACCCCTTATTCCAGTCATCTCCTGAACTCCCCAAAACCATGCCTTGCACTCTTTAGAAGTGGCCTCATAACCTTGCAGTCTAGACACCAGTGATTTGATCTGGCATAGCAGCTGGAGAAGCAAACATCCCTGGGCATAAGGTCTGACTTGGAAGCCCCCCGAAAAGGTGGCTTGTAATTTATCTCACAGTAGTCAATCTAATGCATGGGAGGAAAGGCAAACAACTCAGCTACACTTTGGGGTCATCTGACAGAGCAGGAAGCACAAGAGCTGACAGCATGGAATGTGGTCCATCTACCTAGACTGATGTCTTCATGAAAGAGACCGAAACAGAAGTTCAGCATCACTCACAATTCATGAAAAGCAGCTGTCATGTGGAACAGAAGGCTCAGTAGGATGGCTATCCTCATCTTGGGGGCTCTTGCTGCCCAATCTCCAATGGCCCTCTTCCTCCAAAAGCACTGAGGCTGTTTGTAGGGGGGTAATTTCTTTCTAGCACAGCCTAAATGAAGAGGTGGGATGGGAGGAGGACCCAGCCTCTCCCCACCTCTTCCCCTCTCCTGTGATTGTGTGCAGGCAGCAGCAGGGATGGGTGTACTGGGCCAAGTGCCCCTTAGCCAATAGCAGCCGCTTTGGCTGCCATCCACCAGTTCAGAACAACCCCTCCTGCAAGGCTGCCATGGAGACATCTGACCAAATGGACTTTTCATGGAAGAAAAAAAAAAAACACAACAGTGAGAACTTTGCTGATCAGTGACCCAGTCCAGGTCCTGATCACTTGTCACTTGCGCCCGTTTGTTTCAGCTGGAGATGGATTGCTGCTGTGCAGCCAGCAGCAAGGCTCACCCCAGCACACAGCAGGCAGCATTGTCATTTGGGACAGAGTCTCAGTAGCTCTGGATCAGATTATGGGGATGCGGACATCCTTAGGCTGTTCGGCTTGAGAACAGGAGCAAATCCTTGCATGTGCATAAGGAAGGACTGCAGCAACGCTACCACCCGCCAGCAACCACTAATCAGCTAATGACGGAGCCCTGGCACAGACTGCCCAGGGAGGCTGTGGAGTCTCCTTCTCTGGAGATATTCAAGACCCTCCTGGATGTGGTCCTGTGCAGCCTGCTGTAGGTGACCCTGCTTCGGCAGGGGGGTTGGACTGGGTGACCCACAGAGGTCCCTTCCAACCCCAAACATTCTGTGATTCTGTAATGACTTCATGTTTTCCTTCCCTGCACACAGTGATGGAAATGGAAATATATACAGGCCGACAGAGCCCTCCACCAGCCCCCTGCAACCCCCACTAGCAATGGCACCATCTGCAAGGAGGGGGCCTCAGGAACTGGTTCCAGTCGCTCGTTGTTCATGTCTGTGTCTGAAAGGTCTAGGGTACAAGGATACAGCCTTTTGGTTCTCTTTTTGAGCCTGAGGGTTGGGTTAAAACTCACAAATCAAACATGCGGGACATTTTCTAGCACTGATGACAACCTGTACAGAAGGGTAGACAACTGGGCTGTTTAAACAGCTGGGCCTCCAGAAAAACATGGTCACCATGTAAACTGCCTGTTGCGAGTGGTACACAGATTGCATTAGCCCACAAACTACTTCTGAGACTTGTGTGAGACAGCATTAGTTAGCCCAGGCTGAAATGTGCCAGGGACTGTCCTAATAACACAGACAGCTACAGTCCTGTGCCTGGAAATATTTCCCAGTGCTGTTTAATAGTGCTGATGCAGCCTAAGCTTTCTCTATCTGGGTCCCAATATGGCGTTGCTCAAGAAGGCACCTGGGATCTCTTTGTCTGGCAAAACCAGGTTCCAGGATGCCCAGAAATTTCGAACTAACTTGGGATCCCTGTTCCCAAGGCTCTCCATACTCTGTTTCCTGATGGGGTTGGGAAGACTGGTCTCCATTTCACCTCCGTCATTGGGTCACTTTAGAATAAGCATGCATCATGGGGGCTACACATTATGTGCTGGAGCTAGCATTGCCTTTGTCTCCAGTCAATATTTCACTGCTCAGCTGATGGAGTCAACCGGCCAGAGGCCAGATATCACAACTGATTTCAGAAACTGGCTTTGAGTTGGTCGAAACTGGTGTTAGGTTCCTAGGCAAGGAAGACTGGACACTTCTTATTCTGAGGTACACATTCTCCCCATTCTGGTATCTTTGTGAAGGAAGGTCATGTTACTCAGCGTGGCAGGCAAACTTAAAAATTTTTGTCTAAAACCAGAGATTTTCCTACAGAAAGCACCAGCCAGATCTGTCATAAATCAATAAGCCATAGCCAGAGAGGTCCAGCTGCTGCCAGACTTCTGACAGGAGCTGCATCCACCAGGGCCAGCGCCGGGGAGATCTCTCTGACCCTGTCCCACTGTGCTCCTCCTACCATGTTTGCCCAGGTGCGTTCTCTGTTCCCTACTTGGCTTCAGCAAACCTGTCTCTTGGTCACAGGAACATACATTTGAAGGATCTGCATCGAAGGCAGTGACCGACAGCTGCACAGGTGTCATAGACATGAACAAAGTCTCTGAAATAGAAATGGTTTCTAGTTCTGCAGTTTCTTTCTCTAAATGGACTCAAAGAAGGCCTTCGTGACAGAAGTGCTGAGCCAAGAGACCCATGGCCAGACAAGGGAACTACACCCCCTGAAAACACACTGTTCAGCTAGAGCAAAGGACATAGTACACACTGATAAGACAAAACCATATAGGTAACTTATCCACACATAACTTGAATCAAAAATGAAAAGAAAGAAGAGGAGACTTATTAAAGTTCACACCTATGATGATGGAAGACATTTTCCATGGTTCAGAATGAGGACCAGGAGCAATGGCACCTTGGAAATCACTCCAATGTTTTGAAGAAAACAAAAAGGCAATAGTATCAGTGTGAAGCACGGATGTCTGTAGAGCACTCTGACAGGAGACTGTGCAGGGAGAAGTCATCAGTTTCTTTAAAGAATCACATCTGTTAGAGAGCCTGTAGTGCAGAATAATTCATCAAAGCAACTGAATCATTCTTCATTCCGCTCTAGACACTCATCACCAACTTCATACAGGTCTAAGGCCTCCACTGTTGTTGCCTTCTTTCCTTTCCAATCCCAAACTTCATGCTCCTAATCACTGACGCTTCCAGCTTGCCTCTTATACTCACATACACACACTCTGTAGCTACTGTGTGGCATTTTCAAAGACTTTGGGATTTGATATCCTTGTGCTCTGACAATGACGTATACTTTCATATCAAGGATATTTCACAGTCCATGCAGGGTTCATAAAAATCTGTGCGGCCATAATATGTTGCTTCCACCTGACCAGCATCCATAACATAATGGAATCCCTCAAAAGAATGTCTCCATAATACCAAGGTAGACTGCTGCACCCACTTTCTGCTGCCTTGACAGCAGAATTTGTCCACTGCACCAAAGCCAAGCAAGGATTTCAGAACACACCTGGACAAACACAGCAGTAGCAGGAACTGACTGGGTCAGAAAGCTTGAAGGCAACATAGTGTAACCTGTTCTATACCTCTCTCAATGCCTGGCTCCTACACCAAGATCATTTAAAGAACTACAAAGCTACTGAAATTTTTGCCCAGAAATCTAGTGCAAGCCTTTAGACTGTAGGCTTTAAATTTTTTAATTGGAATTGAGCTTTGGAGAATTATGGAACTACACCCAAGGGAGTTTGGAAACCTTCACAGGAAGGCGCTCAAACCATGGGCGAGCCATGGATCTCTCTCCAAAGAACAAGTGTGAACCCCGAAACCTGCAGCTTTGCATAATTTTCACAAAAAAGGCACAAATAACTAATGCAGCTTGTTTCTAGCTAACACTCCAAAAATGCACACAAACCATTGAAAGAGCCTATTATCTTCTGAACCTTCTTGGCCCAATACCAAAGCTCTGGCTCTTGCTTCATCTCTCCTATTCACTCCACTGAACTGAGACGGCAGCACTCCAGGCCTAGTGACTTCTCTGAATCACAGCATTCTGACTTGTAAATTGAAATCCAGCCATCCAGCAGATAAGCACTCACGGAAGTTGAAAACTGTTTACAAGTTGGTGAACTGGCTCAACCAAAACCACAAAGACATCTAGATCTGAATGCTGTGGATTAGGAATCATCAAAACCCACACCCAAACCTACTGGTAAAGTTTGGGGTCCTAGATAAAGCAAGTTCCACCAGAATAACTGTGATGAAGCTTCAACTACATGTCATTCATTTGCGGACCCATTTGTCAGGTGTTATGTGAGATTCTTAATTTCAGCAAAGCCACCTATTTTCTCAATAAAGTGGTAACTTGGTTAACACCCAAGGAGCTCATTCTTGGTGGAAGGATCAAACAAAACTCATTTTGTATGGAAATAGTTCTAGTAAACTGACCTGAGATATTACAGTAGCTTGGAAGAGCTGATCTTTGTGGAATACCTTGAACACTGCCAGATGGGGGCAGGAGGCTACACTCAAAGGCAAGATATTTCCTAAAAATCTTGGGACTGTGCCTCTTCCATTTAATGTAGGACTGAGCATACAATTGGAGATGAACCATGCAGTAGGTGATAGAGACCTGCCCACAGTTACTGAATGCTGGCTCAGAAGTTTAAAATTAAAAGTCGTGTGGAAGAAGTGTCACTGTAAAACAGATATTCAGTGTTAGACACAATTCACAATGCTGCTCTATCTACACCAGCTATTTTGATGGCACACACACATATGCCAGGTACACAGACACGTCATCTTTCTGGAGGCTGCGTGAAGCAAGAAATAGGGAAGATTTCTTCCTTTTGAGGAAAGGTATCAGAGATTCTTCCTCATCCTCTGGCAGTCTTGTCAGTCCCTTCTCTTGCTTCCCTCCCTTTCCCTCCGTTACCTTCTTTAAGTAGCCTTCCTTTACTGAGCTGTAAAGAATAGGACACGATAAGCAGTTGGCCAGTTCACAGATGAGCAGAGCCATAGTCCCCGGGGCACTTGAAGGGAGAGGAGTTGCCACACAGGTTAGTTTCCGCTCCTGGACACCGATGTGCTCAGCCAGGGGGACAGTCTCTATTTAACAAAGCTCTTCTCTCCTCTCTGAGCTTATTCTCCCACCCCACAGTTCTGCTGTGCATCTATCTTCTCGTTCTACTGCACATAGAGAAGGTGAAAATATTTTCTCCCTACAGCAGAGAAACCAGCTATTTCGTCCAGCATCCAGACTCAAGCAGAGATGACAGTTTCAAGGAAGGTGCGATAGCTATGGAGGGCCGTATCTGCTAAATACCAGGAAGACTTCAGGGATGGTAAAGGTGGTTGTAAAATTCCTGTCTCTGTAGCCACTCTAAAAACATGTTACACCACACAGTGTTATGGGGCTGAGCTAGGTGAAGTACTCACCTAGCTGTTTAAATAGCTGTGGGGCACACTACAGCAATTAAGCATGTTTGTATTCCATAGGAAGCAATGAGATGACTTACACCGTAACACACATTGTTCTGGCTATACATGCAGAAAGCTGGGCAACATCTGGATCTCATGCTGTGGTTCCACCAGCCAGGAATCCACAGAGTAACACCTCAGTACCACAGCCAAGCAGGGGATCTCCCAGTTCTTGTGTTTGCAGGCACTCTGGACAGCAGCTGCATGGATGCTGTTGGTTCCAGATGACTTTTTTCTCCTTCTAGAAGAGTCAGAAGGAGGAAGAGGTGGGAGAGATAACAGAGTCCTAAAGACTTCATCACTAGCCTTATGCTGAGCTTCCCCTAGCTGTTAAGCCACAGTTCACAGAATTCCCATCCACATCACCGGTGTGCCAGGGGAGGTTTAGACTGGATAATAGGAAAAAAGGGTTGTCAAGCACTGGAGCAGGCTGCCCAGGGGAGTGGTTGAGTCACCATCCCTCCAGGTATTTAAAAAATGCATAGTGGCACTTAGGAGACATAGTTTAGTTGTGGACTCGGCAGTGTTAGGCTAATGGTTGGACTCGATTATCTTAAAGGTCTTTTCCAACCTAAATTATTCTATGATTCTGTAAGTCTTTCTTCTCAAGGGTTCCTGAACTTGCTTCTGAGGAGAAATGAGTACAATCGCTTCTCATTCCCTGCTTGTCACATGGAACAGCAGGATTAGGCTGTTCAGAGAATTACCCATGCAGAGGTATCCCACATCGCTACTTCTTATTCCCTCTCTTATGTAAACATAACCAAACACAGCCCCTTGCCAAAATTTACACCTGCCATGGAGAGAGACCAGTGAGCAAGGGCAGGCCTCCTGCCTGCACATCCATGGCCATGGGGAAGAGCTGCCCCACATTCACACAGCAGCCATTGTCCTGCTGCTTCCCAGCCATTTGCTTCATAGCCATTTGGAGGATCTTGTCACCTGTGAAGATCTACTGCCTGGCTCTCAGGAAGCATTTCGTCACAGAGGCTGTTAGCTAGGAGAGAGTCAGAGACAGAAGAACAGGCGACCAACAGTCAGGTCTACATAAGTAGTGACAGTTTAGGAAGACTTTTCTTCAGTTTACTGAGGAGAGCAGGGCATTTGTTTACCAGAAGTTGCCTTTCACATGACCCTCTCAAAATCCAGTGGAGGATCCATTGCTATGTTTGAATAGAAGCTCCCTCTGGTAGCCTGGGTGGGAGAGAAATAAGAGTGAAAGGTTTTGCAGAAGCAACAACTACTTTCCCTCTGCCATAATCAATATTGTACTCCTGAAGAAGGAACCACCTGATAACAGAACACGATCGCTCAGTACTGGGTGTAAAGAAATGGCGTAACAGATCCGATGAGCCTGTCTGCAAGAATCCCACAACTTTAATCTTTAGCTCTTCTGTTGGCTGTCCTGTCTTCTCCAGGTACTGCAGCACACAGACAATGGGGGAAAACACCATGTTCTGCAGCTCAAAGCCACCAGGCATCTGTCTGGGATGCAGAACCAGGCGGTCCATGTTCCCCAGTGATGCTACCTGGGCATCAAAGATAAAGGGCAAGGCAAGGGCAAAGCTCCGATATTCAGGCAAACGGGGTTTGCCTCCTTAACATCACTGCTTACCCCATATCTCTGCCTGCTTTCCACCACAAATCCTCTCAACATTTATCCAACCGCATACGTTATCCCATTTACCACCCTCCGCAAGCCTCCACCCAGCTTCATCAATTTCTATGCATGGCATTCACCACTTTCAGCGTTTTCTCATACATGCAGAATGCAGCCATGTCAGTAACATCTTGGTTTAGTGACTCAGAACAAAGAGCTGGTGTAGGAGGAAGTTATTGTTCATCCCAGTCTTCAGCAAATAATTTCTACTTGTTTGATTTCAAAACATGGATTTTGGTCAAAAATGTCACTTTTTACTCAAAACAAAATGTATTTTCCCCATTTTGGGCACTTTCAAGTGAAACAATACAGTTGAAAAGGAGGACTATGATGAATATCTCTCAGAAACAACTGAAATAATGGGCAGGTCACTATCTTCAATTGGTAGTTAACCTAATCCTGGTACACCACTGAAGTATTAATTTAACCCTGATTTGCAAATTATTCCAGATTGACCAAACCCACTTGTTCAGAAGTAAACAAAACTCATTTTTTAAATAATAAACATATAAAATACACAGACACAATATACACAGAGGTTACTAGCAAGTTTATATAAATTATGTTCCCGTTATGGAAAGACAGTTCTTCCTCATGTACTAAGGGTTTTCCAGCACCAGCACCTGCTCACAGTAGATTTTCACTTCCCAGTCCCAAAACTCTGTCGTGACTAACATCCTCGCTGCCTTTTTGGCTCATATCTACCTTCTGGGCAGAAGGGGAAGTGGTGACACTTCTTCACCAATATGGCTTACAGCTTGCAGGAAAAACACAGGGAAACACATTAAAGGCTGTACAGCAACAAAAATGGTTCATATCTACAAGACTTTGGGACTTTGCTTGAACAAAGACTTTATATCACAGGTTAGGGGCCAGCATTCCTCCTCCACCCACTCTAGAGGAACCAGGAAAAGTCTTGCGCCGGTAACGTCTTGGCACTTCCATATTGCCGTTCCCTAATGGTGGCCAGAGTTTTGTGTCTTTCTGTCATGCATCTGCAAACCACAAATGGGCTCAGCCTGGTAACAGAAAACCTCGGGGAAAAAGAGGGGTGAACTACGCAGAGTTGAGAGGACTGGTGACTTCTGTGAAGGACAAGCTGGTAGTATAAGGAGAATGCATGCTTGTGCTCTGAAGCGATCTTTGCATTTTCCCTGCACACACAGCTTGACATCATTACCAAATACATAAAAGTGGAGATAAAGGCTTGCCATGTTCTGGAATACTTTAGTTATTGAAATGGAGTGCCAAACTCCAGGACTCTCACAGAATTAGCGAGACCAACCATCTATCCAGCATGGCAGAAGCAAACTGGACAAGACTGACTGCTGGCCCGGGTCAAAGAGCAAAGCAGAATCCTGTATTAGCTTGAGCCACGCCTGAAGAGCACAACAACTCCCAGCTGACTTTCTCTTATCTGTCTCCTCTGCTTTCTCACCCAGGTCGATGGCATCTCCGTAAAAAGTCTTGGTTTCCTCAGCACACGGGCAGGCAGTGCAGTCACAGCTCATGCATGACCCCAGCTGGTACTCCTTGGTGTCGGCCAGCATAAGCTGGATCTGTCCCAGATATGTAGGAAGACAGGGTTAGCAGCACTGACAAGACAAGCGGAGGCTTAACAGCAGACCTCACTACAGGACAAGGGAGAAAGCGGGGGACATTTCCATACGCTATTTCTTTAACAGGAAATTTAGCAGATGCTGGAATAGCAGTGAGATAATGTACATCCCATTCAGACCTGATATGGATCTAAGTAGTGTCTTGATATATGAACAGGGAAGTAAAGCCTGTGGACTTTTATCCCAGCCTCTAGAAAACAGGCAGGGTAAAGTATCATTGGATAATTTTTTTAAAAGCAATTCCAGATTTACTATGTGTCTGGGGAGTGATTTGTAAAAAGAAAGAGGAAAACCTTTGTTGAGTAGGAGAGATCTTACCTAAACACTTTTTTTCCAAGCAGTTGAACACAGTAGCTGTCAGCACAAATGACTCTCCCTGTATCATGGAATACGGTAAGGCCAGATGTGCATGAAGGGCATCAGTCCTACTGTGGCAGACCCCAAAGCAATCACGGCCTGAGACACAAAACATGTTGGCTTTCCATTCTGTTGTGGTATTAGGGATGGTGACTTGAACTTGCTTCTCTCATGAGCCCATGAAAAGAAACCATATCCCAGGATAAAGGAAAGAGGATGCCCATAAAAAAAACAAAAAAAAACAAAAAACCTCTGAGGATAAATACTAATGCTAAGAGTACCTGTAGCCCTTCCCTTCCATCTGTGCCTTTTCAAGCTTAGTAGTGCTGAAGAGAAGACAGACCAGTTACATCACCCTCCAAGAAACTGAGGAAACTAGAAAAGGAAGGGACTTGCTCAGGTCTGCACAGTGACTCATAACCAAGGCTAAGGAGACAACCCCAATGGCTCAAGGCCAGGCAGATATTTCCTCCAGAAGTATTAACCTTTCACAGACAGCAGTGCTGGGTCCAAAGAAACAGCCCCCAGATCACACCTAACAATTTAAGCTGGACTCAGCCAGTGGGGAAGATGTCCCAGATCAAGGTCTTGGGGGGAGGGGGGGGAAACTGATGGGATGTGACTCGCTTTACTTGTGGGTTCTCCAGGAAAAGTGAAAGCCATAGGTTCTCCTGGAAACGAACACAAAGAATATCCACAGCCAGGGTTCAAAAAGGCAGCTCAGCACTTAGAACAAACGCAGGGAGGGGGAAAGAAGAGGGCATGGCAGATCAGCCCCTTTGTCAGAGGTAGACATTAGGAGGACTGCACCCGTTAGGAGAGTGGAAAGAGACTTCATAAACAGGAACAGCCATTCCTCCCAAAGAAACTAAGGAGCTCCTCGTGATTAAATACACGGTCCCCTGGCTTCTTTATCTTGCCATTTGGCAGAATTTTCAGTCCCATGTACTCTTTGCATTCGAGATTTAAAAACTGAAACAAATATAACATTAGAAAATTAATTCTACACTTCCTTACAGCCTGTGTCCTGGTATGTCACTACAAACATTCCCTCAGTTTTCTTTGTCACCCTCCATCTCTTCTCCTCTTCTTCCTACAGTCTTTCCTGAGGTCTCTACATACAACTCGAGGAAACTAGAGCTTAACAGTGACTCCACAACATGGCTGACTGTCCCATTTGTCATCATCAGTGCCAGCAGCAGAGGGCCCAAGAATCAGTCTGACTGGTTCAGCAGCACCTCGTGTTAGCAGCATAGAGCAAGCAACAAGGCACAAGGCTACAGTCCAAGTCTGATGCTAAAATAAGTGCTGAACTTTTAAAGATCTAGTTGAATCCTTGTTAGTGTTAGTTGTTAGTTTGTTTTTAGCTTGGAAAAAAAAAATCCAACCAACAATTCCCAGATCTTTTTGCAACTGCAAGG
>Ga0065711_1033456_pt1 | contig 25460 bp, 18 predicted proteins | sample Hoacrofraction12_FD_59098 | JGI IMG/M metagenome (GOLD analysis project Ga0065711, IMG submission 59098) | Hoatzin crop microbial communities from Cojedes, Venezuela - Epithelial fraction 12 v2 (version 2) | ecosystem: Host-associated > Birds > Digestive system > Esophagus > Crop | place...
GCTACTGGAGAGAGTCCAGCGGAGGGCTACAAGGATGGTGAGGGGACTGGAGCATCTCTCCTACGAGGAAAGGCTGAGGGAGCTGGGCTTGTTCAGCCTGAAGAAGAGAAGGCTGAGAGGGGAACTAATATAGACTTACAAATATCTCAAGGGTGGGTGTCAGGAGGATGGGGCCAGACTCTTTTCAGTGGTGCCCAGCAACAGGACAAGGGGCAACGAGCACAAACTGAGGCACAGAAAGTTCCGTCTGAACATGAGGAAGAACTTCTTCACTCTGAGGGTGACGGAGCCCTGGAACAGGCTGCCCAGGGAGGTTGTGGAGTCTCCTTCTCTGGAGATATTCGAGACCTGCCTGGACGCGGTCCTGTGCAGCCTGCTCTAGGTGACCCTGCTTTGGCAGGGTGCTTGGACTGGGTGACCCACAGAGGTCCCTTCCAACCCCGAACGTTCTGTGATTCTGTGATTCTGTGTTCCCCTACAATGCAATGCAGTGCATTTATATTCATCTTAAAGGTGGTTGTTTTCTTACTTGTTTGTGAAACAAGCAAACAATAATGGAAAAAGAGTTGTAGTATAATTGAAATGAGACATAGAAATTCTGGGTTTTCATGGCCCTTTTTCCCACACTTCCTATGCGCATGCACACACACACACAGAGGTTTATAAAAAGGCTTTCTAAAAAACTGTTTACACATCTAGAATGCTACTTATGATTATTTCTTCAAATAGTATTTTTAAGACCTGCACTGTTGGATTCTTTTGCTAAATTTGGCATCCTTGGAACTGGTAATGTTGCCACAGACTTCATTTGTCAAAAGATGCAAAGGTTCCAAAAAAGTAAATGTACTCCAAACATGTGGTTTCTGCAGTTCTCTTGTTTTTACAGTTTGCCAGTTACTGCAGAAACATTTTTCCCCACTCGGACATTCGCAAATTGGTTGCATTTTAAACACTTGTTTAGTTCAAAATGAATTTCCATGCTAATTTTTTTTTTTTAAGTTTTTTTTAATCCTAAAATTTCCTTTCAGTTTCAGCAGGGTGGGGCACTGTCAGAAACTCAGTTTCAAAATATTTTTACAAGGAGAAATAAAGGACAAAGTGTAATGAAAACTCATGAGAAAAGTACTTCTATTTTTGATCATGTTTGTAGATGAACAAAGACAAGAAATACTGTTGCCACAGTAAACAGATTCAATTTATTATATACTTGTTCAAATGTAATTAAAAATGTTTTGTAAGGAGTTCTTGGGACTGCTCATGTTGTTTTTAATAGGTCTTTTCATGGGAAACTCTCAGAAGGCTGAGGGTAAACTAGTGTCATGGTATTTAAACACAGGCAATTATAGGCCTGTCAGCTTCTCATCAGTCTCGCACAAAATAATGCAACAGCTGAAAGCAGATTCAATTAATGAGGAGTTAAAGGATGGTAGCATAACAAATGCCAGTCTGTGTGTTTTCATACGCTATATTTTGCAAAACAAATTTGATAGATGTAATTATTGGATTTTGTTACTAAAAATACTAATATGTAATAACCGTAGTAGCAGTAGGTGCTGGGTGTAACAGGGTTGTGTGTAACTTGGTTCCATTTGATGTTTTAAGAAATGAAAATGATACAATGTCAATGTGGAAAACCTTAAGTATTCCTGGCTGGCTGACAGGTCTTAAAATGCAGTCAAGAATTGTGAATCATCTTCTGTTTTTTAGTAGGGTGCCATAAGGATTGTTGCTCATCTCTGCTATCTGACAGGTTTATCAGCACTCAGTCAGTTGCCTCCTGCTAGCTTTTTCAGGTGACAGCAATTTCTGGGGTGTTATTTAATGAAAAAGTGGTTGGTAACAGCCCATGATTACCATACCCAAACTATACCCAAGGAAACAACTCCATGTTAGTAGGGAAATTCAAAATCATACCCCTATGAACAAAAAATATGACCTTTTTTTTTCTTTTTTTTTTTTTTTCAAAAGTGGAGGCGTCTCAGTATGTGCTGACTTCGACTGTCGTGAAGGTCAGAGTAGCTCAGCTAAGTTCTTTCTGTGATAATAGGATTGAAATAGGCCAGTATGATCCACGTGCACCTGCCCGTGAAACAGACACAGGCTAGAAAGAATGTGCATTTTTGAGTTCAGTTACTTATTAGATGGTTTAGCAAGGATTGTAAATCAGCTTTTAAGTCAGGGCTAACTTTTTTTCTGAGAATGTATTTAGTACTATTATGTTTGTTGGACCTGAAATATTAAGGCCTAATGTAGAGGAAACATGCTAGGGAGGTCATGGTAGGTGATCAGTATGTCTCTTCTAATAGATTTGTGTTACTGACAGTTCGTTTCTAATAGGGTTCCAGCACCTACATAACTATTTCTTTTGCTTTCAGAACTCTTCTGTTCCTTAATCAAAGGAACCATCCAGATATCATCATTCCATGGAACTGAAATATTGGTGAATTAGTGCCGGTTCCCAAAAGGACTGTAAAATGGAGCCAATAACATTTAAAGTTAAAAAATGTCAAACACCTAGTGATTTCCCAGCAAGTTTCAGTCTCCAGCTCGTTGGTTCTCTGCCAGTCCATTCCCTAACCACCATGTCCATGCTGCCTTGGATTGTGGCAGAGATCCGGACACTCAGTACAAAGTCTGCCAAAGAAGAACCTAGCGTCAGCCAAATCCGACTCTATGTTTCACCAGCGAGTTTGCGATGTGAACCAGACACAGGGAAGATCCAGCAGTGGGATCCTTTGATTTGCTCAAGTTTGTTTGAATACAAGCCGCAGCATGTCCACAAGCTGATTCACAACAGCCATGATCCAAGCTACTTTGCTTGTCTGATAAAGGACGGAGCAGCAAATCAACGAAGTATCTGCTATGTATTTAAAGCTGATGATCAGACAAAAGTAAGTAAAAAGAAAAAAAAACAAAGTAAGCAACCCTCAGAATGATACTGCAGAATTTGTTCTCCTTCTACTCTCATGTGTTTTGTATAGTATAATGTAAATGTGGAAGAGTTGATGCTGCTTCTTTTAAAATGGAATTGCTTTCATGCTGTTTGAAACTTTTCACTGCAATGTGTGATCTTAAGGTTGTATTTACAGTTAGAGACCGGTTCTCGCTACAACTTACTGTCCAACATCACTTTATTTGATACTAATGGTTCAGCTGAATTTGAACTTCTCAGTGTGTGAAGTGAAAGCTGTGTAAATCTCCTACAGGATCAGAGCCTGAATTTAGTCGGCTTAAAAAACACTTCAGTTTGGGATATGCACTGAAATCTTGGCCCTCAAGCCAGTGAGAGTTTTTCTGTTGATGTCACTAGGGCTAGGGTTTCACGCTTGAGTCACTGTGAACTTTAATCCTACGGTCAGACCTCTCAAATTTCTGTTTTCCTGAGTTGAGACCTGTGTGACTGGAAAACAGAGATACCTCCTTCCTCAGAAGGAGGAGGGGGCAGGGTGGATCCTCCATATGTAGCGTACCACTAACCGCAGGACGCTGTGGAAGCCCCTTCCTAGCTCTGTACGCCACAGAGCCTGTCACGTAGTGTTGGAGAACAGGCGAGAGACCACAGCGCAGTGCTGTGACTTGGTGACATGCAGGCTTGCTGCTGCATGGAATTGGGGTGTGTGCATCTCACACCGTGGGTGAGGTTTGGCTTGGGCTGCGTTTCCTAGGAGCAAGTTGTGTCTTTTCTGAAAAGGTAAAAGCATTAAAACCAGTCAATTTCTTCTTTTGTTTGAGAGTGACAGGAGACAATAACTCTTGTGACTGAGTGAGGTGAGTAGGATTTGGCACAAAGCTATTGTGATCTACTGGCTACAAAACAGTGACATATCCTTCACCACTTGAGTGTAGACTCTAGTTATAATGTTAGAAAACTGCATCTTGCTACATGCTGCTTGCTTGACTCACAGGAGATGTCCTGCTGAAGCACCTTGGAGGTATTATGTGGATATACACCGCACATGGGATTTATGCCAACATGCCCAATAGCAAAACATTGCACAGTTCCAAATCCGTAGTCTCAAGCTTAGAGCTCAAAACGTATGGAAACAGCTTTAGTTAAATCCCTCCCAGATAAAAAAGCAGTTCTGGTAAATTAGAAGGCAAATACGTTTTAAATCATAAGCATTCAAGCGAGAAATCCTGCCAAGTTAAAATGTAGAAATTTATGTATGTAAGGGAGCAGAAACAAGGAAGAGATGTTTTGGGACTTTGCATTGAGTAGAAGCTAGTAAATGCAGTTTCCAGTTTGCTTATACACTTACTGTTGTGGCTTGGGATTTTACAGGATAATGGTTAGCACGCAACACTGATCACCTCCAGGACATTTTCTTTTGCAACACGAGATTGAAGTACTTTTTTCTCGTGTTTGATCGAATTCCCAGACATGATGGAAATGAAAGAGAACAAAATAAGTCTCTAGTTAAATTTTCAGCTGTGTCTACATGTTTTTGGAGACAACACCCAGAATTTTTGGATACCTGTTTTAGCTACTTAGCCCCATATTTGCACAGCTATCTGTCCTTTCAAAAACTACCCTCCACGTCAAAAGGAAATTGAGTTCTTGTCTCTTAACTTGCTTTTATTGCAAGGGTTGTTTCTCTTCACTTTTTTGCAAGGTGTGTTCCTAATTAGGAGGTAGACATCTAATCAGCATTTGTGGACCTATGTTTTAACAAAAGGATGATGGAAATGCCAAGTGTTCCTATCTTCTAAAGTGAAGCTCTGCCTGTTTTACTGATATTCAGTGGGATTGCTGATTAACTTTTAAGTAAGTCTCTTATGCTTTATAGGGTGTTGTTACTCTGCTCTGGATATTGTCATACAATGCCTTGTAGCTAATTGGTGTTGGTGTATTTATCAAGAGGAGCAAACCATTACCTGTTTTCCAGATACCTAGCTTGAAAGCATAGAAGTGTACTGTATACCTTTGTTACAAACTGAGTGAGCTGTTTGTTAAAACGAATGAGTTGGGATGAAGATTTTAGCACAATGTTGCTGTAGCTTATGTTCAACTTCAGAAGAAATGAATTTTAGAATCATAGAATCATTTAGGTTGGAAAACACCTTTAAGATCATTGAGTTCGGCCATAAATCTAGCACTGCCAAGTCCATCATTAAACCATGTCTCTAAGTGCCGCATCTACAAGTCTTTTAAATACCTCCAGGGATGGCGACTCAACCACTTCCCTGGGCAGCCTGTTCCAATGCTTGGTGTGAAGAAATTCTTTCAGTGAAGAAATCTTTCCTAATATCCAATCTAAACCTCCTCTGGTGCAACTTGAGGCCGTTTCCTCTTGTCCCATCACTTGTTACCTGGGAGAAGATATGGACACACCCACCTTGCTACAACCTCCTTTCAGGTAGTTTGAGAGAGCAATAAGGTCTCCCCTCAGCCTCCTTTTCTCCAGGCTAAACAGCCCCAGTTCCCTCAGCCACTCCTCATAAGACTTGTTCTCTAGGCCCTTCACCAGCCTTGTTGCTCTTCTCTGGACATGCTCCAGCACCTCAATGTCCATATTGTAGTGAGGGGCCCAAAACTGAACGCAGTACTCAAGGTAGGGCCTCACCAGTGCTAAGTGCAGGGGGGAGCAACCACTTCCCTACTCTTGCTGGCCACACTATTCCTGACACAAGCCAGGATGCCATTGGCCTTCTTGGCCACCTGGGCACACTGCTGCCTCATGGCTGTTGACCAGCACCCCAAGGTCCTTTTCTGCTGGGCAGCTTTCCAGCCACTCTTCCGCAAGCCTGTAGCATTGCGTGTGGTTGTTGTGACCCAAGTGCAGGACCTGGCATTTGGCCTTGTTGAACCTCACACAATTGGCCTCGGCCCATTGATCCAGTCTGTCCAGATCCCTCTGCAGAGCCTTCCTACCCTCGAGCAGATCGACTATCCTGCCCAGCTTGGTGTCATCTGCAAACTTACTGAGGGAGCACTCGATCCCCTTGTCCAGATCATTGGTAAAGATGTTGAACAGAATGGGCCCCAATGCTGAGCCCTGGGGAGCACAACCTGTGAGCAGCTGCCAGCTGGATTTAACTCCATCCACCACCACTCTTTGGGCCCAGCCACACAGGCAGTTTTTGACTCAGCAAAGAGTACACCCGTCCAAGCCATGAGCAGTCAGTTTTTCCAGGAAGATGCTGTGGGAAACGGTGTCAAAGGCTTTACTAAAGCCCAGGTAAACAACATCCATAGCCTTTTCCTCATCCACTAAGCGGGTCACCTGGTCATAGAAGGAGATCAGGTTAGTCAAACTGGAACTTTGCAGCCTGTGTGACTCAGCAGACTCCTGTGCTGGCACTCTTGCTCCTGGGGACTTTTTTTCTATTTGCTTAAGCCCTGTAAAAGAGACACAGTAGTCCAGATAGATTGCGTATTCATAACAACTCTTTACCCAGCAATCTTGGACATCCAGACTTTTGTGATAATTGCACTTCATCTATTCTTATTTGAAGAAAAAAAAAAACATGGTTCCTAATTACAATAATATTGTAAACTGCAAGAGCCACAGTTCTTTGTATCTACATAGATAAATTTGTAGTAGGGCTATATTTGACAAAGAGTTCTCAGATTAGATCATGTCTGACTAAGGATTTGAAGTAGAAGGTACTTCGTGGCTTTGCAAAGAATTTCTGAGTATATCCCCGCCTTAGGATAGTTAAAATAAAAGAGGGCAGTAGCATATCTGTGGGAGAACTAGGCTAGGAAGATTAGTATGTTAAGACAAAAGCAGGTGAATAGAAGTGAATAACAGTGAAGGCTTTTGAAGAGGAGGACAAGAAACTGGAACTTCATGCAGACAGAGAGATAGCATTGGAAGTGGTAGAAAGTACAGAAAACCAGGAATGGTTAGGCTTTTAGCGTCAGCATGGCAGATAGACTGCAGTCCATTAACTGGAGTTGTACTCCTTCATATATACAAATTGAGCGAGAACATCTACTTGATTAGTGAGGGATTATCTTACTGTTTAATATGAAAGCATTTTGTTAATGGGAGGTGATTTTTTCCTGTGTAATATTTAGCCAAAATCTAGAATTGATGGGAGTGTGGGTACACGTGCTACATTTTTCCTGGATATGAATACAGGGCTGTTAGGTTCATTGTTGCTCCATTAGCAACATATCCACTTTAGAGAATAAATCAGTAGACAGGTAATTAATACTAATTAACGTCAGGATTCTTTGCAAGGAATTCTTTGTTGTGCTCGTCTTTAGAAGTGAAAGAAAAGGCAGTTCCCTGCTGTGGTCTTTGTCTGCACTCTGTAGGATATTGTACAATTATTTCCATTGCATCATCACGGCAGTATACGGCTCACTTTCCCTGCTGGTATAGCAGTGCATAGGGAAGGACGAAAGAAGCTTTCCTGGCAAACTGCTCCTTGACACATTACTTGGAAACAAGCACATGCACATAGAAATCATTTCACTCCGCTTAGTACTAAAAGGACAGGTTTACACTGCATAGGGAGAGCTTCTTTTACAGATTAGCGTTTCCTTTTTAAGCAGATCTGTCGGATACAGGATCTGGAGCCTTCCTTCCTTCTTCATGTGTAACCTCAGTATGTTTCCACTAGTTACAGATGGTGGGGTTTCTTACCCTTTCACCCTCACGCTGTGGAGGTTTGGATGGAGCCTCACGATGGACTAATTTCTGCATGACGGTGGCGCTGAAGCATTAATGCTGATTTTTTGTAGGTGCTCAGGAATGGAGCTGTATTCAATTATATTGCCTGCAGGGAACTTACGAAGACTACTGATAGGTCAGAGATGGGGATTATACAGACTGTGCTGAGTAAAGGTGGTGGGAGCTAAGGGAAAAGTTAACTCTCTGGTAAATCTGTGCTTGCAGGTTAGTACCTGCATAAGAACGTGGCCTTGTTGAACAGCTTGGCCAGAGTGCTTGGGTGCTGCCAGGAGTGTGATGGCTTAAATGAGAACATACATGCTGCCAACCTACGTAGCTTCCCAGTGGCCTCTGATCTGACATTTGCTTACGTTCCACAGAAATGTCATGCGATTGATGTCATCGTTGTTGTTGACAACTATATACCTTAAAAATTATTGGCATTTTTGTCCTACACTTGAGATGTGGTAGTTTGGAAATGTTTGGAACTGTAGATGAGGTGTGCTGCTTCCTTCATGGGCGCATTCTCCACAATCACAGCACCGCTTTCCTTCTGTAGGACACCTTGCTTTAGCATGTTGTTCACTCCGAGGAATGAAAGAGATAATGAGAAGCTAATAGCATACTGTCACAGGATATCCCTCTTCAGCAGAGACAAAGTAGCCAAAATATTACAGAGGAAAAGTAATTTTGTTCTTATTTTGGGTTTGGAAAAGTAATTCCACGTGCCATTATGTTGATCTTTCTTTCTTTGGTGTATCAAAAGATTTGTTTTACTTAGCTAGGTTTAATCTTATTTGATGGATGTTTTGGCTGGCAAATGGAATCCTTGTCTCTAGTTTATCTGGTAATGCCCTGGGCTAGTTTAGATTTAAGGCAAGTTAAGGTTGTACTGTCCTTTATTATACTTTTATATTTATTGTAAATAAAGAATAACAGTTGTAAACTTAATGGTTTCACAGAAGTCTGAGACAAAGAGGGCATTCAATACTTCAGCCTTTTCCATGTGCTGTGCTCCATTCAGCAGCAGGCCCACGTTTTCCCTAGTCTTCTTTTTGTCACCTCTGTAGCTATAGAAGCCCTTCTTGTTGCCTTTGACATCCTTTGCCAGATTCAGCTCCCGGTGGACTTTGGCTTTCCTAACCATGTCTCTGCATGCTCAGACAGTGTCTATATATTCCTCTCAGGTTCTCTGTCCCTCCTTTCCCCCTCTGTATTCTCCCTTTTTATGTTTGAGTTTTTCCAGGAGCTCTTTGCTCATCCATGCCAGCGTTTTTAACTGACTTCCTGGTCATTTGGATGGACTACTCTTGAGCTTGAAGAAGGTAGTCATTGAGTAACAACCAGTTTTCTTGGACCCTCTTCCCTCCAGGGCCTTTATTGCATGGTGCTTTTTCAGTTAGGTCACCGAAGAGGACAACATCTGTTCTTGTGAAGTCCAGGGTTGTGGTCTTGCTTTTTTGCCCTGCTTCTTGGGATCCTGAACTCTGCCAGCTAATGGTCACTGCAGCCAAAGCTGCCTTCGACCTTCATATCCCCCACAAGCTCTTCCGTGCTGGTAAGTGTGAGGTCCAGGAGAGCACCTGTCCTCACCACCTCCTCTGTCACTTGGGCCAAGAAGTTGTCATCAATGCTCTCCGGGAACTTGGTGAGTTGTTGATGCCCTGCTGTGTCGTTCCTCCAGCAGATACTTGGATGGGTGAAGTCCCCCATCAGGACCAGCGTCTGCGAACGTGAGGCTACTTCTAGCTGTCTGCAGAGTGCCTTATCCACCTATTCTTCCTGGTCACAGTGTAAATTAAATTCCTACATGCAGAGTAAAAGTCAGCAGGGAGCACTGTCACCTTTTTTTTAGTGAAGCAGATGCTCAGAATGTTTGGAAGTTTCTCCTTTTTTCTTTCTGTGATATGAACTGGAGGTTTGGAGGATTTGAGGGGAAGCCTAGAAACTTGAGCCTGATGTTTTGTAAGGAGAAATATTTCTTTGACGTTATCAATGACCGATGCAGAACTAGAGTATGAAGAAATATATAAAGTTCAGTTTGGATTTTAAAAGGGCTAAGTTTAGTTCTTTTTTTTTTTTTTTGTCCCCCCGAGAGTTTGGACATAAGTTGTCATAACAGCCTGTAATACATGCTTATGTTTACCAGAGCTGTTAATGATATAATGGCAAAACACTGGATAGAACTGCTCTTTTCTGTTTTATAGAGAAATATTGCTTGTGCTTTAAGCAGGATCACAGCTGCAGAAGACACACAAGTCTGCTTGCTTCTTCTGAATCTTTGTTCTGTAGTGTCATAAATCAGGGACAGCTTTTGGCCCAGGAACTGGGCTGCTGGCAGCTGCAGGCGTGCTGCCATGAGAGCTGCAGTGCCCGTGGGGTTGCAGCGGACTGAGACACCTGCTTGAGACCTGGGCCTGCTTGTTGACTGTGCTTGCGCCAGATCTGCCCCATAGCAGACATGGAGAAGCACCATCTCCTTACACTGGGGCACTTCTCAAAAATGTAACGCCCTTTTGTTGAGCTGTTTGGTTACAACAGTGATCTCTCCTTTTGTCAGAGGTCTTCATTTCTTTGGTTCACCAATTGGTTTAACAGTTACTACATTTAGAAACAACCTTCACCTACTTTTATGAGTTACAATAGCTTATGCACTTAAGTAGATCATGCTGTATTACCTGGAATGCAGTACTCTTTGTTAGATGGTGTTTGTGATCTGATTATGTGCTGGAGAAGCTGGTTTCAGATAATCAACGCTTAGCGCTCTGTGAGGCTGCACAGAGCTGATGTTGTGAGTGAACTTCACATTATTCATCTATAAAAGGAAAGGCAGAGGCCCGGTGAACTCCAAAGCAGTTGTTGTGAGGCTTAGCTTCGTAACTGAGGATTCTTACACAACTTGTTTTTACATTAGACACTAAGATATGGCCTCACTAAGTATCTCATTTTTAATAGTACCTTTCCCTTTCCTAAAAGAATTCAGGCAAAAGAATTTTAAAGATAGAGGTGATCTTTTTCTACTGTATTTTACTGCTTGGTGAGTCTAGGAAGATTAAAATGTGGTTTTTTTGCAAAAAGCATAAAACACTGAAACAAAATGGGACAACAACTTGTTTCAGTGCAACTGAGAGCTTAATTCATCTGTTTTCTGCGTCTTATTGATATGCGCCTTTGGTTTTTTTGACAGAATCTGCATAATTGCAAACTGCTAGCCCTGCCTTTTGGTTTAGGAAGTCTCTTCTATCTCCCATATGGCAATTGGAGAAGTTAAAGTAAAAAACAGAAGGAAAATAACCCAGCAGAACAAATGAAAAAAGAAATACTTGTGCACGTACATGCTCCAGTATATAAAGTAGGTCAAAGTTTAGCCGTGTGAATGTTAATAGAGTGTCCTGTGTAATGCAAACAGCTGGCTGTGCTTTGGGCACTCACAGTTTACCAGGCTTTATGCTCCTCCTGAGCATAACCGTGACTACACCACCTCTGTCCTGGGATCTGTTCAAAGGGTTTGGGTGTGTGAATTCTTCTTTTAGGGGGCGTTAGTGGTCAATGTCCATGTCCCTAGCAGCATTATCCCAAGCCTTTACGGAGCTCTTATCAGACCCTAGAGTGACTGTGTGACATCCTAGCTCAGCTAAGTGCTCCTGTGTTTGCCCTCAATTTATAAGAAATATTGTGTGAATTCCCTCAACCTTGTGTGTGATTGCTGCATCAAGGAAGTCGCTTGTGCAATACCACTGCTGTTTCCTGACTTAAAGTCAGAGATAATGTCTTACCAAGGAAGATTAAATTAATTACAAGGTTTTTAAAAAGAGATGCCTATTCACACTCTTACAGCAGCAGCAACAAAAAAATGTATTTTCTTGTGATTCCTTCAGTCTTCTAAATCGTACAGAAATTTCTGCTACAGAATGACTAACAAGAACTCTTAATGTGACTTCAACAGTATTCTGTATCAGATGACATCACTTATTTCAACTCAAATAATATCGAAGGTAGCTGTGTGTTGTTTGTGCTGTCGTGTGCGCTTCATTTTAGAGCCAGAATTCATGCCAAGATTACTTATTGTTCCTTCACTTTTTCTGTTGGGGATTGTAGCAGAAATATAAAACAGTGGAACTGAGGCTGAAACATAATTAGTGGATTTGTGATGGCTTCTCATCTGACTACTAACCATTCCTTTTGTCTTACGTCTGATGCTTGTGGCCTATGAAGTCCAGTACAGGTAACTGGAGCTATAATATCTGAGCATCCTCCAGAGTTACAGCAGAGTTTCCTTCTGAAGCTTCCGTTCGCATAGAGAAGAGCTTCCTTACATATCTCTAGAAAGAAGCTTGCTCTTAACATCTTAACCTAGTCCGAGTCCAGCTTTTGGTGGCCTTGCACTGCCTTGGTTGCTGACTTGCACATTCCCACCTTTTCCAATACTCTTGCATTATGCTGTGGTATCTTTCAGTGTGGCAGTCCAGAGCAATCTAAATATTACAAAAGGAAAAGTGATACAGTTTCAATTAAATTAGCATCCTAACCTGATTACAGAACAGTTTCATGAGCACCTTTGTGAGAGTCATGGAGAAGCAAGGCCACACTATTGAGAGCAGAGAGAAGGCTGGACCTCAGATCCTCGACTCAGTCAGTCTTAAACTGCCTTGGAGTTTTAGTTTAAGTGTAATGTCTGATGATATAGTGAGGAGGTGTAATAGCTGTCCTCTGTCAAAAGAGGTACTTCTGTTACTCTCTTCTCTTCTGATCCATCCCTTGACGTACATTCTCAGCGTTTTCCATTGTGCTGGCATTGATGTTTGTCCAGCTCCGTGCTGAGCTGCTTTAGGGGCTAAGGTAAAAAAATTCAATTGCATTCTGCTCCAAACCAACTCAGTGCACCTCACTAGATCACCATAGGTGCCTCACTAGATCATCTTAGGTGTTTTGTCGAATTCCCATGTTGACACAAATTTGGAAACTATGGTGAGAACATGAAGTGATTTGACAATTTTTTTCTGCTACTTTCACAAGCAGATAGTGGGAGTGCAGCACCTGCGGTACTCCAAAGGGATTGGGCTGTGCAGCAGGAAACCGGATGTTGTTCCTTTGTCTGGTGAAATAGATGCTGAAAGTAGGGCTATGAGGATGAAGGTACATAGGGAGACTCGGAGGCTTACTTGGCCTCTGTACAGGCAACACACAGCCACCTAGACACTTAGTGTCACATATTTTGAAGTCTGTCCCGCTGGCATCGTGTGAGATGTAATCACTGCGTATCTGCCCAGTGAGTCCAAAGATGGAGTAGCCTTGCTCTGAGAAGACATAAACAGCATGGGAACAATCTGCAAGTTGATAAATATCTCCTTATGGCCTTGTGTCTACTGCTGTTATGGTGATGGTAATGGAAGGCTTTTAGTACATTTCCATGATTTACCCCTAATTGTCTTAAAATTACTAGTGAACCTGCCTCAGAGGAGTTGAATGTGTTGTGAAATACTGTCATGTGACAATTTCTTCATTTTTGTGGCTTCAGCTTCACTCTGGCACTAACTTTCTGGTACTCATCCTGTGCTTTATTTATCTCATTTTCTCAGCTGGAATAATTTCTTTCTGCTTTGCTGAGCAATACCCTCACTGAGAAATAAGTTAACCCTCTGTGACCAACTTCCTAAGCTTTGCAAGAGTTTGGTGATGCTGCAGTCTTCAGTTTTGATTGAAAAGCTTGAAGATAATGTAGTATGGAAGTTGAATGTGAAAATCAGAGAAATTGTTGAATTTACACAATTCTCAACATACAGCGTAGGTCTTCAGTTGTGAGGCTATGTTTATCCACGCGTTACCCAGCACTAAACATGTTAAATTCCCCAAGCGGTAACAATAACAAAATGGGTAACAACAAAGTTATTCAGTTCACCTTACTGTAGTGTAGTAAAGTCTACCTTCTGCAAAGGCTTTGGATGCAATACGCACAAAGTAAGTGAACTGGTCTGCTCATCGCCTTGCAGCCTAGTCAGACCTACAGCTTAAAACCAACTCACAGCCAGCAGGAAATTCTGGGCAATAGAAAAAAAAGTATGAGTTGCGCCTTTGAAGAAGTTCCGAGTGAGAAAGAGAGTAAGTCTAGAAAGCCAGGTTGCATATACAGAATTAAGAGTTCAGAAAATACTGTTTGATATATAGGAACTTTGAATATTAAGCTGAATGTATGGTACTACCAAGAGGAATAATTAATGATAAAGGAAGTCCACAATGTATTTCCTGCAGTTACCCACTGCTGTGGCTTGCTGAAGTTGATTTAAGACTAGAGGACATTTGGAAGAATGCTGCCTTACTGAGCTCCAAACACAAGTCAGAAAGTCTAATCTAGAGTCAGTAGATGTTTTTTATTTGTCATATAATTAATTATTGATCTGAAAGAATACAAAATATGCACCGTTGTGATATTTTTAAATTAATTGTGTGGGTACATTGTGCAGTGATAGTTGTATGCAATTTAAACCCATCAAGGGGAAAAAAACCCTGCTTTGGCACACAGTACAATAACATATTGAGACAGTGTAGTTTAGTTAGTGAAAGTCAAAGCCTGCATCGGGCTGACATTTACGCTGTGCCCCCAAGGTCATCAGATGTGAGCTCTTTGGCTGTAGTGGAGCAGAAAACCAAAGCAGAGGAGGCATATGTAACCATTGTATTTACTTTAGCAGCACAGTCTCCCATCCTGTTATATGTCAAAGGGAATAATGGTGACAAATCACTGTCGTAAAATCAGTGCTTTCCCTTGCCTGGTGTAGACACAGTTGTTCTGTATTTCTGTTTTTTTACCCTCTCTGTGGACATCAAGTTATGGGAAGGGCTGTGGGAAATATTTTCCTAAAGAATGATTTGTGTGACTGAACAAATATGGGCTTAAATGGGTTATGTGTATCTGCCCTAAAGGTTGATCATCGAGGATCTGATACAAGGATTGAGTGGATAATACCAGTTTATACTTGTTTTTTCCTTTGTATGAAACTGCTGGTTGATGTGGACTTCTCCTTTCTTTCCCACCCTGCCCCCACTTTTCCCAGAGTGACAGTGATTGAGATCCATTGCTGGTCATAAAAACAGCTTTGCTGCTGGTGATTCCTCTTGCATTGGGTTAAGTTTGATCCTTCTACATAAGTGGTTGAATGCTTTTCATTTGCAAGCTTCTTGTTTCAGCCTTTAAAAGAATTCTACAAAACTAGTTTCACACGTGCAGAATGTGCTGAAAAGTTATATTCTTGATAATCATTATGTACAGTGGCTTGTTGACTTGCTTTGTTGCTTACATGCTGGGCTTCTAATTATAACATAATGAACTTTCACAGGAAGAAAGAATAAAAGATAGAATTCATAACTCCCCTAATTTGAGATTTCTGGAGGCCACATTCAGCACACAGGTGAACAACAGAGCTTGCAGCTATTATCTGGTGGTGTATTTTATGGCTAAACCTGTGGCTAACCGAAATGGAAGTGTTTCTTTGAGAGTCTAAAAAGCAAGTTGTACACAAATCTTACTTCTGAGTCTTTGATGCTGAAAACCTATATGCACTTTAAGTTCAGGCTAGTTCCACTGAAGACAACAGAAATACTTGCAGCAAGGATGTTGAACATGCTTGTAGATACTTGCTTGTTTAGGACCTAAAATACCTAATACATTATTCTGCTTGGTTTTTTCTTTGGATTTTTTCCAATGACAGTTATGTTATGTTGTTCATATAGGAAAAAAAATGGTTTTCAGTTTCTGTAGTTAATTCGTTTAGAAAGATTTTTAATGAAACAGAAGCACTTTTAAAACCAGATAAAAAGAAAAATTGTAACTATAATGCATTAACGTATTCAGGATGATTAACATAGTTGCTTCAACACCACTGTTAGGAAAATTGGGTTTCTTTCTTTGATTAAAAATGCAAATGAATGTATGGCATATGTCTAGGAAGCAGCAACATACTAAAGTCTTCAGACGAGCAAAGCTCCATTTGTCACTTTCGATTCTCTGCCGAGTAGGAAAAGCCCATCCTGATGTTCATCTGCAAGTACCAGGAGCTTTGGTCCCTGCAGAGACCTCTGACTGAAACTGAACTCAGAGGCGTTCCTAGAAGTTGTGTTAAGATATTAGGGCCACTTTAGTTTGAGCTGCAGTCCGGCAGCGAGGAGGCCCTTTCATTTTCCTGGTTTAAGTGCATTATTTCGAATGGCACAACAGTGGGCAGTGATGTACTGGAACGAGGTGCTCCAGTTCCAGAGCGGGACCGGGATTTAGGAGCAGAAGCCGTTGGTTCTGTGGAGCTCTCTGCAGTGTTTCTGCTCCCGCGGAGCGCTGTGCTTTCCGTCTGGCACGAACATTTTCAGACATAGTCAGGCCCCGAGAAAATTTCACCAATTGCAGGAAATGAGCTTCATTGTTCTTAAAAGGCGTGAGTCCCCAGAGCGCGTAGCCCTGTTCCCGCTCCCCTCGGAGCGGTCGGCAGACTGACCGTGGTGGGAGGCGAGGTGCTGAAGTGCCACTTAGTGGCTGTGCAGAGCAAATGTTCGGCACTGCGGCAGCTGTGGCAGTTCTCACCTCCCCTGCTGCTGCCTGCCACCAGCAGGGCAATTCCTCGCCTTATCTTGGAGATACTGAAGGCTTCATCTAAGACTGGTTGAGATCTGAGATCGATCAAAAGACCCTCGTGGGCTTTCGATAAGAATTTCAGTGCCGTCATTCCCGTTTTACTTTTTGTTTTCCAAATAGTCCTTTTGAAGTTCTGTTTGGGCTCTCCTTGTGGGGGGTTTTTTTGGCGATAAATGCCTGTAAAAGTGTTGTGATGAATTGGTATTTTACTATGCAGTGAGCTAGCACAAGAACCAACAGTAAGGAAAGGTGCTGTCTCTAGAACTGAAATGCTAGTGTTCCTGGAGTTTATTCTTAGGTATTAAAATTCATAGAACAAGATGCATGCTTAACTGGGGTCAGTGTTTGGCATCAACTGGTGTTCTGGGATGTCTCAGTTCCCCTCAGCAGGATACGTAATAGATGTGAAAACTTTAGCTCTCAGTTGGGTTCTGAGCTTGATACAATATGTTTGTACCTGCATAAGCACCGAAGTTTCTCTTCTATACACTTGCAGGACTTCAGGATATTCTTTACATGTATATTATTAACTCCATAATGAACTAGTTACATCCAGAGGACAGTAAACCTCAAAGTGTATGCATTGGTTGTGTGCAGGCTTCCTTTTTGCTGGGAGGAGATATTCAGTGGGCACTCTGCAGGTAAGCTGTGTACTGCAGAAGGCGTGCTTCCAGTTTTTCTTAAAAATGCAGTTGTTTCCCACCTCCCCCCCTGCCCTGGTTCAGTTTTTGTATTTTAATAGGCTATCCATATGCAAGCAAGGACTGGAAGAGTTAGAAAAGTTCCCAGGAACGTCAAAAAAACAAAACGTAGGTTTCTGATTTATCAGCACATTTCTTGTCAAAGTTACAGAATACAAACTCTGAAAGTCTCGGGATAAATCCCTTCGCACAGCTTGAGACTGCGCACTTCCAACAAGCCATATAAAAACTGCATATGTGACAAATTTTGCTTAGTGGGTAACCCTCAGTAACCTGACTTTTACACACATGCACATTCACAGGCATAACAGTATGTTCTAGAAGCCTTGATACCAGCTTGAGACAGCTCAGCTGCACCTGAATTAGTCCTGAGGTAGTCTCAGCCAGAGTTCAGTCCCGACTGGATTGTGAGTGAAATCAAAGCACGTGTGTGGGGATGATAATATGGATCTGCAATACGAGAATGTAGTACTTCCTTTTTTTTAGCTCTTGCTGTTTGGCTTTTTGCATGTTAGAAACAAACTTGGAAATTGAATTAAAGCTGGCCTACATTCTATTGATAAATGAGGATTGAAACCAACAGGAGACTTGCGACTATTACACCCTGGGGTCAAAGACCCTGCTCAGCTGACTTCTGAGGTTCACTTATTTGGGTCTTTGTGCCTGTGGACACATTCAAATATGTGAGCTTAGCCTCACAAGTTGCTGTGATATCTGAACTTGCCAGATCATCTGAGTGAAGAGTTCAGCTGTCCAGCCCATCCGTCCAGCTGTCTGCAGGTTTCTCCTGGAATGCCAGTATTCCGTGTAGGTATGGGAATACCCAGGAGGGAGGAAGTGGCAGAATTGCCCCTTGATTATTTTATTGTAACTATATTTATTTGTTTCAGTAGCATACCACACATCAAATAATATGTTGGGCTTTATTCCTGAAAATATGTACACATTTCCCAAATTTTACCTACTCCGAGAGTCTTACGTGAAATGACGCAGCTGTCTAGCTTTCTCAGTCGTAAGACATGGTTAAAGAATCCTATAGTGAGGGAATGTGTTCAGTCTGCGTGGATCCGTGGTTGTGGGATCGCTGACTCAGCGCGCCAGGGCTTCTATTGTTATGGCAGAGGAGCGGAAGCGCAGTCAGCACATGTGGCCAAAATGTGCAGTGGTGTCTTACAGGAATACATCCTGAGCCCTTTGAAGCAGTGCAGCTTTATGAAAACCACAAAACAGCCGTAAGGACAAATCCTGTTGCTGTATTTTGAAAGTCTCTGTATTGTGTGTTATATTTCACAAATGTTTTCCAGTGTGTTTTTAGGAGTCAAATGGAATTGGCTTTAAAATAACTGAACGAGGTGTATTGTTTGTAATGAAACCAGAGGCTACAAACTCGTGAACGGAAAGCTAACTGAATTGTGGGGAAAATATTTTTTTCAGATCAGTAGAGACACTGTGTTTGAATCTTGGTTTTAAAGATGGTTTATTGCCTTTTTCTGGCTTTTGCTGTTACTGAAAGATAGTATGACTTAGCCAAAAATATGTAAAAATCAGAAGAGATAATCGACGTCATTGCTAAAGATACACTTGATGAGTTAATAAGCCCTGAAAAAGAGGGTAGGAAGGGGAGAATTAAGAAACAGTAAGTTAAAATTGTGTGCAAGGGAACATTGCTGCTAAAATTTTCTGCTTTTAAGACAGCTGAGAAGGAACATAAATCACCAGCACAACACGGCAGAATAAAAATTGCAAGTAATTTAATAAAAAGGCAGATTTATGTGACAAAATTACCATACATACAAATCATTATATTAGTAGGTTTCCAGCAGGATTCTCAATTCCATGTTACACAGGAAATATCTGGGGGAGGACTGTGCTGCAGCTTGTATTCAAATGAAGGGCGAGAAACAGTGCAGAGTGAGGGCCGGGCGGGTTGCTGCGTGCGCTTCTTAATCGGCTGCGAGGGGCTCCTGCAGTTCTCCCACTGGGATTGTGTCCAAGAGCACTGGAGCAGAGAGGCTTATGATATGAGGGCAACGCTGCAGAAATTAAAATTTCTTCAGCTTGATTCTGGAAAAGAACAGGACAATACGGTATTTGTTTCCGCTTTTTCTTGTCTACGTTTAAGATGCGGAAGGTTATAGCAGCAACTTGGTCTGTGATTTTAGTGGGGCAGGATTGGATCCTTCTCAGATGAATGGCTTTTACACCCACATGCTCATCATATGTAAATTGCAATATAGCTTTATTGACTGTAGGTAAGTTCTGGACTCTACACTTGCTGAGAGATAAACCTGAACTGGTAGTTTTTATTGTTAAGCTCTTTCCAGAAAAAAATGAGAATATTATGGGTTGAGGGTGGAATGGTTAACACTTAAAGTTTTATTCTAGCCGTTGTTTTTTTTTCACTTTACTGAAATGGATGTTGCTTTAGAGTATCTGAACTACAGTAAAAGTCCAGTAGAATCTGTATACTATCTATGGGGATTGCAGCTGAATTTCGTTATGAGAAATCAGTGTGCTTTTGGCATGTATCAATGCTGTTAGAAATAGCTTTATGAAGTTATTAAGTTGTGGAGAATGGAGAATACTGGCTACTTTTCATGGCTCTCCATACTGTGGAATTCAATATACTTTCCTAATCTCCTCCTGGTGCAATTGAAGTACACAAAATAATATGCTTAGGGTGGTGGGACTATTTTTATGTTTATAGTAATTATGTGAACAAAGAGCTAGGCTATAACTCTGTAAAATTATGCATGCAAATGTATTCTGTAATTTTGACAAGAAATATGCTGATAAATCAGAACTTTGAGGTTTACTGTCCTCTGGAAGTAACTAGTTCATTATGGAGTTAATAATATACATGTAAAGAATATCCTGAAGTCCTGCAAGTTTATAGAAGAGAAAGTTCAGTCCTTATGCAGATACAAACATATTGTATCAAGCTCAGAACCCAACTGGGTTTATAGAGATCTGATCGGGTGATCACAATTGGATCACTCAGCAGTGCGCATTTGATCTTGATCAAACACAGACGTATGATCATGTTTGAGCGGAATTAGTCAGAACCCATGGGAAAGTTCCTGATGGCTTTAAGCTTTTTTTTTTTTTTTTGCTGTCTGTGGGAAGACAGAAGATACTCAGTCCAGCATAAAGCTTGCCAATCCAAAGTTTACTCATCAATGTTTTTGGAAGTGGTTGAAGTGGCAGGATGATTTCAGTCCACATGAGCGTTTTGCATCAGATGGCCTTAATGTTTATGAACAGGCACTGAGACCCTAAAGCTGGATTGCGTTTGTTGTTGCACGGATTACATACAGCCTCAGTTACCTCTCTTTCTTTCCCTGTAATGTTGCTTTTCCTCTGTACCTGGATTTTGTGGGTAACTTTGGCATGCATTGTGTTTGTTGGTCAGATACTGTACATCTGAAAGTGTCCTCTTATCAGCTTCTCCTCCTGTAGCCAGCTGCAGGTGTTGAAGGTAAAGCTACTTTTTGCTGGGTTTAGATTGTCTGTAACGTTCATCCTCATGCAAAGAAAGGTCCCTTACGAGTTGATGGGTTTCACATTCCATAAGTAGTATTTTCTCCAGTCCCTTGTTTGATTAAGGACTTCACCAAAACCTTTCTACTCTGAACTTCCTGAATCAAATGCTAAGAGATGTTTCTTTCCATTCGAAATACTTGACTGGTCAGCCCAGCATCTACTATCGCTTTATAATAGGGCATGAGAAAAATCCATTCTCTCTAGATAGACCTTTTCCAAGGAAAAAAAGAACACCTGAACACTGCTTTGTCCAAAACAGACCCACAGTGAAGAATCTTAAGATAATGGTAGCAACTAGGAAATCGTTTTATCATCTGATACTCTCATGACCTTACTCTAGTTGATCTAACCTTTCCTGCAGGACAGCACTTGCCCAAGGAGGACTTCAGTCCACTGTCAGCTCAGCAACGTGTCTCTTGGGCTCTTGTGCTTCTCTCCTACATGGTGTAGGACCACCTTTCCCTTCACAGATCCCTCCTTCCCTTAGTCCTCTTGCTGAGACCCAGGATCCCGAAGGTGCCTCAGCACATGGTAACCCTCTTATGCTCTGACACTGTTGGAGAGAGGATGGATACTGCTGGTAGGGAAGAGGACAGATAACCCATCACCAATGCTGCTTTCCATTCCTGATCGGGAAATGCTAATGTCACTTGAATCAAAGCATTTTAGCAGTTGCAAATTTTGTGGCTGAAGAGACAATCATATAAAGGCTAAAACCTACAGGAGAGGTTGGAAAGGGCTCCACTGCCGAGTTGGCGCCCAGCGCTCTGGTGGGGAATTGTTCTCCTCCATCTGCCACACAGGCAGTGAATTGCCCGTTATCTCTGGGCTCCAGCCCAGTGTCTGGAGATTTTCATGTCTGCTGTGGGTTAGCAGATAGCCAAAACACTTGAGGCTACACTTCTGACTCACTAGCGGTGCAAAGAAGGTTACCCAAAAAGTTGTTTGCCGAGTATCTGGAAACCACGAAGAAAGTCATCCCATTTTCTTTGGCGAGAACGGGATTTCATCTTTAGGGTGGATGTGCAACGCAGGGCAGTGGGCTCTTGTGCACTCTGCTGGTCAGTGGCTAGCTGTCAGGTCTTGCTGTTGTCTCTCATTGGGGGCTGATGCAGGTCTTGTTCGGTAAGGTAGTTTGGTTTTATGATTAATCTTTTATTTTGTATTGAGAAAAAAGGAGTTTGCTTATAATTTAGTCAAAAGACATAACAAAGCTCACTTTTCTTCACCACACTATCTTTTCAGAAGGCAGCTAATCAGGCTTGATCAAGTCTTTGGATAGCATGAAATCCAGAGGATTTTTTTACTCTTTTCCTTCAGTGGATCCAGATGAACCATTTGTCTCATCTTGCATCATATGGAGGTGTCATAAATGCGTGGGGTTTCCTGAAATAGACACCTTTGTTTTGGTATCTTATAATACAGCTATATCTAATAATCAAAAGATTGTTACATTTTCAATTCACATGACAAACAGTACTCTCACAGTAGTTACTTTCTTTTTCCTCTGATAAAGGAGAAACGGTCTAGCCTGCTGTGTGGAATTGGAAGGGATGAGACAAGACTCAAAGAAATCCTAATGAACAGTGAAAACTAAGTAACAAAGGATAAAAATTGTGGGTGTTTTTAAATAAACGCCAAATAATGGACACTCGTAATTACAGTCATATTCATTTCTTGCATTTTTTCAACTGAATTTTCAAAGACCTGCTTGTGTACAGAGAAAGAAGAGAGAAATGAAACTTGTAACAGTGAACGTGGGCAGAGGGGTTAATTCATGAGATGTATAGCTGCCGAAACATGTTTAAGTACAATTCAGAGGAAAAACCTTCAAAAGGGAGTGGGGTTTGCTGTAAAACCACCACCAAAGTTAACACAAAAGCAACAGGAGAGGCCAGTTCTTGGGTACAATAGTTGTGGCTGTACCCTTAATGCAGCTTCTTGTGAGACTTAATTCATCTGTGATATGCTGTGAAGACTCTTAAAAATATTTACAGCAATTAAACCTGAAGAAAGCCAAAATCAGAGAAAAATGAGTCAGAAAATATTCCTCTTTTGAGTTAAAAGGTAGATTGTAGTCTCCTTTCTTCTTCGTATTTCCTTGTCTCTCACATCTCTCTCCTTATCTCCAAAGGGTTTCTTTTAATATGGAGAGCTTTGTTAGAGGAGAAATAGTGCGGGTATTTGTGTATGTGTAAATTTGTGAAGGACATCTGTAAAACTAAAAGATCATCTTTCTGACGATGTAAGCTTTAAGTTGTGGCTTTGAAGTATTTTAATTGCTACTATTTTAAAAACAGCCACAAATATCTTTCCAATATTTTCCATGATAACATGGAATTGTTCATAGGAATGAAGGTTTTCTTTTGTTTTTTAGAAGATCATACACTTAGATAAGATGGTGGCAAGTGCTACTTACTGTTTATGCAATACAGATGTCATTCCCTGGCCCTGAATTTTTCCATTTACCCAAAATGGATATATAGTATTTTTGGAGAGACAGTTATTTGCACAAGCCAACTTAAAATAGAAAAATACAGAGGTTCTGTTTTTAGAAAGTTGAACATCCTGAAAAATGAATGCAGTTATTGTTCCTACTACATTGCTAAATCTATCTGGTTTTGGAAGGTGAGCAACACTGAGTGACCTTTTCATTTATGCTGAAGAATTTCCTGCATTACCAAACATTTTTATATCTGAACACTTAAGCCTAGCTGCCAGCTGTTTCCCAAATGCCAATGAGTGCCCACTCCTCCTTCCCTCAAGGCTGGCAGATACCATCTCCATTTAACAGATGCAGTAAAGCAGAGCGACTGGTGAAGTAGCATGCCTGAAAGTCATGTTAGCAGCAGAAGCTGGAATCGATTTGCTGTTGCGCTGTCTCCTCAGTGTCTTCACCACAAGACCAGTCTTCCTCTCGGTCCTATAGAAGCTTGTAGAAGGTTTCAGAGCGCATTTAAAATCATAAAACTTCACTATAACAATTGCGTGCAACAGGTTTCGGAGCTAAGCGGTGTGAAGTAACACACTGGGGATGGCTCTCCGAGCCAGTTGCAGTCAGGGAGAGACGCCAGATGCCCTGACTGACATCAGCGTTTAATGCGGACTCAGAGGAGATGTGTGCATTGTTAGTTTAAAACGGTGGAAGGGTGCCAGTCAGGAAGGGGGAGCTGGAAAAACTCCCAAGCAGGCAGGATCTCCTCAGAGAAAGGGGAAGAAGTAATTGCGTAGAAATAATATTGTTCACAGTCAGCGTTAGAGAAATGCAACTCTAATGCTACCACTGAATAGTGGATATACTGTGCAGCTATCAGCAGCACGTAATGAGGAACATTCCGCCCTGCTCTTGCCCTCAGTTGCTCTATGAAATACAAGCAGACCTAGTGCCACACTTCAGATTGTAATACTTCTAGTGTTCTTGTATGGTGCCTAGTTTAAAGCCCTGAGAACGGGTGTCATTTATTCGTGTGTGTGCTCTATACATCATGAACAGTAGCAGCAGTGAAAATTTCTTCCCTCTATCGTGCCAGTAAACCTTCAGAGACCACCACCAGAGTGAGTGCCCATCATATTTAGTCATTTATTTGGCTTATGGCTAAGAACATCCATGCAATCAAACTGCCCGTGGCTGCTATCGTAATGACAGAACAAGCCATTGGCCATCCTTGTGAATCACCTCTATGTTAACCTGTAGAGTGACTAGAAAATGGATCTCTGTTCTCCTCCTATGAAAATATGCAATGTGTTTGTTCTGGTTTTAGTTCCAGAAACTGTAGTGTAGGTTGTAAGTTGCTTAAAAGCCAGGTCCAGGGAGGCTTTGAGCTCTCCAACCATGAGAAGATCACTGTAAGTTGCACACTGGTTTATTAGCTCGTATCAGTTATTATTTGGTGGCTCCCTGGCAAATGTTGCTCAGGAAAAGGATTTAAAATTCCCACATCAAATTTCTTCGCTTGATTATCGGTATGTCTCTGAGCTAGCCAACAAAACTGGTCAAGACTTAATTTCACAGATAGGTAAACTAGTGTTTAGCTAGAGATTGCCAACATCCAGTGGCAGCAGATTTCCCCAGTCCCACCACTGCCAGCTGCGCTGGGCCGTGGCACTGCCGGGCTGGGTGTGCCGTGCGGCGCCCTGGCTCACACGTCCACGGCAGCTGGGTACCTCCATTCTCAGACTGTCAGTGATGCGCTGGCCATGACAGAGGCACCACGCTTCGCTGGCACAATCCTTTCTTCTGGGTGGGTGTTACTGTTCTGCATCAGCGTTCTGGTCTGTTGTTCTGCGACTCTCCGTCCCTTGGGAGGAAGCGGATGGAAGCATCACGCTTCGGTACCGTGGGTGCCGCCGGTACGACCTGGGCAGAACTGCTTTTGTGTCGCCCCCTGAGCCCGCCATGGCCTGTTACCACACACACCGCTAGCGCTACGACGGTCACCAGTGCAGCGTTCGGAGGTGGTGCGGCTCTCAGCACCTGCCGCGCTTGCTTTGCATGAACCAGCATCTTGCGGTCTGGGGGAGGGGCTGGAACTGCCCCTTTTCTGCCCCAGTGAGCTGCAAGGTTGGCTCTGCTTCTCCCCAGCCCATGGGCATGGGTGCCACTCTCGCACTCCCGTGGGCAGTTAATAACTTAGGTGAGTGGGACAGCGTCGGCTCTAAACCCGGAGATTATTCCTTCAGCCCTGGGCTTGCAAGTGCATGCGGGACACTCTGCCAGCGGGGTGGCTGTCCTGGTGGGAGCATCTCTGGGCAAAGCAAAGAGCTGGGTTTGGCACTTCGACACCTGACTTTGAGCGGTTGAATTGTGTTGGGAGGAAGTGCGGAGCAGACCCCCACGCTTTCCTGGTACAATTTTGCAAATCGAGTTCTTCACTTTGCTTCTATGAGGTGATGGAAAATAAAGGGCTTTTTGTTCTGGGCCCAGTGGATTATATCCTGTGAAATCCAAGCCTTTTTTTTTTTTTTTTTTTT
>Ga0065711_1033458_pt1 | contig 25460 bp, 11 predicted proteins | sample Hoacrofraction12_FD_59098 | JGI IMG/M metagenome (GOLD analysis project Ga0065711, IMG submission 59098) | Hoatzin crop microbial communities from Cojedes, Venezuela - Epithelial fraction 12 v2 (version 2) | ecosystem: Host-associated > Birds > Digestive system > Esophagus > Crop | place...
CTTGTCCAGGCGGGTCTTGAATATCTCCAGAGAAGGAGACTCCACCACCTCCCTGGGCAGCCTGTTCCAGTGCTCCGTCACCCTCAGAGGGAAGAAGTTCCTCCTCATGTTCAGACGGAACTTCCTGTGCTTCAGTGGGTGAGCCTCTAGGAAAATTACACACCCTCATGGATAAGGTCAGTTATCTGCCAGACAGTCACAGCAGAATACTACACAAGTGTTTGCTCTCAGAGCACTACAGTAATCTGAGGATTATTTAATTGGTCTCCCCTTGTTTCTGCAACTGGAGTTCATTCCAAGTTCTCTCTATTGTTTCTACATCTTCCTGGCATTATGCCTTCTTTCCAAATTCTCCTTATCGACACGATTTTAATGTGACTTTACTACACATTCTAGTTCACAACATCCTGCAAGAGGTTCTGTATTACTTTATCAAGCAGAAATCATAAGTTAACTAAAGAACAAGGTAAGAGTCATCTTTTTTAGAACTGGTTATTTTTATGTGCTTTTATAATTGTAACTACCTACCTTACACTTAAGTGCAACAAACAAAATGTTCTAACGATAGAGATTTTCTGGCAAAAGTTATCAGCACCCCCTAGTTCAAGCAAACCAGGAACACCAGGCCTTCTATAATCCACCTTCGTCTTTGAGAGAAGACAAACAGGAACTGCTTTCATATTTTAATACAAACATTCCTTGATCTATAGCATCTAGCAAAAGGTAATTAAGCATGTACACCTGATCCTCAGTTTTGAATAACAGGCAAATTTTCCAGCAGTCCTCTCCAAGTCATTGACGTGATTATGTAACAAGATACTGCAAAACTTGAATTTGCAAACATACTGACAGTCTAGCCTATTGAGCGAAGGGTGCTGGGAAATATGTAAACACAAAACCCTCTCACAAATTTATGAAGTTCAAACTTAAATAAGCAGTTTGTTTTCTCCTCACTGTCCACACCAGAACACAGATCCTCCCTCGCTCCTTTCAGGACTAAGTATTTTCTACTAACTGTCCACAGCTGCTTCCAGCAGTGAGGTGTACATGAGCTACCAACAGTTCTCGGGATGGTGAACAAGCAGAGGGGCTCTCAGCATCCTTAAACACCAGCTCTCTTTGGTTGAGAAGTTGCAAACGTAACCCGAGCACTCAAACACCAGTGAACTGAAAAGGAAAAGAGGTTCACAACCAAGACTGAGACCTTAGCCTGTATGAAACCTCCATCTCCAGCTGTAACTGGTCAAAACTCCTAAGGGAAAAGAGCAAACAAGTATAAGGGGAGAGTTTGGTCTACTAGTACCTTTCCTAAAACTACATCACAGCACTTAAGATATATATATGTATACAAGGCAGAAAGAATATGAAAATGAAGCAACTTATTCACAGTTATGTGATGAATAAGCCACAGAGATGAAATCTGAAGAACCCCATTCCTTGTTCAGCGGAGCACGTATGCTACATAGTGGGTGCTGAAATGCCTAAGCACATGCTTCTGCAGTGCTGGTATCTTCCAGGTTTTAACAGTATTGCAGCCTATACAAACTGGTAAATAAATCCAGCGAAAAACAGCCTTTCTCACTACTCATCACACACTCTGTCTTATTCTCCTGCCTCTCCTATTTCCTTTATGATGTATACATTTAATTATGAAAAGCTTACTAGGACAGCTATATACATTTTTTGGCTTAAACCAAACGAACAAAAAAACCACCACGCTGTAAGTATATCAATGGAGAGGCAGAACATGGTGTATGTCCAGCTATTCTCTGACTTTCATATGTATTTTCAGATGCTTAAAAGTACATTTATCACTGAAGAGAAGAACTTTGGCAAACAAATGACAATCATGATTTTTGTAGCAAAAAAGTGCAGAGAACATTAAAATAAGAAGTTCTGTTTTTCATTTCAGCCATCAAATGTAACTGTATACTTACTACACATGCTTTTTATTTCTCTGGTCTGCAAACCATTCCTGTCAAATCCCCAAAGCAAGTGTTCAGTCCCAGGGTCACTACAAACACATACTTCTCTCTTCTCCTCTCTCTGTAAATCAGTGTTGGTACATTCTTGGAAGGGTTTTCAGTCCTCTTAAAACAACAATAAGGCTTTTCACCACGTCAAATTGTTATTTTAAATCCCTTACTGGCCTTTGTTACGGCCTTGTAAGCCTCTGTTATTGCAGTGTAACTGCTATCATCCAGAAATGCTACTTGAAAAAGCTTGTTCACAGCCACTTAGAAAAATTAAGCAGGAAAAAGTAATAGCATTGTATTTTGAACAGCACAAAGCATGAGAACATGCCTCTAACAAGACCTGTGCAACAGACAGGCAGCTAGTTATGCTCTGGTAACTCATGTCTCTGTTGCTACCTCTGACTCAAAGGAGGAAAACCACAACATACAGCTAAATCACTATAGAAACTTCTACCCTGACCACCCCTTTTCATACACCAGATTTCTTATTGCAAACCATTCGGCCTTTGAGTTAGCTAACTACAAGCCCCTCTCACCATCTGTCCTCCCAATAAAACACCAGCCAAGTCACGATGCTATACAGTGGTACTTCCTTTCCTTGATTTCAGATTACCTCCACTTCTCAGTGAAGCTTGTTTCTACTCCTGTTCTTTTACTCCCTTCTCTTATTTAACAAAGATTTTGTTCTCCAGTTACTCAAGGTGCTTCCCCAATCTTTCTTTCCACAGCACTTTCACGGCACCTATGTCAAAGATGATGTGTTGTCTGCGTTGCCCACACATAAAGGAACAGAAAGAGAACAGAAGCTACATTTCAAATGTGAATTAAAAGAACTGACAAGCAATACTCACCTTTGGCAGGGAGAGAAAGCTTGTATTCTGTTGCTGTTAACACAAACCAGCAGGCAGACTTACATAAACACTGAAGATGGTGGGAATACGTACCTGACATGTGAAATCCCTCACCCCCAAGTCAAACTGTAAATCCTCGTCTCAAAGTAGTAATACTATTGAATTTTCAGCTCAGTACAACCTCCCCTCTTGTTTACTTTCCTGGAGTGATCTAACATAGAAACGCCAGGATTTATTGTTTCAAAGAGTCTGCTCTGATGTTCATCTTTATTTCTAAGGATTTTAATTTCATTTCAATACATAAGGGTTTCACAGAATCACAGAATGTTAGGGGTTGGAAGGGACCTCTACGGGTCAGTTAGTCCAACATCCCTGCCAAAGCAGGGTCACCTACAGCAGACTGCACAGGACCTTGTTTAACCAATTTGATTTATGCTTTCCCTACTCCATACTTCCGATCCATTTTGTTGTTGCTGGGAGATGAAACTTACTTCTCTTGACATTCTTGCATCAATAGAGAGACTACTGTCTAGCAGGTCTTCAGAGCTCAGCAGACTGGCCAATCAGCTCTTTTCTTTAAGCAATTTTTTTTTTAAGCAGTGACATCCTGGCAGGTTTTTGGTTTACATTCTCCACCTATTATTTGTATTTATTGTACATCTGAGCTGGTTAGCAAGAAACAGATTGGTCCATCTAGCAAAAGACACAGCTGGAAAGAAGAATCTTCCAAACCTTGTGTATACATGTTACCTACAGGCAAAAAGAGCTTACCACTTAAATGTTTTGCATCTCCATGCTAATGAAGACCTGCTGTGCTATCAAGCTTGATCCTCTTTGCAGATTATACCGTGCATCACTGGCTTGCATCTCTAAAACTTCTACATTTCACAGCCATGAAATTGTATAAAACTAAGGATCGGAGCAGCTGAATTTCACCCCCTGAATTTCACCCACCTCTAAAGTACGGTACGTAGCTGAAAGAAAGCTAGCAATAACATGAAAGATCATCCGTAAGAACGCTAACAGGAAAAAAGCAGGATCTAGGGTGAAGAGTGAATGTCTGTGAGGGTGTTTTGTGATCCTTAAAGTGTGTATTTGGAAGCAATTCTGCTAAGAATTAGACTTGGCTTGCTTTTTGCAGATCCAGACATAGCTTCTGAAAGAGAAGTAGCAGTTAGGAGTCTTCCAAGTGTAGCTTATACAAACAGAGAATTAGCATAGTAAGTGTGCTTATTATACATCTGATGCCATGCCTGCTTAATATATTTTATATACTGTCAGGTACAAAGTACTGCCTAGCACTTGCTCCAAGATAAGCGTAAGAAACATCCACCTCTGAAAAAGGCAAGTCATACCTACAGCTTCAGAAGTTCAAACTTCACTTCATGATTGTGACCTCATAGCTGTGAAATAAGTTTGCTATTTGTCAAGTAATATGTGAAATATATTCTAAGCATACAACTAAACAAGAAAGGGAGCACCACATAAACACAGACTAGTTAAACTGCCAGCAGTACTAGAAAAATTGGTCAGTCTACTGCTTAACACACCTTTTTTTAAAAAATCATTACCTACGCTAACTTAGAAAGCAGTATTTCATGATATTGTTAACAGCACTTTTGCCTAGTATCTTCACCTTTTTCAACACTTCTATTATATTCAAGTATGAAAATGCCATGCTGTATCATCAAAGTAACATTCAGAAGTGTGATTTAGGTAAAACGATCACTACATGCCATTATTCCAACCCCACAGCAAAAGGCAGAAACGAAAGACTAACTATGAAATACAACTGGTTCATAAACAGTTGAAGGCCAAGTGAAGATTACTGCAAGTTGTCTTTGTTAGTCTAACAACTTAATGCTTATAGACATTTGTTTTGAGAAGTAAACATGGTAATGATTTTTAAAGTTTAGTTCAGAACTTATCGGTGGGAGGTGTTGGGCTGGGCAGGGGTGTGCGTGTGGAAGTCAGCACTATTTTGTGGAATTATGGTGCTTGAGTTCTGTGTCCACTGGAAAAGTTGTATTTTTCCTACTACAGTCATTTAATAGTCACTAGAGCTTATAGACACGTGAGTAAGCTCTAAAAGGAACACAGCAAAACAAAAAAGTCCACACACACTCCTGCAATCCAACATTTGGCATTAATAACAGACATTATTTTGATCTTGCATTTTGGAATTAAACACAGAGACTCATAATACACTAGAGAATGAAGTATACACTTACAAAGCAACATCCAAAGAGTGGTATGTAATATCAGGGGACAGTGAAGCCAAATTGCCACACAGTTATCTGGCCCAACAGTGCCTGCCACTGGAACTCAGTTGTTCAACAGAATTATTTAATAAACAAGAAATTCTCCACCTTTCCACTAAAGGCAACGATATTCAACCCAATTACACAAGGGAATACTTCAGCCACCCCACATTCTCTCAGACATTGTAATTAATCCCTGCCTGGTAAGAAACCTCCCGTCCCGTCTGGTTAAGTCCAAGTACTAGCTGCCTGCAACTTCACATTCGTATTATTTAACTGGCACCACGCAAGGGACATCCCAGCTGCTGAGTAACATTCCTTACAGGCCCCTCATTATAGGGGTATTAATGACAGCAATCAGCCCAATGCCACTTCCCTACACAAACTCCTTAGCCAGGACTGCAGAGAAGGTCCCCATTCCCTGTAACAATAGAGAGTTTCTCACAGCTGATGCACAACCAGCCTGTCAGTTCTCACCCGTTATGTCACTCACCATCTTCCTGAAGATCCCCACCAAAACAGAGCTGCAGAAATACTCAAGTCAATTGTGTTCGTTGTTCAGGCTTGCACCCATCCACCCAGCAGTGAGCTAAGTAACAACTTCAAAGGGAAGAACTCATAGCAAATATAAAATATTATTTTAAAAAATTAAAGTGTCTCAAACAAAATCGCTACACTGGAAGGCCTGCCATCAGAAACTTGAAAACCAAAACCTGATAAAACAAAAACCTATTGGTTCTGATCAGCTAAACTTATGCCAGAGTTGGAACAGAGAAAAAAACAACCAAATAGTAAATTCTAAACTAAATACAGATGCCTAACCTGAAGAAAATACTAGTTTTTGGCACTGCTCGTGAACAGGATGGACAGTCCTGGCATACATGTCACATACAAAAGGAAAAGAATGACAGAAGCAAGGCTTTTGATGTTCAGTGTATTAACTGAAACTACTTCTATTTTTAACTGAAACTACTTCTATTTTTAATCTTCCTTATTTTACTTCACAAATTTTACTTCTATGTCAGTGTCTGCAAAGGTACTTCATCTTCAGATCTCACAACTCCCAGAAATAGCAGCAATTACTTCAGACAAAATTTTGGCAATTGCAAGAAACAAGGGAAAAATCACAGGAATAAATGTTATTTGCTGCATTTGGCTTCTTGAGCAGCCCCGTGGCTTCTGGAGCACAACCACAGAAGAATTCTTACAACAGGCACCTTTCTAGTGATGTAGATCAAGCTCCCATCTTTCCCTACTGTAAGGAAAGCATCCCATCACCAACTTCACTTCTGTGAAGCTGAACATTAACGTTACAGCTGAGAAAATCCTGGGCAGCCAGTGAGCAGCTGACCACCTATAAACTAAAAAGATTCCATCTTTTCTAATTTCTTTCAGTCAGTCTAAGATTGCCACCAAGGTACTGTGCCTAACTTGTGTACGTGGACATCAAGAAAGGTTCCCAAGTAGCATGAAATGCAAAGTCTGCCTCTCCAGCCCATACTGTGCAAGGCTTGTTAACAAATAGGGATCAAGGCCTTTTCTTCACTTCCATCACATGCTGCTGTAGGGTAATAAAACAAGGGGTTGTGCTTTTAAATTTTTGAAGGAGAGGGCCTGAACTGTGTATAACACTGCTGAAATCGCAAAGACTATTCACAGTATACAAATTTAACAAGTGTCTCTTCTAAAGACAAAAAATGTCATGTAGGCATCTAATTAGGGTTTAGGAAGGGAATATACAAGCAGGGGAAGAATGTGTCTTTAGACCTTGAATTTCAGTGGTTCCAAAATAGAAATCAAATTGCCTGACGGTCAGCAACTATAACTTTAGTCCTGCAGCTTTAACAGATTCCTAGTACCCACTGAAATCAAGAGATTCTTTGGACAGAAAGCCTACAATTAACCTGTAAGCATTTAATAGTAAGGTCACAAATACCTTCTGTGTAATTAAGATTTATCACAGAACAACAACTTCAGTCAGGTTATTGCAAAACAAGCCATTCTGAAAAGACCAGTAGCTGTTGGTCATTAGCAACTTGCTATGCTTCCAAAAAAAACAGGAAAGAAATCTACATTAGAGGAGTAACTTCCTGCTGCTTCTTAGAATTATCAGACCAGTGCCAAGGAAAGTGCCAAATCTGGTACAGTCAAGACTGACAAGCAGTCACTATTCAAAGAACAACTAATGGCACTTAAAAAAATCACCCTGCCTACTAACTCCTTGCCGTGTGTGAAAAGTGATCCAAACTGGTCATCACCAGGTGATCACTGGTCACCATCAAGGTGATCAGTAAACACTGCCAATCTCTGAAGCTGTTCACAGATTTGTTTGCATGTAGGAAGCAGACTAGTAGCATCCCTACACCAACCTCAGTTGGGCAAGTGACCTCAGTATATCCCGTCTCTTTGGGACTGAAAAAGGTACTACAGACCAAGCTGAGACTGGACTGTAAAGTCACATCAGTCAGTCTGTAGCACAGGCATATTAAATGACAGATCACCAATTCTCTATGGGACTGGCAGCTCAGCGGAAAATATTATAGTCACTGAACCTGACCTACAATGAGACACTGTAGTCTTCAATGTCCTGAGAAACAGTAAATTTTGCTGAGGTCCAACTGTGAAGAGCACTGTTGGGAGTGTGAAGAGTGAAGAGGAAGGAGACGAAGAGAAATCAATGTCACCTGTGGGGCTAGAAACACTACTAGGGTACCATATAAATCAGATGAGGCACAAATAAGGACTGTGTGCGTGCTTTTTAGCCCTTGGTAAACGAGGTAGAACATGCCAGCCTCACTGCACAGGCAGATCACAGTGCTGACCTCAGCTGACACAGCAGCTCACTGAGCCTGTGGGTGTGTGAAGAGTACTACATTGTACCTGGAATGTCTACTCCACTGTTGAAAAAAGAAAGTAGATAACTTGCTTTTGGAAGAAGAATAATCAAACGACAGAAAGGGGACAGTAACAGCAGGAGGGAAGCTTCTGGCAGGAGATGATGGGAGAGAAATAGGCCATGTGCTAGTTCTACACTCCCTCCTTCATGCAGATGTGCAAGCACACACAGCCACACTGTGGTGCAGAAGACCCCTACCCCTACTGTGCTTAGGAGAACTGTGGGTATGCAGCAGGCAGGGCCTTTTCAAATATGACTCAGTAACTTTGTTGTCAAAGGGACCTAGCTGTAAAGAGGGGAAAAGGAATACAAGGGACTACCTGTGGATAGTCCATAAAGGGGTCTGGGCTCAGTTTCATGCACAAAGGAAGCATATGATTTTCTCTAGAAAACCAGTAAGATTTGCAACGCCTGTGATGACGAATTTTCATCCTTGCTCTCGTAAGAGTTCAACCCCTTCCCTTGAACAGTTTCAAAGCACAAACACTAGTTTTATTACCCTACAGCAGCATGCAGCTGAAGCAGGGAATGGGCTAGAAACCTTTGTCCTGTCTGGTCTGGTGGCGTGGAACCCGGGACTCAGTGCCCAGCAGTTAAAACGCTTCCTCATTCTGCCACTGGCCTCTCAGAACAATCTGCCAAAGTGTCTCAGGTTCTTCATATCTGTAGATAGACACACATATCCCACCTCTGTGAAATGCTTTGACTTCCACAGTTAAAATTCATGAACTAAATATTATCACGGCTGAACTCCACAGAATCTTAGCTGAAAAATGAAATAGCTACCAAAGCTTTAACTATCCCCTACTGTGCTCAGAAAAACAAACGAGTAAAAAGAACAGTTGCTAAACTTACAAGCAAGCCCCACTGAGACCTTCTCTCCAGAACGTCAGTCAGAAACAGTCATAACCATGAAGGCCAGGAATGAGAAAAGAATAGCGTATCCCAAGACCTCACTACTCCTTCCCCTCCCCTTCTTTCCTTCCAAACGCCAGCAACAGTCAGCAGTAACCATCTGCCAACAGAGTAGACGTATTCACCGTTCTAAACATACTGAACACCAAAGGCTGGACGAGAGCTGGCTGGTAAAGCTGTAAAGTGTGCCAAAGGGGCCTTCCATGTGCTGGTTTAAAGAACAGGACATGCTGCACAAGCAATCCCACATAAACCAGACGAGCAGCATTCTGGTGTTTTATTAAACACACAGCACAAGCACGTTGGTCTTCCTTGCTGTGCAAGTGAGGAGGGTTGTAAAGGCAGAGTAAACTCTAGCACAAGGCAGCCCAAATACAACTGACTCCAGACACATGAACGGGGAAATGGAATGGAATACAACGAACAGAAATAGAGGCTGCTCTGTTAGGTACTGCAAAGGAGATGATTTGAATGGTCTTGTGAATGATTTTGTGGAAATTGGCACTTTGTTGAAATGCCCCATGTTTAATTTGTCTGACAGATGACAAACTTGTATATTTATGAGGACATATGATGACTGTGCATGGCAGAGCTTATCTATATATTAGCTTTAGTGCTGCTGGCTATGGATTTGTGCATGTGTGCATTTGTGGGCAGGTCAAACTCAAAATAAATTTACAGTACCACAAGGTGTGATTACTATATGACAGGCAACGCTGCCGGATGAAATGAGTCAGAAAGTTCCAGACGTTGTTTTGCAATTTGCACAAATAGCCATATAGTCCACTCAGAAAACAACTACATAAAGTCAGCTCAGAACTGAACATGCGAAACTCCTCTGTAGTATGGAGGGCAATGCTTCAATAGACAAAAATCACATCGATAAGCAAGTGACAGCCCGTCCTCACTCATTCAGACTGAATTAAAAAAGGTTACCTTTGTTTAAAACTGTAACAGAGACCAACACAAGCTTCCATTTCCAGCCCTCCCCCTAAGTTATTCGTTTTTTTTTCAGGGGTGGGGAAGAGGGGAGAGAGCCTATGCTATCTCAACTGCCTATGCTGAGACTGATAATGCATTGCAAAAACAACATGAAAGGCACTTGAGAGCTTGATTTTTAAACTTACCTATGTAAAGGTTATTTGCAAGAGTAGAGGTCTTCCTGACTTTCCCATTCTATCAGGAGAGAATAACACAAACTTAAAACTCTCTCCTTTTACCCTTTAAGATAATGCATCAACTCTTTTTCATCCAAAACTTCAAATTAAGTGTTTTGGATCACCAAAGAAAAACTTTATGAACCTAAGTTTTTAGATAGGCAAAAAGATCATAGAATCACAGAACATTTTGGGTTGGAAGGGACCTCCAGGGGTCATCCAGTCCAAACCCCCTGCAGTGAGCAGGGACATCTCCCACTGGATTAGGTTGCTCAGAGTCCCCATCCAACCTGACCTTGAATGTTTCCAGGGATGGGGCATCTACCACCTCTGAACAACCTGTTCCAGCCCCTCATCACCCTCGTTGTAAAAATTATCTTCCTTACATTCAGTCTAAATCTACCCTCTTCTAGTTTAAAACCACTACCTTGTCCTATTGCAACAGGCTCTGCTAAAAAGCCTGTCCTCATCTTTCTCATAAGCCCCCTCTGAGTACCGAAAGCCTGCACTAAGGTTTCCCTGGAGCCTTATCTTCTCCAGGCTGAACAACGCCAACTCTCCCAGCCTTTCCTCACAGGAGAGGTGCTCCATCCCTCTGGTCACCTTTGTGGCCCTCCTCTGGAACCACTCCAACAGCTCCATGTCTTTCCTGTGCTGAGGGCTCCGGAGCTGGATGCAGGACTCCAGGTGGGTTCTCAACAGAGCAGAGGGGTAGAATCACCTCCCTCAACCTGCTGGCCACGCTGCTTTTGATGTAGCCCAGGACATCCATTTACAACACAAAAGCCACATAGAAAGACTGGTAGTCCTGCAATGAAGGTGAAAGAGTAACAAGCAAGTCACAGCAGTGAAAATTGGTGACAGCAAGTTGATATATCTCAGGAATGAGCAGGGACATCTTCACCTCATTCCTGAAGAGCTGTCCAACCGTTACCAGCTCACTCTATGTTACTGCATACACCAGCAAGTTTAAGTACAGCTGGGATTTCTGAGTGCAAACCCACTGTGTGGCTAACTGGCTCTGTTCAAATTCTATTTTTCAATGATTGTGTTTCCTTGGGATTTCCTTCCTCCCTTTCTTAATCCATGATCAACTCCCAAGTCTTTGCAATAGATTTATTTCAGCCACTACCAAGCACTTACATGCCTCACCTCTATTATAGTTCTAAGGAATTGATACTCAAGTTTTCTCCACCCATTAAAGTGAAAATAGGAACTGCCAGGAAGAATCTTCAAATCTTGGTATCTGTAACCTGCTGATCACACAGCAACTTAGCCTGCATCTCTGCTTCTGTTTCAGTAAAATTCCATGCTGCTTTACTATTTAATTAATGCAGTCTAGTAGCACAACACTAAAATATCGCTACTACATTACTCTGGAAGCTCAAAGGAGGTTCCATACAGACCACAAAGCATGCTTGCATGCAGCAGTCATGTTAATGAACTCACATCTGAACTCAGGTTTTCTCTGGATTGACTCCCTAAGTGTGTAGTTCCCTGTCTTGAATACTCCCTGCTGTTTCCTAGCTTCTGCCAGGGCAAAAAGCCCGCTGGTGGTTTTGCCTCCCCTTCAGCTAGGGCCTTCCTTACACCTCCAGTCCGCAGAGGTAAGGAATAACTGCAAGCAAGGATTACAGATTTTTGTACTTGACTGTCCTTACATAGTGAAGATGACATCTCTAACATCAGTATCAAGTAGTATGTACTGCAGAATGCTCTTCACAGAAAAGATGTTCTAGCCCATTGTAGATAACCTATCCCTAACTTCTGTTTTACTCTGCTACCCTTTCACACAAAACTTTGCACACTCCAAATTCCTCCCACTTTGCTCAATCGCAGCAACAGTATCCAAAAGTTAACACAAAAATATGGTACTGATTCATAAAACCCGTAATTCCTCTAAATGCCCCAGATACATTCGGTAGGGCAAATGTAAAAAGACTAGATTTTCTTTGAAATTAAATAAACTCCAGGATATAGACTGAACCAGAAAGGGGAAGAGTATCAGATCTTTTTCAGCTCTTCAGCTATGCTTATGCTGGTAAGTGTACTACTTATGACTACTCACAAAATGGACCACTGCCATTTTCTTCCTTTTACCGAAGTGTATATATACAAGCGTAATCAGTCCTGGATATAATTTTGACCCAGGCTAAGAAATGCCACTATTCTTATACACCTTCTCTCATCATAAACATTAAAAGACATCTGAAGAAACCAGAGAGCCACTCCACATATTAGCAGCAGTCCTTAGCATACATCTACAGCACACAAAAACAGTCATAAAGAGGGGAGATGACACTTGCTCCTTGCACCCACATCCAAATTTTACTTGCTCCTCTCAGCTTAACTACTAAATGAAGTCACACCTTGGAGACTGAAGTTGCCCACACGTTCTTCAGTTTGCCCGTCCCGGCTAACAGCACTGCCTGAAGACAATCCATACCTGTAACAGATCCCTGACTTCCACAAAAGTGTCAGCATTTTCCCTAACACACAGGCTACACAATAACACATACTTTTGAAAAGAATAGTAGTTTTTCTTGATTAACAAGTTTGAACTTACAAATCTAAACACTGTATACACTCCCACTTTTCTTGTAGTAATTTCCTGAGTAGTAGATGGTAACAGTAAGATATCCTTAAGTCTCCAGTACTTCTTATATACTCACACTACAAATTCAGAGGATGTCATTGGACATGCCTTTTCAACACCAGCTCTACCACAAAGCATTTTTGCACAAGTTTTTATGAAGTTTTGCAATTACTATAGTCATACCTATTTTAAAAAGAAATTTTCTCTTCAGCATGAAGATTCTCCATTTTACAAGGCCAAACTCTGGCTCCACAGATGACTATGGAAGTAACTTGTGATCTCAGTGGGAGCAGGCTTCAGCTGCCTCAGCTCAGTTTCATGACTTTATCTCCCCAGCTGAAATACTAAGGCATGAAGGAAAGCAGTATGAAAATGGGCGAGAGAAATACAGTCTCTCTGCACCTCCTCTTACTCTTCTGTGAACTTCAACCTAAAGTATCCTGCAATAATGTTAGCACAGGAAGCCAATGAATGAAGACACCTTGTATTTCAGAGCCAACTAAAAGGAAACACTTGTACTCTGCTCCCACCTTTCCTCCCCCAAATTCAGCCAAAAGCTCATTTCAACAACGAACTGACTGAGTTGGATGAGCAGCAACAAGACACAAGAGACTCTCAAGACAGACAACTCTTAATTTATTGTAGGTATTCTGGTGTCAACTAACACAAACACAAAATCAAAAATTGAGAATGCATTTATCTTCACTCCCCAATACACCAAATTGTACCTTACAAGCACAAACTTGTATTCCTATAAAACTCCATGCTACTCTCTCCAATTCTTTAATCTTTCTTTATTGTAAAGGAACTCCCAACATTCAGCATCATTTGCTTTCTTCAGGGATGAATCTTTCAAATATCTACAAATCTCAAGGGCAGCTTTTCATACACAGTTAATCACTTAAACATGACAGACATGAAGAAAAAAGCCATAAATTAGAATTATGAATATAAGAACAGAGGATGAGAAGGGTTTGGATCTGTTTTTTTGAAATAGTTGAATTCTTTTGGAAATAGTTGGAAAACTCCTTTTCAGACAGGAAATACTTTCATCCCCTAGAAAGTAAATTTCAGCATCAAGTACAGCATAGAAACAATCCAGGGCTGAAATCCAGTGATTTACAAAGAAAGGAAAAATAGAAAAACAAAAAACGAAATCTGACCTGAATATCATTAAGATGCTGTCAACAGTTGCATCTATTTCCCACGCATTTCTTGGGACAGCAGTGCCTTTTAATTCATATCTGTAAGATATGAAAACTTTGCACAGTCCAGTTTCCCCATGTTTTCATTTCACATCTTCCTATCATTTTCTTTATAAAACCCCCCAAAAAGCCTTTAGTTCTCTAGCAATAAATTTATCCTCTGTTCTTTTTACAGCTCCCAATTTTTCTGTGCCAAGTGGGAGAGTATCTTTTGTAAGTTATTACAGGAAATGCCAATACTTAAGATTCAGAGCTGTAACCCATAAGCATTGTGTGGCTTGCAAGTCAAAAAAGCCTAAACAAATCTGCAAAATCACAAAGAAGGAAAAATGAAGTTTCTCTTGTGATCTCTGTCAATTCAGTGGAACACTGCATACAGAAACCTGATGGCTGGTGAAACCAAATGGCCATAGAACTCATTAATGCTTCTCTGGCAGTAGTCAAAAATGGATGTCAGGAGAAAATCATAAGAACAAGGAAGCTTATAATGAGGCTTCACGCACATGTTGTCTCAATTTGACATCAAGCGCCACTGAAAATGACAATGAAATTTAAACAAGCAAAATTTGAGCATTTAATGATTTATCATAAACAGTAACTACTATGCTACAACCCCTTGTTCACCTTTCCTGATACCGACTTTTTTTATCACCTTCTGAAAATGAACAAGCTTGTGACATTCACAGCATACTGCAGCGACCAGTTTCACAGTACAGTTTCTGATACTGTGCAGGATCAGGAAGACATCTTTGATTGCATGCATCATTTTTACATCAACATTAAGCCTCCACCTATGTATTTTGTCACAGAGCAGTTGAGGTTGGAGGGCACCTCTGGGTTCCCTCCTTCGTCCCGAATTATGGTCAGTGTCCCTTCCTCTCACCACCCCCACCCCAAACAGTGCAGGATTCTCAGCAACTTGAGCAACTGAGCTTCAAGTATCTCAAAGGATGGAAACTCCATAGCCTCTCTGAGCAACCTAGTCCAGCATTTGACATCTGCACACTTTAGAAAGAAAAAAAGGTTCTCTGTTCAGATGGAATTTCCTATATTTCAATGTGTGCCCACTACCTCTTGTTCTGTCAGTGGGCATACTGAGGAAAGCCTAGTTCTATCTTCCTTGCTCACGTTTGTTACCTAAGGCAACAGAACTGCAAAACTCGTCAAAACTCAATACTGATCTTTCCATCAAAACAAGCAGCTATTCCTAAGCATTTCTCTGTGTTAACCGTGTATAACACTACCTTACCTTTACTACATTTGCTGTAATTAAATTTAAAATAAACTGAGTGCTGGATGTTGCTAAGTTACAATACATACACTGGTACGCCAACAACTGTGTTTTAAATATGTTAAACTAATGCCGACACCTTCAGCCATCAAAACCACAAATGAAAGCTTAACATATAGATACCTCAACTTTCTGGGCAGTTACCTGCCATGAAGTCTAGTTATTTGTTAGGTTTATAAAAACATACCCAAGACTTAATATAAATGGATTTTTTCTTTACATTACACTATTATAATGGCAAAGCCTAAATAAACATCATAAGTATTTCATAGTAACTGAATGGCTATCTGCTTTGGGAAAAGCGTTCATGAATAAATGAACCATACATACATCTGTATCATAATCATCCACAAACAACTTCCAGGAAGTCAGGCAGTCTAAAGTTGCCTGTTGAGTACAAAATGAAATGTGATGCAGAGTCTACCCTCTATAAAAATTTAGCACTGCTAAATAGCTAAAACATTGCTTTCCCCTGTTAACATCAAACTGTTTGGGGGGCAGAGGAATGAACACCCCCAAAAAACAGATCTCAGAAAGAGGTTAAAGGGAGCTTTTTGGTAGTGGAAAAGGGCTCAGAAAAAAAAGCTAAACTATTTGCATGTATTACACTGAAAACAAACTTGCTTTTACTGCTTTACATCACAGTAATCAACACCATTTTAGACATTTTGCAGAAATTAAACAATTGATTAAATTCCCAAATAGTGTATTGTGAGAAGAAACTTAAGTGCCCTTACTGGTAGAATCTCTTTTCTAAGGCAAGGCAAGAGGAAAAGAGAGAATGACAGAAATTCTAAAACAAAGGCTTTAGGCCTGCAAACACTTAAGCAAGTATGCAGCTTCATGCATGTGCCTTGGAGGGTTTTACTGCTGCATTCAAGAATCTGTAATTTCAGGACCCAAGGTGTTGGGATTTTTGTTGGTTTTAAGTTAAAAGAAACCTGCTGTTTCAAAGCAAACTAACCATGTGAGTAAAAACACACAAGCTTTCAATAAGCTGATCATCTTTAAAAAAATAGTACCTTTTTGACAAACTTCTCAAAACAAATGAAAAATACGAGCCCACTGTATTAGCCTTTTAAGATTCCAGGGGGATGCTGCTCATTTTTCCGAATGATATCCAGGAACTGTCATTGAACTCAAACTGCTGTCCACAACAGCTTGTAACCTCAGTAAAGGCAATTCAGATTCCCGTTTTACAGAAGCTGAAGTATCAGAAAGCAGGATTAGTCACACACGCAGCATGAACAACTTGCTTGCCAATTTTATGTATGAGACAGTGTTGTCACTGACATCACACACAGATGTTAGCAATTCTGTCCTTTTCCAAAGCAGATTAAAACCTGAAATAACATAACAGGTATGAAGCTTTCTAGTGCAAGAAAAAAAAAAACCAAAACATTAGAAACCTTAACACCTTAACAGAGCTGCATCTCCAGACATGTAAGCCAAAGGATACCTACCAGTCCTTAAACAATTGAGTAAGACTGTTTCGCTTAACACTGAACAAGCAGAAATGCAAACCCTAAAGCTCCTGGTCTTCCTGCTCTTATGATGAGTCTGTGCTCACCACTTTTCCCACACACACTTCCCCTGACATCCAGCTCTTGACAAACGCCCACAGCATACATTCCTTCCAGAGAATGACGTGGGAAATACAGAAGGCCCAAGCATTTGTTATACATGCTTTCATTAAAATGCCCATCACTTCCCTCACTTTATCTAAGCCAATTCTAAAAACCAGCACATGTCTGCAAAACGCATTTAAACTCTGAAACTAACCACTGCAGACTATCCATGTTTTGGACAACCAAGACCCTCTCTCCCTTTTTTTGTTTGCACTCTTGCCGATTCCAAGGCCATGCCTTCTCAAGTTAACGTGTTCGAGAGCTTGGTAAGGGGGTTCGGTTGTACTGACACTCCACATACTCAATTTCTGAACAGTCTAATCAATTTGTTTCCAACTATATGCTTTGCTGAAAAGGAATAACTGCAATTCTTCCAGACAGGGTGAGATACAGTTTTAAGCATTTTGCTAAAATGCCTTATGGACAGGAGGATTTTAAAGGCTTGTATGATGGAAGTTTAAAACTTCAAATTACTTTGCTGCAACCTGAGATGGACTGCAAACAGCACAATACCATTGAGTTCAGTTGTTCTCTGAATAAAATCACTTTAAACAAGCCTTTTGAAAAACTGCCAGAAAACTTTTGCATCTGACCCCATTCATATCAATATGGATGCAAGACAAGCAAAGTGACCAATGTAAAAAGCTTTCTCCTCCTTCAACTTGCTTAAGTGAACACCTCTGCATTCAATTTACATTAACCCTATCCTGATACCACCAGAAATCTCCATTACTGAACTCTATCCTGTTACCACACGTTACTGACTTTTGAACACTGACAGCCTGGGAGCAAGCACAAGGAGAAGGCAGACTATTCTACCTGTCCAAATACTTCAAGGTAACAGCCACTGTTATGAAATAGAAAACAGTTCCAGTACCTGTGCCTACTCTCAGTAACAAAGTCAGGATTTTTCTTCTGTTGTTAGTGAGGCAACAACATTCATAATCTAAAAGATTACAGCAACTATGAGAAGACCACATTTTTTCAAAAAAGTTTTATATATGAGCATCAAGGCATGCATTCTGAGGCAGGCAGAACCATGGAAGAGGCCTCTGGACTGGCAGACACAGAAGGCAATGTAATAAGCAGTTGCTGCTCTGCAATTTGGCAGGAGTATTTCGTTTTTGCTAAGCAACTGGCACGAGTCTTCAGGTTTATGTGAAGCAACAGTGTTCGCAGCACTCTAGCCCATCCAAGTCCTACTGTTGCCAGCAACCTGAAAAAGACCCCGTAATTCCTAACAATGCTGCTTCTTGGCTAGAATGCTGTAGAAGGGTCATTAGATGTCTCTGACATGGTTTAACAAGTGCCAGGAATAGCACTCGAAGCACTACACCTTTATGTTCGGCACATTCAGGATGAAAAATTTGGTTTACTTTCTTTCATCTGGAAGATACTCTTCTGCAGTAGAAGAAACCAAGCAATTTTTTTTTTTAAACATTTGACAGCAACCAAGAACCTCTCAACCTTAGATTTCCACCAAACTCAGGCTGATTATATGAGCTAAGAAGTGGTACATTATCAACAAAAATACTATCAGAAATAAAAGAGATTGCACAGCTTTTATGAAGTCAGAACTGTTTCCAAGTTATTAATTTGTGTAAAAAAACAAACAGTTGGTTTAGCTTCAGTCTAGATCAGTTCCTCTGTAGAGAGTGTTAAAGTGGTAGTTTCGGTATACAACCGTCAAATGAGAAGCAGCCCGAGTCAGTGCTGGCCTCTTCTGTCTATCCTTAGAGATCAACATTTACGGAAAATTTAACAGTTTGCATCCAGTTAAAGCTATCACAGACATATCAAATCAATAGTGCTGTCGCATTTTAATTACCATGTTCACCTTCAGCCAAAATGTGGTAAAAGCCTACTGAGTTATGAGCCTGTAGCAGAGAGAATTCTCCGAGCTGGGCAGGCAGAGCTCAGCTCCCGCATCACTGATGGACTGCAGTGTACTCTCCATCACTAGTAAGCCATTCAGCTGACGAACACTGTTATCACTGTGCCACTGTGCCAAGTGGAGGCTCTTAAAACAGTGCCAAGTAAACAGCATATCTTCAAGTACCACTGCAGTAAACTTCACCTCTGGCATCAGAGACTTATGTCTCTGGAGACAGCAGATAAAAATGCTTGCTCATTTTGGTGAGCTACTATAGAAGAAAACACACTGTCGGGTCATTTCCCCTCTTCCCCTACAAATACCAAACCCAAGAAGTAGCCCAATCAATTTATTTAGGGGTTTAAGATTACCAGTCAAGAAACTAATTAGACAGTCTAAATGATCTCACACAAAAATAAACCAAAAAAAACAAAAGGAAAAATTCAAGGATGTACTTAGAACATAAAAAGCAGGAACAGAATTGCATGGATATCACAGATACATGAAGGAGTAAGCCTAGCTTTGGCATAACCACTGTACACAGTTGTTCTTTAAACACCTTGCTTAGTTAGGTGGTAAAGTTCCCTGCAGTACTACTGCATGGCCTTGCATAGCGATAACCTTGTGAGCATTCAAAAAAAGAGGGAATTCACTGCTCTTCAGAATTATACAAAATAGAAACAGAATACAAAGAAATATTGTACAAATACAACAGAAATACAAGACAGAAGTAAAAGACAGACAGCTCCCTTTTATCAGCTTTTCTTATCCACTGAGTGAACAGAGTATCATAGGCCACTTCAAGGAAAACAAGATATATTCTTGGAAAAAAAGAAAAAAGCTTTTACAATACTACATTTTTCTTTTTCAGTGAAAAGCAAAATACTCCATTACCCTTTTCTTATTACAGCTCTGTACAGTTCCTAGTTGGTAGATAACCTTTTGTCAGATAGAACGAAAACTGTTCCCCAAGCTGTGCAATTTCCTTTGGATCTTAAAATTTAATACTGCAGCATCCTGTACCTCCCAAAGATGTGGCAAGATCTGCAGCACTTACAAATAAGTGAAATTCACTGAGAGCAATTACAGTTCTACAGTGAGTTTAAGATTCTTATAAAGGCACAAGTTCTAGAGCCAAGACTACAATACATCAGCACCAGTGTCAAAGCAACATCTATGTATCCAAGAACTCCCAGCGATGTATTTTAACACAGTATCTTGTCTTCTGTGACTGCAAGCTGCCAGTGAAAGAAAGTCTTGCTTTTGCTTCCACTCTTAAGACACGCACTCCCACCCCTCCTGCTTCCACTGGATGACACTGTAGCTCTAGAGTAAGTCAGACCAGCCCAGGAATCCCAAAGAAAAAGAACTCCTCAGAGTTCAGAGTCAGAAGTGGCAGGAGAGGCTTGGAAGTTTTTTTCTGTTTTCACACCAGCATCACATGGAAAACTGCAACAGCACAGACACAGAAGCAGAGATGAGCTATCCATTTTGGCAGCAGGCTGGACCCAGATCTATTCAGGCATACCACATAACTGCACTCTAGTTTGCTCGTTGTCTGTATGAATCTAATTGTATTCACCAGAGCTGTGAGAATAAAAAAAAATTATCTAGCAACTGGGACAGCAGTCCTTGAGAAAAAGGAAGAGGAGAACAAACTATTTAAGTGAGGTACTGAACAACTGCAGAAGAGCTTACCTTCAGCCTTAATTAATGTACAGGAAGATTAGCCATCCGGGAGTTCAGTTTGGCAGATAAACTCACAAGCTGCAAATCCACCTTCTGCAGCTAGAGATCTTGTTTTATAGATGTTTAAAAGGGACCATGTTCATTTTTGCTATAAACTTTACACAGGAAATAATGACATAACAGCAGCATGTTAAAAGTAGTGGTATAAACAAGACCTCTTGTAAGGATCCATTACCATTTAAAGCTTCTCGGGCACTCTCAGAGCTCACAATAAGAACAGATGCACTTCAAATTCTTCCCCAAGAACTACACTGCGTACGCAACAGCAGGATAACACATTAGCAAATAGAAAATAAACTCCTCTAGGTGCTTCAGCTTGTCCACAGAGACCAAGATAAACAGAAATCCCATTGTTTGGCATTGGTTTCGAGGCTGAGAATGGGGACAGTACAGAATGGAATATTCACAAAGGCTCTTCACCTACCACATGCTGTGTACAGTTCCTTGGCCACTATTGACACAGAGGAAAGACGGGAAAACTGCAACCACGTGAGACCACACAAAGACACAGAGGAGAAGATACACAGCAGCTGCACCTCCTCTCCTCCAGCAGACTTGCTACTGGTCAGAGATGCCCATAAATCAGTGAGCTACATCACCTCCTAAATAAACTCTGTTTCACGACATGGCCCAAATAAAACCTCAAACCTATTTACTACTAGGAACTTGTTGAAAGTCAACGGCTATAACAGCACTGTTAGAACTGACAGCTGCAGAGTCCACCTTCATATGCCAGTTGACTTTCGCGTGGTTTGGATAAATCGAAAGTCTCCACTCCTTGCTCCACAACTGAAAGGCTTGTTATCAATTTAGAATATAAATGAGGTGAGAAACAAAAACAACTTACACTACACAATGCTCAAACAAATCAACTGCATTGCCAACTTGCACCCAAGTTACCTGAAGTGCTAACTCTCTGAAGACACAGTCTGAATGTCAGTCACACTACAGTTCAAGCGATACTGTAAGTTTGGCACTTGCTCGCATCTCATCACACAGAAGTCACCAGCTATTTGGCCCTCACCTTGGATCAACTGTATGCTTTCCATTTCTATTTTTCAAAAAGAAAATAGGATAAGCATTCAATGCCATAACAAAGTTCAGAGCCCGAATCCTCACCAGCAAGGACATTGTTAGCTCAGTGAGAAGCCTGAGAATTGAAAGTCAAGCACTGTTTTATAAGAAGGAAAATAGTTAACATCCAGGCCAAATTACAGATGTTAGCTACACAAGTCAGGAGGCAACATTCAAACAAACATCATGAACTAATAAGAAATAGATATGTCTTCAAAGCAAGATTTAGTTATTGAGAAATACACAATCTAAATGACAAGCTCAACTACAAATCCTAGTGTTCCCTCCACCTTTAAGGAGACATGGTGACAGGTTCTCCTACCTGATACTTGCGTTGATGCCAAGTCACATCTTTTCAAATGCTGCTTTTATCTAAGCAAAGATGGTCTTCCAATGCTTGCTATTACCAGAAGCCACTGAACAGTATCTCAGAGAACTCTTCCCTACATCACTCCCCCACACAGGGCACTGAGGTAACCCCACAAACATACTCACATGTTCAGAGTACCCTCTACAGCCAAATGAAAAGCAAGGTAAATGCAGGTCTGTTAACTGTGACCAGATGCCTATCAACATATTTGAAAGCAGACCACAAACACTCCCTTCTGGGGATCCAGTGCTTCCTAAACCCTGGTTTTGAAATAAGACTGCCAACAGATTTCGAAGGTGGCTTCTCCAAGCAACTTATGAAACTATCTTGTTAGAGTTTCAGGTCTCCACATTTAACTGTTCAGTCATGAACGGTACCTGGACAAGCAATCTGGAGTAAGACTTCCAGAAGACAGGATGGGCATCATGCTTATATTCACAATAGAAAACCAAACTATTTCCAATTTTCCAGAAGTGAGGTCACTTGGAGTAGTTACTCATGTTGCTGAATAAATCTACATTAATTTTCTTTTTGACTTATTAGTAATTAAGTCCTTTATATTCTGTACACTTTGGACAATGTGATCTTGTACTAAATGAACACACAAACGTGCAGTTTCATAGTGCAAGTACAGTATTAAATATCCTTAAAGTAGACAGGGTCCTTGTTAACTTTGCTTCGATAAAAAGCTCCCTAAAGCCCAATTTCCTTTTTGTTCCTTTGAGAAAACGGAGAAGCAATTCTCATTTACAGCTTAGTTCCTGCTTCCAAAATGCCCCTTTAACTTTTTTTATTATTATTTTTATGGTGGATATAAACAGCACCAAATTGTCAAATCACAGCTATTTTCTATGCTACCTATACAAATAGGTCTGACTTCTGACAAGCCCTAAAACAATTATGGCTGAATTCCTGTAGCGCTTTGATATTCCAGCTTGCCTGTAGTGCTTCAAAGCCATCTTAGGGCAATGCTAAAAACCTAATTTCCAGAAGACACAAAGGGAAAACAAAGCATTTCAGTTCCCACACATTCAAACATGAACACACCAACACCTTATCACTGGGATGATTGTCTGCAAGGAAAGTGACTTAGAACAAACACCAACAGATAAGATACAGCAACAGTTTAAATGAACACTGCCTCACAGAAGGCAGAGATACCAACAAGTTGAGAGAGCAGGGCAGGGAGCATACTACACCTGCCTCTGATTCTCCAATACTTACTGCAAGTTGGGAAGCACCTTTTCTCGCCTAAGCATTCAACTCTCACCCCTTCTTGTGTGGATGGCAAAGAAAAGGGTGGGAAATAATCATAAATAGCAAAGGGAAATGGTGAAACTGCCTAAGCATGCAGAGGAAGCAAAGATACTGTCTCTCACTTTAAGGCACTGATATTGACAGTAATACATTACAAATACACTGAAAGTCAGAACTATCACAGGTACTCAAGTATTTATATAACTATATTTTATCTTTGTGTTGTTAGAGAGTCCTCCCTTCATATAAGCAGGGGGAGATAGTTCTTGCTGTACCAACACAGTTTCTGATACCCATGAAACATCTCAGAGAGGCAAGTGAACACCACCATAGCCCACTTAAATAACGCCAGAAATGCTTTTGCCTCTTAAATGACCTGGAATTTAAGAGAGATGAAACTCAGCAAATCGAAGACTGCTGACTATATTTCTTCACATGAGAGAAAATACCATGTTGGTCAAGGAAAACGTTATCAGAGTAACATAATTCTCACTGGTTGAAAGATACATAAAAAATCCAAAACACTTTCAAACCCTTTGCTTATTTTAAGTGTCTGCTGATTTCTGGTGAAAGACTAAAAAAAAATTTTGCCAGTAATTCCTACTGTGAGCAGAGACACACAAATATACACACACAGTCAATATTAAATTAGAATTATGGAGCCCCTATTCTGGAGTTACAATTTGTATAAATGAGGCACATACCCACATCACGTTTTTTCTTCTCCCAGCATGAATTCACAGGCTCTAGAGGTGCCACATAAAACTAGTATCATCCTAAAACAATCCATCATTTTGTTTTAGATTCTTCCTTTTAAAAATAGGCATCAACCTGGTGATCTCTAGAGCAAGGAAAAGAATCAGTTAATAAAGTAAAAATCAAAAAGAGGATGAGTAACCTTTAATCCATGACTTTTCAAGATTTCCCCCCCACCCCCCATTCCTATGTAGCACTTCTGAAGAAACACAGTTGTGATAATTTAGAATTTTACATAATTTTTTTGAGTCCACTATTCTTACCTTTGGCAAGGAAAAGCTTAAAAAAACCTTTTAATCTCATACCTGGCTGTGGCCAGAAGGCATTCTGTATGTACTGTATCCCTAATTTGCAGTTAAACCACTGAGGCCCCACAGTGGCTTTGTAAAAACTGTTATAAAAATGGTTTAGAGACCACTTATGTAAAATTCATGTACAGTACAACAGGCTGCATAAAACGTATGAAAGAAAACAGCGCTCTAGGCAGAGCGGGAGGAAAAGGAGGCAGAAACCTTATCTTCAGTGTCTGACTGCATGCCAGTCTTAACCACCCTTAATTTGCTTCAGTGCTTTTCATACAAAGATGCAAATGCCAGTTTTCTTTTATTGTATAGTTTTATTTTTAAATAAAGAACGTGCTAGAAGTTTTCTGAGTTTAGATTAAGTGACTGGAGCCTAAAGGCAAGCACACCGATCTAATCACTGCACTAGATTCCAAAAATCACTTAAAGTAAAAAAAAAGTTCTTAAGCCTGTAAAACTACAATACACCTAAATACATTTACACACTACATGCTAGCTATATGGCTTAAACTAATATTTACATATCAAGCACAACATTAAAAATGCATTAAAAAACAAAGTTAGTTTAGATTCTAATCAAGAAATTACTATTATCTAGACTTCAGGACAGACCACAAAGGAAGAAACTAAAACGTAAAATTTTCCATTGTCTAGACGCACAAATTGACAACTTCCCAGACTTAACCAACTCAAACACAAGAAAGCAACTAAAACTACCTAAATATTCCTCGTGAACTACAGATAGATAATTTTGACTGTATACTTACACTACCTGCAGATTGACATTTTATTAATGTTTCAACTCCTGTAAAATTGCAGCGCATGTATTAAGACAGAAATGTAAGGAAATGTCCCTGCACACTAATATTAGTAGACTAATACAACCAAGCTTTTGTTATAAAACCTGCAAGATCTGCAGTGGTTGTTTAACACTGTCTTTATTACATCAAAAATTACAGGAAGTAACCTAACATAGCTACGCTTCATAGAAACCGGTTTGTTTCTATTTAGTTTCCAGGCAATAGAAAGGATAACGGAAACCAAAATCATTAACAGTTTATTTGACAATCTTTTTTCTGTCAAATATTAACTTCTATTCTCATGAACACTAAATGGAGACTAAATGTTTGGAAAGAATTTTGTAGGTGAAAAATAAACTTTCCAGTGTGGAATGACTCGGGTTGGCTTGGGGTGGACCTGCTGGAGAGCAGCTCTGCGGAGAGGGACCTGGGTGTCCTGGTGGACGACAGGTTAACCATGAGCCAGCAGTGTGCCCTGGCTGCCAAGAAGGCCAATGGCATCC
>Ga0065711_1008242_pt1 | contig 25458 bp, 11 predicted proteins | sample Hoacrofraction12_FD_59098 | JGI IMG/M metagenome (GOLD analysis project Ga0065711, IMG submission 59098) | Hoatzin crop microbial communities from Cojedes, Venezuela - Epithelial fraction 12 v2 (version 2) | ecosystem: Host-associated > Birds > Digestive system > Esophagus > Crop | place...
GGAAGGGAAGGGAAGGGAAGGGAAGGGAAGGGAAGGGAAGGGAAGGGGAAGGAGCGAGTTAATCAAATTGGAGTGAACAGGAGAGAGTCAGCAGAGTAGTCCAAATCCTAGAGGTACTTCTTGCACAAGGACATACTTGATCAGAGCGAAGCGTGCTGGGAATGTGTTGAGAGCAGGGAATTGAAAGGAGCAGGATGTGACCACCCTGGAAAACCTCCATTGTGCTGCATCCTGATGGGCTGCCACTGCCAAGTGCAGAGCAGGATCCAGCTACACAAGTAAGCACATCACTTGGAAAGGAAAAGAGCAGAAATATCAAAGAAGTAAGGGCATGGGGCCAGACTGGCAAGAAGTGGTTGTGAAGGATGTCTCTCCTGCCTTTCATACACATCTCCTGTACTAACTCTTGGGAAAAGAATGGGTCCTTAAACACAGCAAAAGGCGTTAGGTGGCAGCTTACCTGTCAAGAGTTTGCTTGCTTTTAAGTGTGAGTTGGCTATGCATACAAATACTTTGGGGGGTTGTGGGGGGGAAGATCATAACTAATCCATCATTGACAGTCTTACTGGCAGAGGAATTCAGATGTCAGAATTAATCTAAGCCTCTGAAGTATGTTGTGGCTAATAGGCGGTCAGCAATTTTTTGTGATGTACTAAAGATTAAACATATAGTTCTCCAGAACTGGCAGAATTGTTTAAATGCTGCAAGCCAACTTCAGTCTCACTGCTCCTTTCCGAGGACATTAGCTGAACTGTTCAACCTAGACACCAAGGCTGAATGAAATCAAAACTGTTCTATCACCTGATGGCAGAATAGAGATCTACGGGGACACTGCATACAGGATCTAGTTGGTCGAGACAAATTAATTACATCCTTAAATGTGGGGTATGTCCTGGTCCCCCTTGTCTACCTCAGGATGTGAATTACTATAGGCATTTGGTATTAACTTCTTTTGTCCAAAACAGCTTCTGACATTTCAGTTAAGTGGAAAAGGTGTGTTACTGTTCCCAATCCTTGTGACAACATTTATTCTCATAGTCTTATGGAAGGTGACATTGCTGATATGCTGATATATGCAACACAGTTTCCATCAAGACCTATGACCTTAAGAGAGGAACAATTATATGAGACAGAACACCTGCAGTGAGAAACAACACAAAGAAAAAGATTTAAGCCTTGGAACATAATGAATGGAACAATGAAGTGACTGCATCAAAAATTGTCATATAGTTGCTTGTCATTTTAATACTCCTGTATTCATGATAGTCGAATGGACTTAATAGTGGAGAAAAAGATACCAGAATCATATAACTGCACCAGTTGCCAACATGTGATCAAGATTGCTGTTTTTGTAATGAAACAGTGATTTAAAATATAAAAAAATTGCAACTTATATTTTCAACATTAAAGGATTTTAATGTCAATTTCACTACATTCTAAATATAATTAAAGTGCACTTGCACATTTATTAAATGCTTTTGCTACTGAATATCACTCATACAATCAAGTTCAACTGAAATAAAAAGACTGGATGATTCTTTTACTTCTCCGTTTTGATGAGGCTTCCTAGTAGCAACAGCAAATAAAACAGTCTAATCCCAGAAGAGAGACCTGGAAACCATCAAAAGAACCCAGAGGGGAAAAAATAACAGTGGAACAGGAACACTTGAAATAGAGGGTTTCCCTGGCACACACAGCTTCCCAGTGATTCCCAACATTGTTTTACTCTCCCAAAGGCACAGAGCCCAATGTCTGTGGCAGACTTTTGTAGAAATACTGACTCCCACCATGCCAAAGAGAAAGAAAGAGGAAGAGAGAGGAAAAAAAGACTATGCTGCTCGCTACTGCATTAAGGGTCAACTTGGAAACTTTAATAATAGAAATGAAATATTCAAGGACATATGCAAAGGCTTGGGGAAATGGGAATGAAGATGAGAGCAGACAGTCATGAAGAATTAATCATTCTGGCAATTTATATACACATGTAATTTTTATTGTTACCAACAGAAAATTACCAGAGAGTCAGCAGCTCGAGGATGAGGAATGGAAAGACCGAAGAGAGGAGAGCTTAAAATGACACCATCGGAAAGAATGTAAAAATGTGGTTTAAAAGTTGGTTTGGGAGAGGAATCAAAAGACTTCACATGGGATGTTTGCTATGTGAAGAAAAGGGCACTTACACTCTGGACTTACAATGATGAATATTGTAGTAAGTAAAAGTGAAAGAAGTTCATATGCCAGGTTCTTTCTTTCTTCCATTCCTATTCCTAAGGTAAGAGGAAATAGCTAATTAGTAGCATGCAAGAACCATGGCTTACTGTGCTCAGGGAGCTGTGCAAAGCTGAGGCATATACGTGGGGGGACATGGTATAACAGAATGCAAAATAAAGAACACAATGAAAAGCAGAAGACTCATTGGAAGGGCTCAGTGGATAAACCTCTAAGTCTATCTGACTTTCTTTGAACTCATAGGAACAGACTTTCAGACTGAGACCTGAACAAGGGCTTATATATGAGCTATGTGACCCCAGATCCAGAGATATTGTGACTCAGAGACATTACCACGTCACACTTCAGCCCAGCTGAACAAGCCCTTGCTTTTGATAGTACTAATTTACAGCTAGCCTATAATAACAGAAAAATATTGTGTTTCACTCTGCAGTTGTACAGTTCAGCCAAGCAACTGCATTATGAAGCAACTGAATTGGATAAAACCAAAGTATCAGCCATTCCTTTTGACCTGCTCTCAAGAGTAAGTGTACAGGTGATGAACTATTAGTATGTCCAGGGCTGAAAGCTGAATAACCTGAATGTGTACTTTCTGTCATGTTTCCTTGCATTAAGCAAGTGAAAATTTTGCTTATAAAGATTGCTTTTTACTTATTGAATAATGAGTTCAGATCATTCCCTGTCCAAAGAAGATAATCTGCAGCTGCACTCCTAGATCTGGTGAGACAAAAAAACCTCATACAGACTTTCTCTGGTGCATTGTGGTTTTTCTGATAAGTTCTTAAAGATCTGAATATGGAAATGCCCTTAACATTAGTTTAACTTCTCTCCTCATGGGCTATAATTTCATAACCCTATACCTCTGAGGGGTACATGGCTTTTGAAAATTGCTTTCTGGAATTTAGTGAGAGATGATATACAAAAAAAAAAAAGGGCCAAAATCTCAGGAGACGAAAAGCTGTGTAATTTGCCTAATTCAGTTGAGTATGTGGCTCAGATAATGTAAAAGCCACGCAGTGGATGACACTAGGCTCAGATATCCATCTGCGTTTAGGTGATCCAATGACCAGCATGATTATATGATTTCCCCAGGCAAGGTGTACAGGCAATTGGCCAACATAGCTAACTGCCTTAAACTCTAGACCACTGATCAACTATCCATTTACAAATATCTTGATTGAAAGTGATCTTTGACTTGAGTGCAGAATCAAGTTTAATTTCAACCATGCAGAGCTGTAGCCAGATGTTTAACTGTTCTTTTCCCACACCTTGTAGATGAGCCAAAAATATACCATTCCCTGTGGATGGGGTTGCTATGCTATTGTGTTCTGTTCAACTCCATCCTGCTCCATGCTCATTGTCATAATACTTGAATGAGTCCAGCTGCTCTACATGACAGACATATCTGCAGTATCTTTTGTCTTCCCAAGCGAAGGCGGACAGATAAGGGGTTATTTTGGTTTGGGCATGTGGATTTATACCAAACACAGAGGATAAATGGAGAACAAGACTATTAAAAGCAAGTTTTAAGAGCCCTGTTTTCCCCAGGGAGTATGTTCTTGTCTCTAAGACAGACTTTTTTCTCTCGCAAAGGTGTATTTCACCATCACTTATGCTCTTCCAAAACAGTGAAAAGCTACATCTTATAGTTTTACTTAATTTTGATATGCCATGGACCCTTTGAATGCTGAAAAGACAGTGATGTGCCCCTTGAACTTGATTCAGCACCTTCTTTGAAACCAGTATAAACAACAGAGGATGCAGCTGATACTGCTGCTGATTCTTCAGAGATGCACACTGCGTTCTGTACTACTTTGCATTTCTGATAGTGAGACAGCTTCTTTCCCAGATCTGTTTTGCTTTTGCTAAGATAAGAAAGGATAAAAACAGCTGGAAATGAGGTCATCATTAATAATGCTGCAGATGATACAAAGTATTAGATGCACGTGTATCTTCAGCCCAAAGAAAGACCTTTTGCTGAGCAGAAAGAGGACTTCAAAATACATGTGAACACGTGTTTTTCACCAAATGATTTTATAATGTTGCTACTTACTCCTTCTGCAGGACTTCACCTACTCCTGATCACTCTGCAGACCTGAGAGGAGGCAGAGTACGACTGTTGAAAGCAAGTGTCTGGAATACAGCTTCCTTCACCTGCTCCCTGTCTCCCTCTGAATCCCTCTGCTTCAGTGGGACTGTCTGCATTTTCCCTGTGCTAGTGACAAAGATGATAAAAGTAGCAAACATGATTCATTTACTCTCTACAGGCTCTATAGGGCTGCAACGAGGTCAGTCTATGAACGGTAAGTGTTCACCCTGCTCATGTGAGCAATTGTTATGGACAAACAAGGTTTAAAGACTTGCAAGAAGAGATGATATCAGTCAACAACCCAGCTCTAGAAAGCATGCAGAAAATCCTCAAAGAAAGAGTTTGTTGCAAGACCCTCCTTCCAAGCCTCCTGCAGAAACCTCCCACAATTTAAAGATAGTAAGCATACACACAAAAAATTCAGAAATTTAATTAATGTTGCTTAATATTTGGCTAATATTTTACTCTTCTTTCTTTCTTCCACCTCCTCATGTCTTAAAGGCTTTCTCCTATGCAACTAGCTGACTCTGAAATATTCACAAGTAGAAAACTTTGCTAAATCAGAGGAGTTTTAAAAAAATAAACTGGAAGTTCTTGATTAATTTCATCTAGCTCAGACTCTAGTATTTATTGTCTTACCAAAATATTTGCACCATAAACTAAACCTCAAAAGCTGGGACATCTGCAAAAACAAACTGAACATTGTTTTTAGCTTTTCTTCTGAATCGTTCTTTGATTAGCTTTCTAGTGAAGAACCTCAATGGGAGTATAAGAAGTTAACTTTCTCTTTGCATCAAGCACTTTATGTTTGGTTATTTACTACCAGCTGTTCATGTTAAGAATTACAAAGATTCACAGGAATCTGTGAGCGTGTAGTAGGTAATAAATCTGCCAAAGATTATTGAGATTTGTGTATTTTAAAATACTGTGATGTGGCCTTAATCTCTGTAAGTCTGAAGAAGAAGAAATTCTGTCTCTTCATAAAAGATCCATTATGTACACGAAGATAATGCTGTTTGTGATTCAATTCTGATGTTGAACCTTATTTTTGCTGATGGATTATTGGCACTTACTACAGAAAGATCGAACAGGAGATAAGTCTTTGTATTGTACAATCAGACACAATCAGATATTTTCAATGTGATGGAAATACTTCACAGCATCTTGAGATTCTTTTTTATGCTGGAATTTTAAAATGATAAACTAGTACATGTAAATGCAAAGTACAATTTGCAAATTTACCAACACTAGCTACAAGCAAAAATATTAGTGTTTGTCTGCATTATTGTCAAGGATGTTCAGATATGCATTATTTTGGTTTTTTTGATCCTAGGCTGAGTAGAATAGTGGGAGTTCTACTGCCTTCGTGTTTTGCAAAATGAGAGTAATGCTAAAACTTAAATAGCTGCATAATGCTAAACAACAGGGAAAAATCTTCAGGAGCTAAAAGACAGATGAGACAATTTTGTAATGGACTCATGCAATGCCTTCAAAGGCAAGTTTGTCCAAGTTTAACCTTTAGAATGTGGCTTCACGTTCTTTCATCTTCACTGTAAATGCTGGCCATATCATGTAGCTTTAGTCACAGCAGTTAATCTGCAGAAGAACCACTAGAAATTCGCATGATTTGTTCTGGAAATATGTTGGTCTGTTATTCCGTATCATTAGATACTGATTCTTCTCTTCACAGCAGCTAGCTCTTTTCCAAGTGCATATCCACAGATCCTTTTCTCCTCTCTCTTTATTTTTGTTTCACGATCTTAAGTCAGTAATCATCACTTTCATCTTTAAGCATTTACAAATCTATTTTGCTAGATTTTTGTGCAGTATTTCACATAATTGCACAGATTACTGGAAATATAATAAATATTTATTTTAAAAAATCACGACTATATCTGCTGACATATTAATAATGTATATCTATTATATCCTGTCCTTGAAATCTACTAAATTTGTTATGGCTTGTCTTTAATTAAGCTATGAAATCAAATGCAAACAGGTATTTCTCCTTTATTTATGGACTGGTTTAAAAAAAAATTCTCATCAAAGTGGAGGAAAAAAATGCAAATTTCTTATTTCTTCCATAGTTTTTTTATGCTGTTACTCAACCACTGTCATTACACAGGCACCATAACGGTTTGATATCAGATTTCCACTTTATTTTTCCATATCGTATTTTAAGCATAAACTGCAATCTCTTCATGGATAAAGGGCTTCTGCTTAAAATTCACAATTGCAATGTGACAAAATATTTCACTTCAGTTAGGGATCTTGTTAGACAAATGGTTTGCAGACCCAGGTCCATGTGCCTTCAAAGATTCAGTTCAGCCATATTGTTCCCTTTCTTTTTTTCCTGGAGGCTTCCCATTGCTCAAACATTTCCCGTTTCTTACCATTGATTACCAGTGAGGATGAGTAGCTGGTCAAAATTGACTGTATTGATCTCTGTTGTTGTGGTAGAACTATTCAGGTCAAAACACCTGCTCTCCATTTCCCCAGGTACTTTGAAGTTATAAGGAAGACAGAGTTATAAGCAAAAGCAGGTCTTAGCTAGAAAGACTCACCCCGATTCTTGCTGAGTTAAGTAAACTGTTCGTACATCCTATGACATGCAGCTTGCATCTTGATATCAGTATGTAGATGGGATTTTACTCGTCTTCAAGCCTATTCCTCAGGTGAATGACGTAAATGACCTCTATAAGTTAATCGAGTATTATTTGTTCTGACCTATCCCCAAAGAATGGACACAATGAAGACAGAAGATCAATATTCTCACACCACTGTTCAGACCCCACAAAACCCTGCCCTCAAAGCATGAGTTCTAGGTGATGGTACCTACTGGTATTCCACTTCTGTCTGTGCATCTTTGTAGTCTGTATTTTTTATTCCTGAAATTCACAAGAACACTGTACACTTTATCACTAAATATTTCTTGTGTTGTACATCTCGTTCAGCTTTTTCTGTTGGACTCTCCATGAACTATTTCAGTAAAGCTGCCTAAAACTGAGCAGAATTCAGAACCGAGTGCACATTTAGGGTTCAGATCTTCTGCCTAATAGGATGGCAACAGGAAAAAAAGACTGTTCCATTGTTTGTGAATAACTGAGTGTTCATTTGGAAAGAGAAAGTGTGTGACAACATTTGTTGGAAGCATAGGAGCATAACAAAACCTCAGTTCATTTATATCCATTGAATGTAAGTGGAAGAGATGTCTCAGGAGAGATTTGCAAAAGACCCGGAGTAATTGTCAAAGTCTGGAGTCAAAGGACTTACTAGATAATCTGCTCCATACGGAAATATAGATGATCAAATGTATGTCATCCTCAAGTGAGTTTCAGAGTCCCGAATCAGGTGCCTATACTCTTTCTCACTGAAGGGAGGGGATAAGGTATTTACTAGTGTCCAGCATAGTCAGCACACAGAGATGCTTAAGCCAGCCATAGGAAACACTGGGGAACATGTTCTTCAAGCATTTGTCTCGGGACTGCTCTGACACACTGCAGTGAAACTGAAATTTAGAATCAGAGTCCCTTTCTTACTTCAAGTTTCTGCAGGGTAATGTTTCCTACCAAAATGGCACTAGTAATCTTCTTCATAACAGTGAAAGTCCTCTTCCAGGGACCAGAACACCATATTTCCAAAGCTCCTGTGTCCATCAAAAGGCTAAAATGAATCTTCGGTATTCCCGTCTTGGAGCTGGGCTTTAGTTGCCTGCAGGGAATTAACAAAAGTCTATTGTAGATCTTTAAGAACAGTAAACTTCAGTTAATTTTTACAGCTTTCCAGGTCATTTTACAGTTTGTGAAAAGTGTGGTTAAATTATTTCTATCGAGGAATGATAAGCAATTCCGCACTTGCTTAGTCTGTAAGGAAATGTGTCAATTCAGTAACATGCAGACTGCTGCACAACATTGAGCTTCTAATGGTGCTGCAACAGCTGTTAATTTATGTGCCTTGGCAGTTTCTTCAGTGAAGTAAAAAAAGGACTAGGGAACAGACAAAAGTGCTGCAATTCGAGGTCTCTACAAAATAGCTGTTCTTTGCCCACTGGCAGCCAGTGTTTCTATGCTGTTCAATGGTAAGAAGTGTTTTTTTGTTGTATAACACTTCTCTCACACTAGCTCTAGCACCAGAGATCTCAGCAGTTTGCCCCTCTAATTCCTGTTTGCATAAATATCCAGAAGAAATTGCAGAGGTCCTCTTGAACATTCTGCAGCCAGTTGTGGTTTATAACAACTTCAGAACATTTGACATTTGTAACAGATATCTATTACAGACCAGGAGCTTAATCATGATTTTGCACGACCTCTTGTAAATCAGGACTGCTGTTGTGGCATTCAATGCATCTAGTCACTAGGTTATTGTTGTATTATTAAACATTTTTTTTCCAGTATTCCTAAAGGCACTATGGAGATCTGAGCACTCTGCAAACAGAATTATGGCCTCTGCTGAAAAAGTACGTAGTTTAAGGATTTGTCTCCCAAGGGACAATGGAAAGCTAAAATGAATTAAATCAATGTGTGAAATTAAAATCTGTTTGTTAAAATATACCAAACCCTGCAGGTTCTCCCTCTAGAAGTAATGTGCTTCTGTTCACTTCCATTTAAATCCTGGAGGAGTTAATTGCAACATTTCTGTATGCTCCTTTTGCAAATTTCTATATCCAGCTGAATGCAGGTGAATGCATTCAGCCAGAATCCTACTAAAATAAAAAGCAAGTCACTGTTTGTTCAGGTCAAGCGACTGCAAAATATGGACTTGGAAAGATATGCAGGAAGTTTAGGACAAGAGGCAAATTATTTTTAAAAAGAGCCTTCTGCCTTTAGTATGTTGGTTTTCCAGCTTGTTTTCTGGTTGTGATCTTTGTATTGGCATAATATTTTCTTTAGGATAATCAGATATGGATTTACTGAAGGAGTGAAGGTGTGTGAGAGGCCTTTGTCAACATGCCCCAGCACGACACCCTGCTTGGAGCTGCAGCAGCTCTGACTGCAGCTGCTGATCTTCTGCAGGTCACAGCCTAACAGCCACAGTGCATGCTCAGAGCATGGCCACTGTCCCAGAATGGTGCAGGATGAACCAGACTTATACAAAGTGCACTGCATATGCAGATGGTTAAGGTTATTCTGGCTCACTATACAGTTCACATAAAATAAGGCCAATGCATCTAATGGTGTTAGACTCACAGATTATGAGCTGCACTGTTTCAGTTTCTTCCCAGATATCCTGAGTGAAATATGTATGAAGTATGAACGAAGAACTGTAAGTACATTTAATGCGAATGTGGTCACCTCTCAGCATACAAGAGTCCCCCATTGCTTGTGTTGTGTCTATTGCTACTAAATTTCTTTGCAAGAGGATTGGCCTTGTTCTCAGCTGTCAAAACAGTCCTCAGAGTACCTTAATATCCTTACAGAGTCCTCTCTATATTTTCAAATATTGGGTTATTCATACAGGTGATAGTAGGACTACCAGCTGTCTAGATTGGTATAATTATGTGAATACAGTTGTCATGGGTGTGAAAGATGTTTGGAACAGTAATGGTAGTCAGGTGAGCAGAGTACTTGAAAATGTTACTTTTATGAGGAACTATGACAAACATGAATTAAAAACTAGTCCAGAATAACATAAAATAGGAAGGCATTAACAGATATAATGAAGAGAAACAGAGCCTAATGCAGGACTCACAGAATTCAGTGAGAGTCTTTTGGCTCATTTCAGAGGAATTTGGAACAATCCCAAAGTACACAACAGCACAGACAATTATGCCTGTATTTATGTCTTCTGAACAAAAAAAAAGAAAAAAAGAGGAATGACAGGAGAAGTCAAAGCCACAGGAAGTCTCATAGAGACACTAGAGCCATGTTGAGAGAGAGTTTTGTCACTAATGTACTCTGCAACACTGCATAAATATATCTCTCCGTATTTGTTGGGTCTGGGGATGCATGTTGGTCTGCATATCTACTGCAGTCTTTTCTGTAACAGCCAAAGTTTTTTCTATCTGCAATCTATGAACTTTTCCTGGCTTCAAGACTTTAGCTACCTCAGTTCATAGCAGATAAAAACATCAACACATTTTTTTTTTTAATGTGTTGTCTGTATTATACTGAAGTTGATATTAGATCACAGAGTTGCCTTATGGCCTGAAAAACCTACTAAAATATATAGCGATATATAGCAATGACGTAGTTACTCAGCTAGATATCACTGAGTCAGATACTGCTCTGGACTGAGATCACTCTGCCTGAATAGCTTGAGTATACCAGGCTGGAGCATGACTTTTTAAGATTCACAAAGTTTAGGACATGGTAAAAGAGACAAAATACCTCTGTATGTGCATAAGATATGTACACATTTAGACATATAGAAGGGCTTATTCACACTCAATTTATAGACATAATAAGAGTTTCTCTCAAGGCAGTGTATTTTGTGTTCAATAAGACATGTGCCTCATCCTATGGCTTTTTCTGCTGTTTCAAATGACCAAAGGCAAATATTGATGCAGATTTCTAAATACCTAGAAAGGTAAGAATAACAGGAAGAAGGAGAATTTGAAGAACATGAGAGTCATGTTCTAACTGGAGATACTTTTCAAGAGAAAAGATCTTGACAGCTTTAACGTCAATTACAAGAAAGAAATCAAATCCTTGTCAGTGTGCTGTGAAATCACATGGATGTTTCTCTTTCAGTGACTGAGGTTTTTAGAATCTTCTTGTATTTGGAAGAGTGAAGGCAATAAAGAAGAATCTACATATTTCCCCGAAACAAAGCTAATATCTACTTGTTATGGAAACAATCAGCATAAAAAATGTCATTTGTTTATTTGTCTGAATTGTATCTCTGACATTAACCTGGGGCCTAAATGAATTTTTACAGTCTCAAAGCATCAGTTTATTGTACAGGTCAAAGATTAAAAGTACTTTAACATCAATTTCAGCGCTCTGTAATTTTACATCTTATATTACATGCATTGTGGAAACCTAATTTCAAAATAAAGACCAACCCTTTACAACTGGTAGTGGGTAATTATGGAAAAGCATACACACGCTGTGGTATATTGAGCTTGCCAAAGCAAAGTGGAAAAATTATAGTCCATCCTGACTAAGAAAAACGTTAAGTTTTCCACCAAATCCACAATCATGTTTCCAAACAATTCATAGCTTCAGCACGACAGGCTTTAAAAACTCATTCTTTTTAGCATGATGAACTCATAGACTAAAGGAAAAAATGTTAAATTAAAAAAGAAAAAGATGTACTTAGTAGAAAGAATAAAAATGTTTCTTTTTTATTACTAGAGAGTAACACACGAGTAGGACCATACCTATGGAAATTATTAAATATTATATGTTATATTATATTGTATGTTATATTATATATTATATATGCCAAATCAATACTACACTGCTTAAAGGTTATGTAATGAACCCTATGTTGCAATAAGAATACAATTCTTTTTTGTACAATCAGATGTGCATTATTATATATAACAACCTATACATATAACTATATATATTCAGCTACATATAAATGTATATGGTTGAATATGTCTTTCTGTGTGATGTAAATGTTTCATATATTTCTAGAGAAATTTAACAGTTTATTAAAATTTCACTCATCAGAGTGACTGTTAGCCCACAGTTGTACCACCCAGGAAAAAAATTCAGTTCTTATCTACCAACTTGACAAAATTGTAACAGCTTTGCAGTGTGAGAAGAAATGCAGTGACATCCGACTTGCTTTGTCTTTGAACTTTCAGGTGGCTGAAGAGTAGAGTGTCTATATATATCACTGAGGTTGCATTCATAAATTGTTCACTTGCTTGCATGGCCGGAATCATATACTATCAGAGATTAGATAGGCTTAAAATTAAAAGCATGATTTGAATATGTATATGCTTAACGTATAAAGAGGACAAGAAAGTCAATCATGGCCCAGTTTTTAAATGAAACATCTAGTAATATTCTGTGGAAAAAGCCCTAAAACTTTGTGGGTTTTTAAAATGGTTATGGTTCTACGTGGTTTGCACGCCATGCAAGTCTTCCCATTTCAGCGTATGCTGATCTTCCCAGTGAAGACAAAGGCAATCAAAATGTCCAGGCATTGCCTGGTTAAGGATCATAACCTCTGGGAATCAGTTTCCCTTTGAGACCATTCGGCCATTACAGATTCCAGTCTGAATGCTAGAAAACTCACGCTTCAACTCAGATTAGCTGATATGTCATGAATCCTGCTGAACAGCCTTTTGGTTTTTGACTGTAATAAGAATGAGCACAAGGGAAGTTTTATCCACAGTTGTGGGGATTTCTGACTTTCCTCATATTCTGGCATTTGATTTATTCTAAGGACCTTATACTGCTTGACATACACAGATATCCTCCTCTGCTCCGTGTTTTAACTTGTTTTGTTCCAAGCTGGGATAATGATCCATTTTGTCCTGTAAAACTGGGTTTCTACCTCGTGCTGCAATAAAAGAAAAACGAAGAGAGCTTTTTTGTTGCTTTCTCTTCCATAGACTTGAAAGAGTGACACTTAAAAGGTAGAATGATATACATCACACATAGATCAAGAAAAATTGCCCACTTCTAGTCATTCTGCTTCTTCAAACTCTGCATCACTTGAGCAGGATGGGTTTTCACCTTAGACTTCCATTTATATAATGAACCCTCCTAAATTACAATTTTTTCCTTTGCAGCCAGTGCCTGTGCCTGTCTCACTCCTAAAAATATGCATCTTCTTAGTGATTTAAGCATCAGTTTTTAACTGGTTTGTCATTTTTTCAGAAAATGGTTGCTGCTTAGGTACTGTTGCAGACTTCATGATGTGATAGGCTATTTATTTTTTAATCCTCTTGTAGCTGCAGTAATCACAGTGCCCTTCCAGAACTTCTCTGAGGCTTCCTACTTAATTTATGTATTTTTTAGAAGACATAAACAGTCATGTAGAGCTAATAGACAGTAAAGCATCCTTTCTCTTTGATAGTTCATTAACATGAAATGGAAATTATCTCTTTCTAAATGATAATGGTTGATGTTTGTTACAACTTCTTTAAGCACAGCCAAGATGTTTATGGTGCTTTTACAATTTTTTGGTAAACTTGTCTTGATGAAGACGTGTTTTATATTTGAAAAGTCTTTAAAGGCTGCAATGCTTCATCATTTAACATTTTTTTGTGTTACGTAGAGCTACTAGGAAAAATTTTCCATGTTGTAAGCGGGGATTTGGCCACGTGGTTCTCATTACCTTCAATGAGATTCAGATGGCTAACTCACTGCCTTGACTTTGAATATTTATATGTACTTGTACTCATACTGCTGTGTTTCACTGGAGCTGTTACTCTCTGAGGAACAAGAATGCTTATATCTACCTGGAAATCTGCTAGTGCTGGCTAAATTTTTCTGAAGAGTGTTTCAGGCAAATTTTGATCCACCAGTGATTTCACTGCACGTGTACCCTTGTAATTCACTCTTCACAAATATTTCTCTAAGGAGGTTTATCCAGAGCATTCAGGGAATGAACACCCATTTTTCAAGCAAATAACTTGCTAAAATAATAGTCATTCGCATATGTTCATGGTTACGGTCTTTTCAAAAAAGAGATATGCAAACACCAGTGTGAGCCAGAAGATTAATCAAGCTCCACAAAGAAAGAATAGTGGAATTTCATGCAGAGTCAGCATCAAAACTTATGGAGAAGTTTGTCTGCTGTATCTGAAATTATGTGACACAATAATTGTGAACATACAGACTAATTCTGCATTGAAAGAATCAGACTCAGCCTGGAACAGAAAGCCTCAGGCAAAGTTCACTGCAATAGTCATAGGTGTTACTGCACCAAGCTCTTGGCACTACAAAAGGTTGTGGTCTCTCCTTGTAGGCAAGCCAAAAAAACTATGTTCTTATATTTCAGCTGCTCCATTTCACAGACTGGTGCCTTAGCTGCATTTTCTGCTGAATGATTCATATGCTGCCTTCTGCTGACTCTGCCAGGAAAGCTGTGACTGACAGGTGAAGCACAAAACATCTGCTGGGAGATAATAGTTTTTAACCTTTGCTACATTTGCTCGATGAATGGTAGTCAGAGTTCTTTATTAAAGTGACTGCATACTATTCAATGGCTGGTAAGGTGATTCAAGAATAGAAACCATTGCATATTATCACCATTCGTAGTCAAGAAAAATCGACGTCTCAAATGTACATACCTGGAGATAGATAGCAAAACTCACCCTGACTCATTTAATGAAAATTCACCTGCATTTTCTGAATTGATGAGGTTTCATAAATTCCAGAGAAGTCAACATGAAGTGTAAATGCTTGGGATATGTAAGTATCAGGAAACTTTTACTGAGATGTGATGTGTTCTTGAAGCAACCAGGGTGGAACTACATGGTCCCAGGTTCTCTTTTGAAATTATTGTGCCAGATGACACCGATGTTGTTTGATCTCTAAAATACATTTTTTTAAATTAAAAAAACAAAACCAAAAAGCCCCAGGAAAAACACCACCCCCTAAACCTAACCAGAGCAACTTTCTTTTCAAATACAGAAAGCTCAGTGTTTCAGATGTAGTGAAAGAAAGGCTCGAAGAGAAATCTGTCTTCTAATTTAGAACACCATCTTTGTAAAGTAGGTCCTCTCCTTTCCTCCTGCTTTGCAGGTGTCTAACTTCCTTATTATGAGTAAGGCCTAGCTATGAATCTGTTGCCTGTTGCAGACAAGACAGCTAATTCCTCTTGAGTATCTCAGCTGCCTTATTCCTCCCCTTGCCTGCCTCTTGAGGCAATGCTGAAGTTTCTCCAAGCCAAGCCTAAGCTGCTCTCAGAGCATCTTACACCCCTCCAAGATGCTCATGCTGACCTTGTCAGCAGCAGAGAGGTTAAGGAAAACATGAGTAGCTTTCCTCTCAGCTGCCCACTTTCATGCCACTTCAGCAGTATATGTCATATACAGTATTTACAGAGCAAACTGAAAACAAACACATTCAGTAGTTTTGCCCTCTACTATAAGGTGCCTAAATATTTATTCAGGAACCAAACATCCATAAAGAAGCAGTTTTAAGGATTAAAAATAAAAAAAATCACAAACAAACCATTTGCTTGTAACTGCTCCTGTTTGAGCTGTGACCTGACATGACACTTCAACACTGTAAGTAACGTCTGTTGTCCCTCATGTGTCTTCATCAACATCACACTTATAGCATGCTCACAGGGCATGCTGGGTAGTGATGAATCACATTTTTTTGCACAAGAGCCTGTAGAAGCCAACATTCTCCCTTCCCCCTCAGGTGCAACCAAGTCCTCTTCCTGTTTATTTGAGGAATTTGACCTCACTGGCTCAACGTCTCTCCCTCCTCCTCTCAGATGTACAATCTACCATGTGTAGCTATAACATAATCCAGACATGGTATTTGGTTTAAATTTGGGGTTTTTTCATCCAGTGAGCCCTGTTTTCTGCAGCAGAACCATCTCTGGCCGCATGAGTTACACAATCTTGCATCAATTACACAAACATTTAGACTATTTGCCACACTTACTGAATACTAAGTGAGAAAGGGAAATATTCTCCCTGTAATACTGACAGCAGACACCACATTCTTGAAAATGCCCATTTTTTCAAAGGCATTTAGCTTCACACAAGTCCAGACATCTATAATTAAAAAAGTGTATTTGTTCCTTCCCTATCTTTCCTGTCTTTTTACCACAAAGACACCACTGTGTTTGTGTTGCAGACAGCTTAGTTTTAAATGTTCCAGAGGAAATCTCCCTGAAATCTACTAATATTACTATATCCACATTTTCCTGTAGAGTGTGCTAGGCTATCCAAACACACAAGATCAGAGCCCTTGCACCTCAAGACACAACTTAACTCCCAAATGGTTGTTTCCACCAACAAATTTTCCCTGATGTTCTGACCTACTTTTCCTGTCTTCATAACTTTCCTTGGATTGCAGTTCTTACCCTCTTGATTAATCAGCATCACAGGTCTCATTTCTGGGTGTTGATGCACCATCAGTACTTACAGTATGTCATCATTCCAATTCCCTTCAGAACAATGACACTATCTGGGTTATTGCCTCAATAAAGTAAGTTTATGAGAGTCTTTCAGGGTTTTCTGCTGCAAGGTACTAAACAGAGAAATGTGTGAATTGATTTTTTAGTTCAGTGGACAAACAGACACCGAAAAAATAAAGCTGATATCTAAAAAGGCTAGTTTTCAAACACGGGTTTACTTGTCAACCCATTCTTGATTCCATGCTGCCCTTCTCTAACTAAAAACACACCAAGATGAGTCAAAGTTTCATTTTTCATATATTTCTCAAAAATAGTTTCATTCATTCTAGAAAAATAATGTTTGTAGAAAACAAAATTGTAACTGCAAAATTTCCCCCACGTCTAGAAACAGGTATCGGGACTTTAAAAATTTTTAATCTGGGTGAACAGTTTCCTTGTGTTCGGTGGTACTTATTGTATGTTTCAAGTTAAACAGTTAATTTCCCTTCTAACCACCTTATTTTTCCAATTTTTTTAAATCTCTGCAAACAGCCTAGTTATTACCTTTTTGATAATACAGTACCCAAATTTCAACTATCCAAGGTATATTTCCTGCAGGTTAAGATAAACAGGTATTATTACCTTCCTCCTCCAAGGCATGATTTCTCCATGGAGACATTTTAAAATTACATTGGTTATTTTCTTCCATACCATAATGCAAACTCCTACCGTACCTTGTTTGCTGTCTAATATCAAAGCTACTTCTGTCATTCCTGTTTTCCATTTTCTTTTCTGCATTTGTGCAGGGTTATTAAACTATTTTCCTTATAACTATCAACTTATATTTTACTAATGTATTTCCCTCTGCATTTGTCGAACAGCTCTGGGATTCCTTTCTGATTTTCTGTGTTCTCTGCTTTTTACGAATTCATATTGTATGGGAATTCAGTAACATATTTACACTCTTTCTTCTCAACCATTAATGAATTTGAAAAGCAGAATTAGAATATACTGATGGAATTTCTCAGTGTGTAACAAATCCCAGTGGAAGTCAGTTTTTGCTGATAATTATTACTTCTTTTCATCACCAAGTCTATCTTCAGATTACTTCTCATCTTAATATTTTGGGTTTTTTACCTTTAAATCAGTTCTGTGAGATATACTGTGCTCACATATGCGTGCAGTACATACAGAATCATGATCATGTGCTAGCAACGTATGAGAATTGTAGTTTACTGGGTGACAAGTTGTGTTTTCTTTCCAACTTCCAAGTATGAAAAGTACAACATAGAATTCCAAAGCACAGAAGACTTGGAGAGTCCAAGAATGTTACGGAAATACTATTATAAGATAGAAGACAGTAAAATTCCAGATGGGTTTATAACAATAAGAAAGAGACAAGGCTAAAGACTGAACATCAGTTTCTGGTGGATATAGAAGATTTTTTGGGCTTCCGTGGGTACTGGATGCTGATTGATTTTGTTAACTCACCTCAAAGTTACGGTTGCACTTTGTAAGTCTGAATTTCACGCCTGATCTTTTATTAACTCTTTATCTATTTTGTATTAATTCACATTGGATTGCTTCTTGTAAAAGGTAATACTTTTCTGGAGCTAGACTGCAATTAATCTTTTACAAAATCCATATCAGACATTTCTCGATATAACAAAGGTAACGACACAAGTAATCAATAAAGCAGTGTGTTATCATTTAAGCAACCAGTTCTAGCTGGTAGAACGATGCTTGATTACCCTGAGCAGATCGTCATTTAAACAGACAGAGGAAAACAGTTTTTATATACATACATATTTGATCTATTTCATATGTTTTTAATCTATGCAGCTTTTTTTTATCTTACAAAATAATTAATAAATTTTCAGCCATGGACTTAGAGTAATATTATATACTTCTGTATTCACAACTTGCAGACATACTAGAAAATATTTTACAGGTTTTGATAATAAATTCTTTCTATAACCCAACCATACCATTCTTAATGCAACAATCATGTTTACATATTGTATACCAAAGTTAAATAAGACAGTTAAACTACTTTTGGCCCTATTACAAACAAACTGCACTAAAAATTAACCATAAAGAATTAAGTCTTGGATCCATCAAAGCATTTAAACACATACACAATCTCATGGAATTTATTAATTCAGCACATAATTAAGTCCTTTACTGGACCAGGTCTCCAGACTGTGATAGTAAAAAGATGGAGAAATTTAAACAGACTCTGTTAGGGTTTTTGGGGGTTGTTTCTAATTTAGGATATATGATTCACTTGTTAGCACTGTATTTAAATGTCCTTCTGTCCTAGATCTTGTACATTTCGTAGTCCTGGTGTATGCAAATGTCCACCTCAAAAACTGAAACATATCATGAGCATCCTATATGAACAAGTGAACTGATCAGAAAGTCCAAAAAGCAGAGTGTTCAAGAGTCAGTTCAGATTGATTTATCTACCACTTGAAAGTCATAAGCGGCATGTGCTACAGATGCCACTGAATGTCTGACAGACCTTTCACTTCATCTGTTGAAAAAATATTTCCTAAATTTGTACAGAGAGGAAAATTTGAAAAGCTGAAGGCATAATTTTTCAGAAAGACTAGTTTTAAGGTTTCCACTGTTTAAGTGAATAACTTCTACATGAAGATACCTAATTCTTTGAAAATGTTAACTAACCTTCTTCACAGTCTGGCCTTCTCATACACATTAAATGAAGTACTCCAACACTGAAGCTGCAAAGTCACAAACTACTCGTGAACAAGTAGTCTGTTTTAGATAACTTTCACATCAGTAAAATTTAATTGTCTTTTTGTTAACCACTATTTGAAATCTACTTAGAATTTCAAGCTAAAATATTATATCTGTGTTATATACCTTATTTTACTTCAATAATTTAAAGATATTCAAACACCTTTAACCAAAAAAATACACAAAAGTTTTAAAATTCAGTAATGGGCAAAAGGCCTCTCCTTTTTTTTTCATTTTTTAGAAATTTAGGGTTATATAAAGCACACTTCCATGCCCACAAATGTCATCACAGGCAAGATTTCAGTGCAGTTTTTGTAACAGAAGCCAGTCTGAACCATTTTAACTTTTGTTAGTGGAAAAAGTATAGTTGAACTTAGATGATTCAATGCAAACTCAGACTGCAGAGGCATCCAAACTGCATGTGACTTCCGTCCACATGTTTAAAAAATGCAGTCACAGTTTTCTCTGCTTATTTTGGTGGCTGTACTAGCACCAGGTGTAAAATTACCATGACAGCTTGGTCCTTTTTCATTGGAGAATACTTGTATTACATGTCTATTAAAACTATTCCACAGAGGTCCCGTTACCTTTATACAAACAAACAAATAAAAAGCCTGAATGCAAGCACTTTTTTTTATTATTCCTTTTCCAGTTCAGGATTTTTGTGCTGCATAAACAGGAGGAAGCATCTGTCCTAGCATACTGTAAATTCAATCAGGAATTAACTAGTAGAAATTCAAGCATGCTATTTCTGATCTTCTACGGAAATGTGTTTTGTAATTAAGTTGCCAACAGTCAACTCCACAGACTGATTTTGGATGGCATTCAAATCTTCCTTGGAATACCAGAGTCCTTTCCTAATTGGCTATTCTTTCATTATTTAATATAACATATGGCCATTTCTTTTTATGCATAAATCATTGAGTAGCAATGAAGATTTTTGAGCTCATTTTACCTAGATTTCATCCTCTGAAACCTTTATTACACAGCTGCTTCCACAGGATGCTACCAATTAAGCACGAGGTAACAAAGAGTAGAAACTCTTCTTTTACAGTAGACTAGATGTGCAGAAGAATGTGTTCCCTAATGAAGAAATCCTGCTTTGCAGAAGTTTCTTCTTAGATTTCCAGAAGTTGCAGAATGTGAGTGAACAAACACTCTGTGGCCATTCCTAATATTTTTTCAACAAGGCGCAATTTTTTGCTGTTCTGTACTGTCATTTGCAAACTTTTTTTCTTTTTTGGGCTCCATTTCTGTCTTTGCTTAAATGAGCATGGGCCAACATTCGAATTCAGAGATTACACCATACAGCAAATAATATGTTAAACAGATATTTAGGACTCTCCTTCATGATGTAGAAGTGATTCTGGCATTGAAGCAGTGTAAAACAGAAAGAGAATAAAGGATGATACACATGCAATGACTTCATTCCTCAGTGAAAAAAATATGAAAAGAAAGTGAGAGCTCACAGCCCTGAAGGCCACCCATGTCCTAGGCTGCATCAAAAGAAGGGTGGCCAGCAGGTCAAGGGAGGTGATTATGCCACTCTACTCCACTCTGGTGAGACCCCTCCTGGAGTCCTGCATGCAGCTCTGGAGCCCTCAGCACATGCAAGATGTGGATCTGTTGGAGCGGGTCCAGAGGAAGGCCACAAAAATGATCAGAAGGTTGGGACATCTCTCCTATGGGGAAAGGCTGAGAGAGTTGGGGCTGTTCAGCCTGGAGAAGAGAAGGCTGAGGAGAGACCTAATAGCAGCCTTCCAGTACCTGAAGGGGGCCTGCTGGAGACGGACTTTTTACAAGGGCATGTAGGGACAGGACAAGGGTTAACGGCTTTAAACTGAAAGAGGGAAGATTTAGATTAGATAGAAGAAAGAAATTCTTCACTATGAGGGTGGTGAAACACTGGAACAGGTTGCCCAGAGAAGCTGTGGCTGCCCCCTCCCTGGAAGTGTTCAAGGCCAGGTTGAATGGGGCTTTGAGCAACCTGGTCTAGTGGAAATGTCCCTGCCCATGGCAAGTGGGTTGGAACTAGATGACTTATAAGGTCCCTTCTGACCCAAACCATTCTATGATTCTATGAGTCTATGGTTCTGCTAACATAGCTGTTATCAGCAATAGTGTGGCCAGCAGGAGTAGGGAGGTGATTGTGCCCCTGTACTTGGCACTGTTGAGGCTGCACTTCGAACTGTGATCAGTTTTGGGCCTCTTGCTACAAGGGATACATTGAAGTACTGGAGTGTGTCCAAAGAAGAACAACAAGGCTGGTGAGGGGTCTAGAGAGCAAGTCTTATGAGGAGTGGCTGAGGGAACTGGGACTCTTTAGTCTGGAGGAGAGGAGGCTGAGTGGGGACCTTATCACTGTCTACAACTACCTGAAAGGAGGTTGTAGTGAGGCAGGTGTTGGTCTCTTCTCCCAAGCAACTAGCGATAGGACGAGAGGCAATGGCCTCAAGTTGTATTATGGGAGGTTTAGATTGGATAATAGGAAAAATTTGTTTTCCAAAAGGATTGTCAAGCATTGAAACAAGCTGCCTAGAGAAGTGGAGGTATTTAAAACAAATGTAGATATGGAACTTAGGGGCATGGTTTAGTGGTGGACTTGGCAGTGTTAGGTTTACAGTTGGACTCGATGACCTCAAAGGTCCTTTCCAACTGAAATGATTCTGTGATTCTATTACTGTGACTGTGATACAGGAAAATTTAGAAGGGTGAATATATGAATTGGTTTATAGGATGGAGTTTGCTTATTTGGAGTTTAGATGTTATACTTAGTTGTTGAGTAAACAGGATGTAGTAACTCCTGCTGTATTTAAAAGATATTATAGACAGTAAAATAAAGGTGTCTTCTAATTCAGGCAATATGGTTGTTACAAGACATATAAAGGTAAACATCAATATCTGGACTGACATATCTGCCTGTATTTAAGCAAAGAAGATGAGACTTAGATGACCAAATGGATACATCTGCCATGTTAACGTGTGCAGCAGAGCTGTTTATACCTTTGTAACCAGTGGAAACACACCTAGGATCTGATTCATCCTCTTCTAAAATATGTGTCAGATATAGGCCACATGTTCTGAAAGTGCCTTATAAGCCTTGAATAGCAATAATTTGTACAGAAATAAGAATCTAAAGCAATGAAATGGTCATTTGTACCAAATCTCAACTTCCCTTACCCTGCAGCACTTAGGTTTGTGTTCTTGTGCCTTTCCTGGCTCCTGCTGATATCAGAATTTAAAAGTGCTCAAATAGCAGGAGAAATGTCATGTTTACAATTCTTTCCAGTCTGGTGAGAAACAGGAAGTGACAGAAATAGTATTCTTGGCTGATATTCTAGCAAGGAGCTCTCACACATTATTGTTGGAGATTCGTCACAAATGCCTTACATTATGGTTTTGTGAGTTTGCAGAGTGGTAGAAAAGAAAATCTGGGGAATCCATCCATTTTGTTTTTTTCATTAAATCAAAAAAGGTTTTCTATGACAGGAACAAGCTCCAAAAAGGAAGAAACACGCTTAGCAAATAAACTTATGTTAAGAATGTTTTGCTGGAAATATTTATACTTTACTCCTGGAAATTATAAAAAACACAATTTCACAGTGATATCACTTGAATCAAAGGGTCTCTGCATGTTAAGATATGGAATGGAGGTCCAAGGTTATCCTTTCTGATGAATTTTGTTTAAAAGTTCTTGACTTATGTTGAAATTTGTTTCATTGAAAAGTCAAACGAAAACTGGCCTTTCTAAAACTTGCACACAAAGTTCAGAAAAACAATATCTTCTATACTTTTGAAGTAATACACAAAGTGCACAAGGAAGATCTACTTTCTAACTCTGTAGCGGTTTTATTATCATTTCATTCTGTACCCTAGTGTTCTTCTATATCTCTGCAATGAGGGTGTGTGAAACATACTTTCAGTCACTCTGGTTAAGGACAGTGAAAATCTTATGGCGTGATAGAATTACCAGCCACCCATTCATAGCCTAGGTTCTCTAATGAGACTCTGAGATGTAGGATGAGATTGCCAGGATAACTCATCTCAAGCATGCGATACCTGTATTTCTTGCTTTCATGAACTGATTCTGACATAGTAAACAAAAGTATGCCTCAAACTGCTATGTCAGAGAAAAAAAAGCTCTTCTAAAGCTGCTCTTTTGCCATATGCTGACAAAATATATTCTTTTCCACAATGCCTACTGAACTGCTTAATATACTTTAGTCTTCACGGGCCAAATAAGTAATTAGTTACTATTTAAACTTTTGAAGTTAGCCTGGTGTTTTCTATTATTTTTCCTCAGAGTGGGTTAGAGAGAGCTAATGTAGTCAGTGAGCCAGCGTAGGGCCTCAGTAGCCTCAAGGGAGGCAAGGTGATGAAGAGCTGGAGTGCAAACCACTCGGCACAGCTGAACCTGGAAGACAACAGCTGTCCTCACACTTCTCCATGCAGACAGAACGGCTGAGCATGGGTAAGATGTTTGTCTCTTCAACATGCACTCTGACCTGTGAACTGCTGAGTAAAAGGGAACACCACAAGGCACCCTTAATGAAGAAAACCTTCTTTCTTTTGCCTACAAGTGTGAGGTCCCCTCCTTGTTCCCTTTTACCTTCTCTCCCCCATAAAAAGAAAAGTCCAGTTGAATGGCATAGTTTGTGCAAATAAAAAGGATTGGGGGAACAGGAATGCTGATTTTTGAGAATAAATTTTAAATGAAACATCTTCAATTTCACTTTTTTTTTCTGTTTTGCATTTTCATGTTGACAGTTGAAACCCCACTGCCACTAAAAGACCTGAACACTCTTGTGGTGAGTTCTGCTGGTCACTGAAATGCATGACAAACTTTTGGCTCTGTGTCTCTGTCATTATGTATGAGATGCTGGTCACCAGTGACCTCAGAATCAGCCCTCTGCACAACCAGGCTGACCTGGCAAGATAAAGTTTTGACAGCTCTCTCAGGTCCTTTTTCTCAGGCAGCAAGACTGATGTGTTTCAGAACAACAGCAAGGAAAGCTTTCTGCACTTGTCTTCACAGTGAATCAGGTGAACAGGGAAGGAAGAAGAAGGAACCACATAAATTAAATTCATTAGGTTTTCCTCTATGTGTGTCCCTGATTCTCTTCTTTTACTGATGCTTGTTAAACATTCACAACATGCTTGAACAAAGTTAACTCCTGGCTTCTCAGCTTGTCTTTATGCATAACTCATGACACAGATTTTTTTGTAAGTGATTCCTGACTTCAGCCCTGTTTTACTCCTTTCTGAGAGACTCCTCTGTTTTCATCAGACACTAGAAAGACTGATGCTCTTTCTCCAAAGAACAGATTTCTGGATTAGCTTACACGGCCCGTGGTGAGAACTAACTCATCACTGGACTTTGTTCACAGACAAGATATACTCCAAAGTGATGACACTTTTCAGATACATTTTTAAGTTGATCCCTCAAAGAATTATGCCAGGTACGATGTCCCACAAGTCACTATATTGCTTCTGAACCAGGATCCAAGTAAAAGATTGTCATTATTTTATGTAGCTTTGTGTCTTTTGTCTGAATGACAGGCATCTGCATTAGTGAAATCACTATATCTAATTTCCACATTTTTTAGAAAACTTGGAAGGGGTTGGAAGCTGAAGAATTACTATTTCACCACTAGAAATTACTATGATTGATCAAAATTTGCAAATTTTGGCTGCACAGGTTTTCCACAGATTGCTCTACAGAAGAACTGAGAACTTCGGATATGAGGTTTAGCAGTCCAGTACATGTCATAGGGGCAGCTCATTTTTGAAGGTGTGATCTTTCAGCATGCATTTGAAGTAGATGCATATCTTGTGCCTCTCAGAATTTTTGTTCTATAGGTACAATACAGACCAGAATGATATGGAGGAAAAGGAAAGGAAATTTGCATCTGCATAATTGCAAACATAATCATAAAACAAAAGATGACCTGCTCCACAGCTTGTACTGTTTGGAATTGACTAGGAGGGCTATAAGGATGATGAGGGGACTAGAACATCTCTCCTATGAGGAAAGGCTGCGGGAGCTGGGCTTGTTTAGCCTGAAGAAGAGAAGGCTGAGAGGGGTCCTTATAAATGCCTACAAATATCTGAAGGGTGGGTGTCAGGAGGATGGGACCAGACTCTTTTCAGTGGTGCCCAGTGACAGGACAAGGGGCAACGGGCACAAATTAAATCATAGGAAGATCCAGCTGAACATGAGGAAGAACTTCTTCGCTCTGAGGGTGACGGAGCACTGGAACAGGCTGCCCAGGGAGGTTGTGGATTCTCCTTTTCTGGAGATATTCAAGACCTGCCTGGACAAGGTCCTGTGCAGCCTGCTGTAGGTGACCCTGCTTTGGCAGGGGGGTTGGACTAGATGACCCACAGAGGTCCCT
>Ga0065711_1033457_pt1 | contig 25458 bp, 8 predicted proteins | sample Hoacrofraction12_FD_59098 | JGI IMG/M metagenome (GOLD analysis project Ga0065711, IMG submission 59098) | Hoatzin crop microbial communities from Cojedes, Venezuela - Epithelial fraction 12 v2 (version 2) | ecosystem: Host-associated > Birds > Digestive system > Esophagus > Crop | place...
CCCCCCCCCCCCAACCCTGGCTCACAATACTTAGTGAACCCTTTCATTTTCCTTTCAGCGTGTGATTTCATTCTCTTTTCCATGTTAATACCTCTAAGAACAGACTACCAAAGCACCCAGAAATTTTAACTTTCATCAGTGTTTCTAATGGCATAAATAAGCAAAATTTTTACATGTGTACTGGAAATAAGCAACATTTCACTATCTCTTTTCTTGTTACTGAGCTGTGGTCCAACATTTCTAGGTAAAAAGAAGGAAGAAAGATCTCCTAGAACTAATAGGTTATCTAAAATCACAGTATTTATTGACACTCTGAAGGAACAGTTGAAAAAAACCCCAACAATTCACTTTCTTGGTTTTTTGATTGGATTCTTATGTTGGTGTTACACTGCAATTTAAAATACAACAGCAAAAAAAGCAGGTGTCTTGTGTTGTACTGAAAAGGGCTTCCTGCATTAGTGTACAGGGCTGCATCATTTAGAGGGAGATGAAAATCACAGGCTGGATGGATATATTTTTCATTCTTCTCTGCCCCAAGGTTTGTGTACCTTATTCAAGACTACACATACTCTTCAGTTAGGATTGACAAGTTGGATTTCTTTCTTGGGTGATTTCTTTCCAAACTCTTTCTTTCAGCTTGTCCCTTCCCAAAGGTGGTCTTAGTGTCCTGCAATAACTTGGTAGTTAGCATATTTGCTCAGAATGTGAGAGAAACAAATTTAATAACTCTGCTTTTCAGAGAGGGGTCCAAATTCACATCCTCTATCATCTTGGAGAATACCCTAATTAAAGGGCTCACATATAGTGTCTGGGGTATGACGTCTTTTGTGGAAATTCCCAATTTGTGTAAAAAAGTTCAAGATCCACTGATCAGTGAGAGAAAGCTTGAGAGAATATCCTTTCTCTTGCAACATTGACCTGGCAAGGCAATGCAGAATCCTGTTCCAGTGCGAGACTCTGAAGTTTACATTAATTCTGTTAATGAGTTACGTGATTGCACATGCTAAAAGTTGCTAGTAAAATGTCATACTTTATCAGGGGTCTGATGTACAATATGCTGGCCCATTTCAAATTGGTCTTGAACGGGGAGGGGAAAAGACGTGCAAAATGGGTGGTTTGGATTTTTTTTTCATTTTATGAATAGTAATTTATTTGAGCAATTGGAAAAGCTGTATTCCAATATGATTTTTCAGTTTTCTTTTAAACTGGTTTCATTTTCCTCCTAAGAAATTGTGTCAGTATATATAAAGATAGAAGTAGAATGTTGGGAGTATTTCTCAGTGCTTATAACCTTAGTCTTTCTCTGAAATCCTGTAATCTGTCAGTCCCTTCTATTTTATCTAGACTGGCATTGTATACCCTGCTCGCTTCCTTTCTATTCTTATAATCAAAGCAGCGCTTCTTTTCAGCTTCTGTCTATTTTCAGTTTCCATTAGAGCTCTGAGATTCATTCTCCTTCCTCTGTCTCCTGCAGATTGTCCTCAGGCCACCTCATCTCGTCCCATTTACAGATGGTATCACTAAATACCACCCCTGAACTGACACCTTCTAGATCTACTCATCACACTTGACCTTTCTCTGTCAGTCTGCTTTCTGTCGCAGCCATGCTGCTGCCAACTCAAATTCAAACTGGCAAACTCATGTTTGTGCTCCAGAGCCCTGCACAGCTCTAGTGAAAGGTGATTTGAGTGGCAGATTACGTCTCCCGCATACCTTAAACATGCAGCCAGTTCTGCCTGAGCAAAGACAATTTTTCTCTTTGAAATGGAAGGACCTGCAAATTATGTAGTGAAAGCTCAGTTGTGCTATATAGGATGCCAGTTTGGCAACTGGGTGAACAGAGTCAGGATGGAAAGACTTTGTTTGTGCGGCTGTGGAAAACATTGCTGATTGCAGGGTCCCTTTGTGGAAATCAAAGTCCTCTGCTAATGAGGAAATTGTTTCAGTGCAGGCACAGCTTTTTTGAAGTATTCAGAATAGAATAGAATATTTCGGTTGTAAGGGACCTAAAATATCGTGTAGTCCAACTGCCTGACCACTTCAGGGGTGATCAAAAGTTAAACCATGTTATTAAGGGCGTTGCCCAAATACCTCTTAAACACTGGCAGGCTTGGGTCATCAACCACCTCGCTAGGAAGCCTGTTCCAGTGCTTGACCACCCTTTAGGTAAAGAAATGCTTCCTAATGTCAATTCTAGACTTCCTCTGCCACAGCTTTGAACCATTCCCACGCATCCTATCGCTGGGTACCAGCGCAAGAGATCAACACCTCCCTCTCCACATCCACTCCTCTAGAAGCTGCAGAGAGTGGTGAGGTTACCCCTCAGCCTGCTTTTCTCCAAACCAGACAAGCCCAAAGTCCTTAGCCACTCCTCACAGAACATCCCTTTCTGCCCTTTAACCACTTTGTTGCCCTTCTCTGGACACATTCAAGGACCTTCACAACCTTCTTGAATTATGGTGCCCAGAACTGCCCACAGTACTCAAGGTGAGGCCGCACTGATGCTGAACACAGCAGGCCAGTCCCCTCTTTGGATCAGATGGTTGTGCTGTTTGATGCACCCTGGGATGGGGTTTGCCCTCCTGGCTGCCAGGGCCCACTGCTGACCTCCAGGTCCCTCTCTGCAGGGCTACTCTCCAGCTGATCCTCTCCCCATTTACACTTGTGCTGGGTTTTACTCCATCCTAGGGGCAGAATCTGGCATTTCGACTTGTTAAATTTCATTCCATTGGTGGTCTCAATGGTGCAATCTGCCTAGATCCCCCTACAAGGACTCTTGTCCCTCAAGAGAGTCAACAGCACCTCCCAGTTTGATATCATCAGCAAATTTGCTGAAGTCCATTGACGCTCCCAGACAGCTTATAGTTTTATTTCTTGGTCGTTATGTTCAGTTAGGTGTTGCAAGGGAAGCATGGCAAGGCCTGCCATTATCTCTAGGCATCAGTTCTAGTATCACAGACTAAACTATATTGCAGGTAGTGGTGAGGAAGATTGCTGTGTGCTGCATTTTTATCTCAGATGCTGAGTTATTGTAAGGTATACATAAGGGCTTCCTGTGCTCTTCAATTGATCAAGCTATGACATATGCTGTCATATACAACATGAACTGTTGAAATAATTGTGAATTCAGGATACAAGTATAAAGATACTCCAAAATTGACTACATTTCTGTAATGCATAATTAAAATGTTCGTGTCAGCAAATACCATAAATTGCACTTGCTAGTGTATTATGCTACTGTTCCATTGAACTGGCAGAGATATTTGCAAAAAATGTTTTTAATAGAAAGAGACTGGAAATCTATTTCATATTCTCATTTTATCTCCTTACCTATAATGTGACTTTATACATATGTTCTTTAAGGGTAAGTATTGACATATAGGACACCAGAAGAATGTATAATAAGTATAAATAAAACAATTATTTAAAACATCTTTGGCTTTCTAAAAGTGATCAGTCAAAAGTGAAGCAGCTCACTGTATCTTCAATGGTGAATAACACTCCTTGCAATAATGCTTGCAACTGGATACTAACTGGCCATCCCTAGCTACATGATAAATCAAAACACAGACGTTTTTTTTCTTTAGTCCCCAGAAGAAATAGTGCTTAGGACACAATTTTATCTTAGACAAATTAAAAACAATGTAGTATAACATTGACTTTATTAAAACCATTCTTAAGTTATGCCATGCTGTGCTCATAACCAGATTAAAGTTCTTTAAAGATACGATTAAAGAAAGTCTTCTAACATTTCCCTTCTAGTTTCCTCACCTTCATCTTCCCCAACATGGTTTATTCATTGCTTCTCTGATTCTCTGAATTTGAAATTTTAAGTATGATTTTCTGCCTTGCTCTACTGCTGCTCCCACTGAAATCAGCAATGCTTTGTATCTAGAAATCTATTAATTCCTTTCTTCTAGGTTGGTAATGATATTAACTTGCTCTATATGCAGCAGGCAGATTTTTCTCCTGGGGCAGTGTAATTAAAATCTAAACTTAATTCCACATCCGTTTCCTTGAAATGGGTTTATTAGCTGTGGAAGATACGGGGGCTTAAAAGAACACTCAAAATAACTGAATCTTAGGCAAATTTGCACTTTGTTCAAATTAGGAAGAGAAACCAATGCTGAGTTTAACTCAAAGGGGTTTTTGTAACTTTTAAAAAATGTTCTAAATCTTTTTTCTGCAAACATGAAGGAACGCAGTAAGAGCCATTGCCTTTTCAGTACCCCACGCTGTTTTTCAATACCAACTGAGGCTAAAAGGTCTGTCTTCAAGTTTTGTTGAAGTGAGGGAAGGCAATGGAAGAAAAAAGAGCAGTAAAGAGTGTTTCCAGTGGTTGCACCAAAATCACCTTGTTATTCCCTATTCCCTTTCTTATTGAAATAAACACCTGCTAATCCCAATAGTTAGCCTTCTTCCTTTGCTATTTAGCTCTGGGAAACTTCTTACCCACAAAGCACAGTACTACCCTCTCAGTCTTGTAGGTATAGCGGGCATTTAGCTGTTGATTTAATCAGTCTTGAATGTTGAGCTGGGAATGATGCATACCAATTCTGATACCATTTAACTCAATGCTATTTAGCTCAAACCATGACATTTCAAAACATGTAAGACTTGCTTTGAAAAGAATAAAAGAAATATTTTTTCTTAATTAGCTCTTCTTGACTACTGAGATGAGCCTTTTCTGTGACCCCTGATTTTTTCTGCTTGCTTTAGGGACTATGTGTGATTTTCCACATAGCACATGAATACTGACTCCCAACATAATAGAATGTGAAAGTACTCAGTTTGGCTTAACAAATCTGTGCATGCAAAAAAATGTACAATAATTTTCAAGAAGATACTTCTACACCATCCTTTGTTTACACCACAGTCTAGGCACAGCACAGCTTCTTAAAGTACTTAGGAAAAACTTCTAAGTCACTAAAAATATAGGCAGATGCTTAGTTTAATTTTCAGAAGGAGTTATGATTCAGATCAAGTTTCTGTTACCTTAACGATTCAGATCATTTCTTTGGGCATGAGATTCATATTTGCCCATTCCTTATGATTCTAAAAGGAAATTGAAATAGTGCAAAGACATGAAACTCCACTCAATGATGCATTCATGGTAGCTGTGACTAGACAGAGCTCTCAAACATTCGCTGCAAGAAACAGTTACAGATACTGAAATCTTTAAATGCTTTCTAACAGTATGAAACAGAAATATCTAGAGGAACATTACACGCTAATTTGCATACAATGAAAAAGGAAAAGAAACTGGGTGTTCTAAAACCATGCATTTAATGAGCTAATTCAAAATGTAACTTATAAAAATGCAGTGTTTCCACCAAGAAAATTTGAAGGAAGCCAGGTAAAACCAATAAAACAATAACGTAGAATAAAGCTGGTATTTTTCTGAACTCAGTGTTTTTAGGGATTTTTTAATCCCAGGGCAATGTATCGAAGCACCTCTTCAGAGACAGTATAAGAATTTCAGCCTAATTTTAGAATTTATGCTTTTCGTCTTTTCTATTTAACAACAAGCTATAGTTTAGATTAACAGTGATCAGAGGTGCACTAGGTCAAGTGCAAGTCTGTGGGTAAAGATTCAACACAGTCCCTCACAACATCCTTCTCTTAAATTGGAGAAATATGAATCTGATGGGTGCACTGTTTAATGGATAAGGAATTGGTGGGAAGGCTGCATCCAGAGGGTAGTGGTCAACAGCTTGATGTCCAAATGGCTGCCGGTGACAAGTGGTGTCCCTCAGGGGTCTGTACTGGGACCGGTGCTGTTTAATATCTTCATCAATGACATAGAGAGCAAGAACGAGTGAACCCTCAGGAATTTTGTAGATGACACCAAGATAAGTGGTGCAGTTGACATGCCTGAGGGACAGGATGCCGTCCAAAGGGACTTGGACAAGCTCGAGAAGTGGGCCTGCATGAACCTTATGAGGTTCAACAAGGCGATATTCAAGGTCCTGCATCTGGGTCGTGGCAACCCCTGGTATCAATACAGGCTGCGGGATGAAGAGATTTAGAGCAGCCCTGCCAAGAAGGATACTGATGGAAGAAAAGCTGGACATAAGCCACCAATGTGCTCTCACAGCCCAGAAGGCCAACCATATCCTGGGCTGCATCAAAAGCAGCGTGGCCAGCCACTCGAGGGAGGGGATTCTGCCCCTCTGCTCTGCTCTGGGGAGAACCCACCTGGAGTCCTTCATCCAGCTCTGGAGCCGTCAGCACAGGAAGGACAAGGAGCTGTTAGAGCGGGTCCAGATGAGGCCACAAAAATGATCCGAGGGCTGGAACACCTCTCCTGCGAGGAAAGGCTGGGAGAGTTGGGGCTGTTCAGCCTGGAGAAGAGAAGGCACTGGGGAGACCTTACAGCAGCCTTCTAGTACCTGAAAGGGGCCTATAGGAAAGATGGGGACAATGTTTTTAGCAAGGCCTATTGTGATAGGACAAGGGGTAATGACTTTAAAGTAAGGCAGGATAGATTTAGACTACATGTAAGGAAGACTTTTTTTACAGTGAGGGTGGTGAAACACTGGAACACGTTGCCCAGAGAGGTAATGGAGGTCCCATCTCTGGAAACATTCAAGGTCAGGTTGGACAGGGCTCTGAGCAACCTGATCTAGTTGAAGATGTCCCCACTCCCAACTCACTGCAGGGGGGTTGGGCTAGATGACCTCTAAAGGTCCCTTCCAACCCAAAGCATTCTATGGTTCTATAACACTTTGGGCAAATGTATTAATATACTTCTGGTAGTTCTACCCAGTTACTAAAATTGGATAGAAAAGGTCTTAACAAAAACTTTTTCACAAAAACTTTACCATCAGCAAATTTGATGCGATTAAGTAAAACATCCAGGAGAAGTCCTATTCCTAGGTGAAAAATTACTGATTACACAGTTGTTCCTGCATGTATTGTAAGCAGATTAAGCAAGCGTGAAAGATAAGACTCTATTATTAGCACAAAACAAGTTAGCTAGTCCAGTTACAGAAAATGTGACACTGATGTTTTACATTCATGTTGCAATAGAAGTAGACCATTAGTACTATGGCCATATCACGCTTTATTTCCATCACTACTATAATTGGTATGTGAGAAAAAATGTACCAACGCCTGTCAGAAATCCTAACAGCAGCAGACACCAATGCCAGGCTGGTGGAGAGGAAACGTGGGAAAGATCAGAGAACGTCAAGGTTATGAAGCTGCCATGGATTTGGGATTAGTCTGTGTCAGGAAGAATAATAAGCTGTGTGTAGATATTCGCAAAAGGATCCTCTGCAGTGAACAAATGTGTTTTCATGGGAGAAACCACAACCAGGAAGAAAGGACACATCGCGCTCTGTCTAAAAGCTGTGGAAATACAGGGAAAAATTCCAAGGAATTTTCCAGACCATTTTTTGACTTAGTGGATAGAAATTTGTAATCAGAAGCATCCCAGTATTACATCTTCTATTTCCATATAAATATATACAAAATAGTGTAAATTTGATAGCATACATCTGGACATTTCTTATCTCCCTAAGTATGCTCACTGTGCTGTGATAAGAACAGGGTTAATAAATGTATTGTTTTATCCTCCTCCCAATTGCAAATGAATGCAAGATCAATGGTACCGTTACTGGTCTTTTTTCTGCATCAGTGTATTTCTGACAATGTGCACTATGAGCATGAGAGGATGATTTGACCTCTTTATTGTAGTGCGATGTGGCAATTAATTTTTTATTGAAATTTCAATTAGCTTTTCTGTTCCTATAATGTTTTACCTAAATCCTCTTTTTAAGTTCTTACTGAGGTTACCAGAAAAGATCATCTAAGCATGACTGTGTTAAAAGGTAGAGGTAAAGAAAACAAATTATTTCTATTGTGTACAAAATTGAGGTCACTTCAGGTTAACTGAATCAGATTCCTTGAAGAGATGAAGACTTTCCACATCATGAAGAATCATTCAGAGAATTCTAATTGAAAAAAGAAAGACTCCAGCCTCATATAAAAAGAAAAAGACACCGAGATTAGTACAACTGAGAAAGAAAACCTGAAACAGATTTCACAGACTGTTGCCTTTATGACCCTTATAAAAGAAGAATTGTCAAATGAAAAAGAGTGGAGAAAACCCTGCAGATTACAACTCTATATTAAGCTGTCTAGCCTCCTGGACCAAAGAACAAAGGAATTTGGTTTTACAGTTGGAATTCTTATATATGTGAAATGCTTAAATGCTAGTAGAAATGTTAATAAAGCGAAACCTACTCTTGCGCTTGACACCAAATTAAAAAATCTTGTTCACGGAAGACAAATTTAAATTTCATTTGGCAGTGACTACTTTTGCTAAGGTTAAGACAATGTTTCCTTGAAAAACTGTTATTTTTGTTAGATGTGACTTCCCAAAAAACATAGTAATTAACTGAAATTTTATATCATTAATGAAAACTTAAAACACTGTTTTTCCAGTCTTTAGCCTGCATCATGCAGAAGATATCTTGTACTGAGCAAAGAAGCTGCTTCGAGGAAATTTATATATGTCAAATACAGGGAACCTGAAGTTCAGTAGCCCTGGTATTGTAAAAGTGCTAAACCAGCATTTACACTTAAGATCAGCTTTACTCAATACAAAAAGCTGTCTATGTTCAAAAATAGAACTGTATGGCAGAGTCCCCTGTTTTCTGTGAAAATTTATGTCATTCGCCAAGCTTGATCTCTGGGATGTGAATGCATTTAAGAAGTTCATAAATTACATACTAGTAATTTCTGTAATAAAGCAAGTCATTCTTACTGTTCTAGCTAAGAAGCCAATAAGCCCATTTTCACAATGATAATGCCAATATAACTCATAGAAATCAAGAACAGATAGATAGGTGCCTATGCATGTGTGTATGTTGCAGGAAGGTGTTTATCAGCTATTTCGGTGATATTGAGTCCTTTTCATGAAGTACAAGGGGGAAAAAAAAAGAGGAGTTATGGCCTGTTCTGTACTGAAAGGAGGCTTTTAAAAGACATGACAGGAAAAAATAAATGTAAGCTTAGGGATTCAGTGTATATTCTCTGATTTGCAATAACACCAGAAACTGGCTGAAATTCTGAGTTGATACAAGCGAACGCAAGTCCGCCGAGTCGGGTGGCATCCTGCTGGCCTCGCAGGTGGATGTCTTGTACTTCCTGCATTTCCTGTCTGGGACAACAACGCTGCACGATGGATGAATATTCTCCCATGCGTTTTGAAACAAAAAACTGTACCTCCAGAAAAGATGTATTTTCCTGAGTTCTTATGTAGCCTATAGGGAGATTAGGGAGAGAGGCAAAACATCAGCTACCTCCACATGTAATCAAAGCTGGTTGCCATAGTAATGGGGCCTCTTTTTTGTGTTAACAGGGGTCAGACTCTGGTGTAGTCCCCAGCTATCTCTTTTTTCTGTCCCACAGAGCTACTCTTTTGAACTTTGCAGATGTGCAGTTGGTGATTTGAGTCCATTTTTACTCTTTTTGTTTGTAATCTTCTAAAAGAAAACTGCTTGAAGCATGCCAGTGTTACTGCTGCACATCTGTACATGAACAGATCAGGAAAATGAATAATTTCTTTAAAATAACATTGCACGCATGCATTATTTCACCTATCTTTACATACCTGAAAGTAGTTAAAATCTGTGATTATCCATTGGCAAAAGATTGATACAAATGTAAGGAGAGTTTTCTCTGTTCCTGTTATTCTCCTTTAAGCATGGTCTCAAAACTTTTCTATTTGAAGCTTGCTTTTAAAGGTAAAGGAACGTAAAGATCGTTTTCTTCTGGGACAGTGGAGGAATGGTTTGTAGAAGAAGGGCCTACATTGCTAGCTGCTTACCCTAAAATTGTGCTTGTGTTCAGCATACCTAAGATTTTTACTCTGAAACTTTTAACCATTTAATTTCCTAACTTCTGACTGTTGCTATTCTTACTTTCTTAGGAAACCAGATATTAAGATAATTATTTTATGATGGCAATTTTTGTCTCTCTTTGTGAGAATGAAGGTGAACACAGATTTTGTTAAAACTGAAAAAACGCATTGTGCTCACAAATTGCTCTCGTAGGATTTTAAAACAACAAAACAGGCTCAAGGATTAGATAAGAAGTAAATGAACACATCACACAAAGTGATGCCAGATCTACAAGTAGAGTGGTAAAAAAGCACTGGGTAACAAAAATATTTATATCTTGAAATATTTTTCCAGATGTCTTCAAAATAGCTGAATGTAATAAAGTCCATTAAGTAAAACAAAGACAGTAAGGTGTTAATGAAGCATATTCTTTACATCTTTCGTGTGCTTGGATTCTCTCTCAGAGTTACAGAGAAGTGTGTCTAGAACACAAAGGTTGAAAAAATAAGTTGCCTTTTAAGTAAATGTGAGGTTCACTGGGGAAGGTGTAGGTCCTGACTATGAACATCCAGTAAAGTGATAAGAAAATATACCTGGTTGTTATGAGATTGATTTAACAAAATTAGTTCCTCTTTGTTTTTGCATGAAACACCTGACACTTTAACCTTAAATGTGAAGCTCATTCCTGTTTACAGGGATCAATAAACTCTGTAACTGAATGCAGCAGATTTTTCAGCTTAATCTGTTTCTAGCTAAAAATACTGCTACATCTTTTCTCATCTATTGGTCTGATGAATGAAAAGTATTTGGGCCAGTGAACAGCCTGAAACACAGCTCACTGGAATGAACAGGTACCTCCCTATTGACTTCAATGATCTTTGAATTGTTCTAAGGTTTCTTTTAAATCACACAGCTGAATTTCAGTGAAGAAAATTGTCTAGCATGGATTGAAATGTTTGGAAATGAACAAGACTATGACGCTTTCAACGTGATAAAGAGACTGCATAGCAATATAATACTAAAAGTTCAAAATCAGCGTCTACAAAAAAAATGCATCGAATCTAAGCCAAGGAAATCTTGGAGTGTTTTGGGGAAGATGAAGGAGTTGCTGTGGTTGACATCACTGAGCTGTTTTCAAATGCAGACAGAGTGTATGTATCTTGGACAAATACCACTAGTGTGAAGAAACACATCATACATCACAGGAGAAATGGACAATGTCACAGTGGAAAAATGAATAAATAATTACCCTAAAAATAAATGTAACTTCTATTAATTCTAAAAAAAGAGATGTACAAGCCTATGAGATACCAGCAACTGAAGGCAGGAAAAGAAAACCTACACACAATGAAGAGCAAGAAACTCAGGTCTCACTGTGATGAAACCACTACAATTTTTTGTTACAAACTTGTTTTTTACCCTTAATACATACTAGTCTCTGAATATATTCTGCGAAGATGTTACTCATTGATGTTATGTTATCAAAGTGAACATGTGAACTTAATTTTGAATCCTTCTCTAAGACGGTTCTATTCTGCTGATTATGGATTTTTTTCCTCAGGTTCTGCATTTCCTGAGTATGAGTAGACCAACTATGCTTGATTTTAGCATTCTGTTCATTAAAAGTCAGAGTGAAACTATGGTTTCCTTTGGTGTCCTTTAACTGTTTTCTGCAGTAAACTTGTACTGCAGCAGTTTTCTTAAACAAAGGTCTATGGTTCTTTTGCCAGTATAGGTCAGCAGTATTCTTCAGCTAGTCCATTGAATTTTGGGCAATATCTTATGGTTTGCACCTGTCTGCAGATCAAATAGGAGAAACTCCAGGCCTTTGCAAATTACCAGGCTTATTCAGATGTGTGTTGTTTTTCATTCTTTGAAATTAGGTCATTTTGCTATTCTCTTACATAACCAGCATGTCCGACAAGTGATGCTGTGGATTATTTCACTGTAGTTTTAGTGAACAGATTGCCCACTGAGGAATCTTAAGAATGCTATGAAAAGGAGATAGTGTTTTCTGAGGTTGTTTTTCACATAGTATATGCTAGAATGCATATGTGACTTTTTTTTTTGGAAGTTCTGGGTAAATTTCCATTAAAAGCAGTCACTTCTTCCCTTTCACAAAAAGAAAATTCTTCCCAGTTATCTGGGTTTTTTACTTCATAAAGATCTCAGGTGGTCAATGAAAATTACTGGTTTTGTGAATGTTAAGATTAATTGTTCTATGTTTCCCTCACTATTTCTCTTATTTTGGGATGCTCCCAAATGCTCTTGCATTATGTAACCAATTCTGCAAGTCTCCTCTCCTGCCCGCACAAAAAAGTGCATGAAGATCTGGAATGAAACTTTTCTGGGTCTGGTTTTCACGTCAGGTTGTCTTGTTATTACTTTAAGATCACATAATGAGACTTCTGTGGAAGAACTCCCTCAAAGGCTGGAGTTTTGTCAGAAATGTTCTCCTGGGTTTTAACTCTGATTAGGTTTATGTGTATATATAGTGAGAAGGAGACCAAGAGAGTGAAAAAGAGAAAGACGAAATTTTTGACATATATTGATAAAGGCAGTTCCTTCTCACGTGAATAAAACTCACCCCAAAAGGACGGGAGACATGATGGGTTGGTGACACTTTATATTAAAGACACTATTGGTTGTTTAACTCTTAACTCAGTAAACTCTTCTAAGGTTTATGGATTAGACTCTGAGACTAAATAGAACCGGGCACCTGTACACTGCCCACAATGCAAATAAAAACAGGAAATTCATAGGTCATGCTATAGTTTTGAGATAGTTACTACCAGGAGAGACATCCTCAGCAAAGAACACCAGCCTTCTCACTTTCATTATCAGATCCTTACAGATTTTATTATTATGTATTTCACTTTACCAAAGGTCAAATTAAATATTACAGTAACATTATTGGATTCAAACTTTTTCTTTTATCAGCAGAAGTTTTTCCTGTCCTTGATTATCAGCTACATTTAAACTGTTTCAAAGAGCCTTGTGCTGTTACTGCTAGAGAAACTGCTCTTGTATTAATCTCCATTCCCCAAGCGAGCACAGAACAGAGGAACAGGTCATTAAAAAGTGCCTACTTTTAAGGAGAGGCATACTGTAATTTCTAATTAATGTATCTATATTAGAAAAAAGGATATGATATTTTTAAGCAATCTGAACGGCTATATACCTCAAAAGCATAAAAATACCCTCAGCTAGACCATTTTTCCTCTTTATGTCAAGCAGGGTGTTACAAAGCTTTCAAATCCAAGCAGCTGTACACCAGGCTGAAAGAAGATCCACTTCACTGCAGTTTGCATCCTCCTTTCTCAAAATCACGTGCAATAAAATATATCATTGTTGTGTTCTTTATGTACTGCCCTAGAAGCATGAATGTCAATGTCTGTATATTAATTTCTAAGTAGACCAACATAAACTTCCTTTTAAAATATCCTGAGATTTTTCTTCCTTAAAAAAGAGATGGCAAATAGAAATATTGGTTTAGTTAGTTTTTATCTGTTGGTTTATAATGAATAAGCTGTGTGGCTGACATATTTTCAACTGTCACACTGGACTTACAGGTACTTATAGTTGTATGAATAGATCAGCATGCACAAAAGAAAAACCATCCTTCATCACATGCCTATTTTATTAATCTCAGAATACATAGATCTTGTTGTTTATCCAAGGCCGTTTTATTTCCTGTAGAAATCGCTTTTGCACACAAAGGTGAGGACAGCCTGTATTTAAAGAAGTACCAGAGTCAAAACATCTCACTTGCATGCTTGCATTTCATGAAGACAAATGTCCTATTCACAGTAACAGAAAAATAATCTGTTCCATGGTCTTTCTGTTTCCTGTCCTCGACAGATGTAGTTTGTTGTTTATAAAGCTAATACACATAATGCTTCTATGATTCCAGCCATATTGGAAGAGAACAACTCTTACTTTATCCTACAAGAATTGAATTCCCCCTGTCATACTATTTAGTTTGTACAAATGCATCCTTTTCCTGAGAGATGCTTTGAATCAAACCACTTCCCCAGTAAGTTCCATGTGAATTTGATTTCTGCCCAACAGGAAGTTTGGAAAAGTTTGGCCACTCAAAAGAAGAATTATTCGGGGAACTCTTGCAGGGAGTGTAATGCTGCTGTTGGACCCTGCTTTTTTTACATGCAGCAGTGAATGGCATCGTAACTGTCAGGCAAGTTTCTCTTCAGGTCTGCAGTTTGTATCAACTGTGCTTTTTATCAGGTTTAACCATTAGGTTTGACTGTTTTGTATGCTATCACTTGTCACCCATCCATGAGTACAATAGTGTCCTGCTGCACTAACATACCACACTTTTAAAGGTAGACATTGACTATATTTATGACCTGTTTCTTGAACTAGTTAATAAGCTATATCAGCTTGCTGAGCCTGCATAGGTGACTTGTTGAAAATCACCAACCTTTGTCAGAATGAACATGCAGATTAAAATTAGTTCTTAGTTTTTACAAAATGAATTTTGCTTTGGATCCTTCTCCTTTTCAAAACCTGATTTTTTTTCAGCTGCTTGCATAGACTGATTTCCATATTGTCCTTTCCCCCACCTCTCAATTATTCTATTAGGCTCTTGCAGGGGACAGAAAAGAATGTGGGTTTCTTTTTAAAGAATCTGTAATTAAGTATTATCATCATATGCATTTGTGTTCTGTCATGCTTGTGATTTGATGGATACATTCATAGAGGAAATGTGTGAGTATCGTAGTTTATCATACCACAGAAAGGCCTTCTTCTGATAATGACTTTTTTAGCAACAGCCCATGGTTTACATGGCAAAACTGGCATGGCCAGTAGAGAAATAAGGCCTTGAAAACCCACCCACAGAGCTATGTGTGAAAATCAGAACACTGTTATTTAGGGCATGAACAATGCTACTTTTAGTCTTTTAGTCTTCAAATACCAGTATGCAAAGTGCCTTCAAAAAGCCCTAAATAGATAATTCATCTGATTTCCCTGCTGTTAATCTGAAACACTTGGAGAAAAGCACCTGAAGCAGTTTAAAAATCTAATTCATAAAGGTAAATTATCCTGTTTTACTGAATTTCAGATCAAGATCTCTGTTCTTTTTGGTATTATTAGAAAGACAGGAATGAAAGGGAATTCATGCAGCTAGGAACAAACTCAGTTTTTTTTACTGAAATATCCTAAAACTCTTAAGAAAAGCCAGTATAGGGCTGTTTCTAGGTCCTTGTTAAAAATGAACATACAAACTTTCAGGACCTTTATCTGCCAGATTGGTGGTGTTATAAAGCAATTCCCTTGGTCTTAAAAGAGTGATCCATTGATCTCTGGATTATTAGCACCAGCCTAGTATCCTCCCTGCTGACCAGCTGTCCTGATAATTTTTGATAGCCTCATATGGATTTCAGTTGTCAGGGGTCAGTTAATCCTTAGCACTGTTACAGCAACCATAAAGCATTTCAAAATTTGCACAGCATTTTACAGTTGCCCATTGCTTAAAGTGTCTTTCTTTCTTACCAAAACTGTTTTGCAGTTTTTCAAGTGATTGTATTTCAACCTAATTAAATTCGTGTGCCTATGTGAATATGGAGGGCTTCCTGTTTCCTTTTGCCTCTTTATTGTGGTAAGACCTAGGGAGGTGGACAGATTTGTTGTACCTGGTGGGATGCTAATAGGCTCCTTAAACTTTATGTGTATCCTCTAAGGATCTCTCTTGTGTATCTAATGTTAAATGTTAAGTGCTGGCTTGGGTGGGTTTTTTTGTAATATTTGAAATTCAAAGTTTTGATAAAGGAAGTTTTGAACCATTTATGAATCATTTGACAGTAAGATTTTCTTTTTCACTTGAAGGGAAGGAAAAATAGATCACGAACTAGGGAGTAGTTTAAAACTAGCAGGAGTGCCTTTGTGATTTGGAGAAGATACCACTGAGCAAAATGCTCAGTAGATCTTTGGACTACACCTTCAAAATGCTTAAGAAAGGTACGAAATGGAAACAAGAGGCATTTACTCTTTTGTTTAGTACATATTAGTGTATTTGTTGCCTTGTATAAGACTGCTTTAACATCATCTTATGTTGATTTAGTGAATGATTGCATATTTATTTGTATATTCATTAGATGAAAACTGATAGTTTTTTGGAATGACTTCACAGGACCTGCCAGCAAGTTGCTTTTGTTGCCATAGGCATCTGCAAAAGTGGAGAAAGTATGTACTTGAGTTAGCATTGGTTTTAGAGACTAATCTTGCAGTTGTCATTAACATAATCACAAATTTCAAGTTTATCATTTCTCCCCAAGAATGGGAAAATATTTTAGTGGGAAAGCTTCTGGTGTAATTTGGTTAAGTAATAACTGAAGCTTTTAAGAGTGCTCCTCTTGAATACAGAATTTAGCTGCCATTTTGAATGTGTTTCTTTAGCTTTTGATAGTTATAAATTTTTTTTCAGAAATAGACTTTGTCCCCTCCCTCCATGTTTTTTACCCCTTACATTGATCTGCCACCTGTGTTTTGACCTTGGTTCCCTTTATTTACTTGCTGGAGATGTAACTTCAGGTAATGTGTCCTTCAGATAGTATGGCCACTAAAAAAACTATCAGATTAGGCTCTCATGGCAATTAGAAATGATTAATTTCAAATTGGGCATAGAAATATTTTTGTTTGATTGTTGATTTTGAATAAATTTCTGTATCTTTCTGCATCTGAATCTGTGAGAAGAAGTAGTATGCAACAGCATGGAATAAACATGCTGTTAGAATAACAATCTTTTAAGATCAGAAAATGTTGCGGTTGGCATTGCTGTGTGGTACAACTAATTGGTATTTTGGAGAAGTGTAATCTGCAGATATAATCACTGTAGTAATTGAGAGAGGTTTACTTTTGTGAGTGATACTAATCAGCAAAATAAACCCAGAAGTATTTGTGCTTCATTTGAGAAACGGGAAAATAATTTTTTGCTGTATTCTCAGCAACTAGAAAGCTAAGTACCTATAATAACAGCAGTTGTTTTGAGCAATGCATATTTTAACTTGTTTGAAATTAGTACTAGATTTTTTTTTAATACGTGCATATCCTGTAGTTCTAAGACAACTGCACTTGGAGAAGAGTCTGTCTCATAGCAAGTGGTAGTTCCTGTATTTCACTGAAATATTATGATGAAAATATAATAGCAGATGTTGAACAAACTTCTTATTTTCAATGGAAATTTAAAGAAATAGTTTCTTTTCTTGGGCTTTGATGCGTATTATCTAACGTGAAGAGTACAGAGGCTTTTGTTTGTTTATATGGTTTTGTTTTGTGCTAATGAGAAGACAGGTTTTCTGTAGGGAAATAACAATTTTAAGGTAATAATAATTCAAAATATTTCATGTGCCCTGACAAATTTTGCATTCTATCTTAGTCGTGTTTAAGAAAAGAAAAAAACTTTGCAATTCCATACTCGTAAGGATGAAAACTTACTGGAGAGTGCACTGCAGGCAGAGGAATTGCAAATGCAGACAGTTTTGCATCAAGTTCCTTCTCCTGCCTCTAACATTCCTTAATGCTCTTTTAGATTGATGTTGATTTTAAGGGAACCAATAGGTATCTGATGTGAACCAGAAATGCTGGGAAAATAAATAAAACAACTGAATCTTGTTTCCAGAGTATGACCAAACTCTGAGTGTCTGGGAACATGGAAATTGTATGCAATATGCTTTGTTACAGTATATGAGAACCCAAAATTCCATTAGTAAGGAGATAAATTGTGTTAAATTATCCACAACTTGAAAAGCACATTCTGTAATTTGATAGCAAAAAGCAGCAACAGAAACTGCTTCTTATTTTCCTTTTCTCTGTCTCTGGTTTTTAATTATAATTTTTTTCTCTCTAAGCAAGAATAGGCTCAAAGCACTATGACTGACTGTCATGCTTTTTGGACAAGGGTATTTAATACTGCGTAAGCATAATCTAAAGCCTGTTGAGCCTGTGAGTTTTTTATGCATCTGACAGATATGGTATCATAGGCAAATATTTGAAACTTGGATTTTCCTTTCTGTTGTATGGCTGTACACTAAACTATGGAAGTGTGCTGGACATTACCTGTTTTAAATTAAAAACTTTATTCTCTGACAGTAGTTCTCTTAACAATGAATTTTCTTGTGACAGTGATCTCCCTTTCAAGAACATATATCTGTTGTAGTGAGAGCACGATATCTCCATTGCAACATGAAACTGATGAAGCAATTTTTATTTTAGAAAATGTAGATTTTCATTAATGAACACAGACACATGCCTGTAAATGGTCAAGTGATTTGCCAAGGGTTTACTAGGGATATGAAAAGCACAACAGCTGTCACTAGACATAAAGACACTGAATGTATTATGGCAATAAACATATAAACCCCAGTGGCTTGAGTCATCACTTGCCAGGCTTGTTTGTATGTGCTTGAAAATGCAGAATAACTCATTGATCCACCTACCCATCAGGAAATTGAATGAATTGGAAAGAACATGGCTTCAGTTTTCATGGCTGGGTTTCTAGACGTGCACGAGAGAAGACAACGGGAATTTACAAGTGTATGCTGAACCTGGACTATAGCTGCTTCTTTGCTAGTGATTGGAACCCAGTAGTATGAATCTACCATCTACTGCTGTAGAATTTATGTATTTATTTTCAGAACAATGAGGGCAGAAAGAAAGAAAACACTTCTTTAGTGAAGTGCATCTTGCACCCTATCCCACTCCCACCAAGTTAATATTTTCTGGTGCCTTCATGTGACAGTCCTTATCTATAAGTTTGTGCAAGTTATGTGGTCATCTCTTCAGGCTATGTAATGAAGTCTGAATGATGGAAGAGTTGAATAAGAGCGCTCTGTGGGGAATATAACCCACAAAACAAAACAACCAACAAAACCACAAAAAACAATTTTTCTAGTTGTAACTGGCCAACAATTCCAATAAGAATAATAAGGGTGTTGAAAGAACACTAGTAATTCAAGGTTTGTATCTAGTGATTAAACTGCACAGCAATCTTCTCCTGAAGGGCAAGAAGGAAAGAAATAGTGACTCTTGGCCAGGAGCCAGGAACTTCTTTGAACTAATACTAACCCCTGTCGGAGATGGTAGGAAATGATTAAATTTAGGTCAGTTATGTGTTTGCAAAGTAATTTTTCAGTCTATGAAAGCAAAATTCTTTTTTAGCCAAGAAACTGCAGTATATATCATTTGCATACTGATTTCTTTTTATTGGTATTTTTGGCGAGTATAAGCCACTATGTAAGTTAGTGTAATTTGTTTATAACATTTGTGACTCACTCTGGGTTCATTCATAAGGAAAGTGCTCTATAAACATTAAAGATGACCTATGACTAGAGCAATTTATCCTATGCTGCCTGCAGACTTCCCTGCAGTGTAGGAAATGTGACTTGGATCCCATTTAGCTCTTGCTTGTTCACTGGTCAACTTGCTGTACAGCAAGAAACACTGAGGTGATGTTTTCACCACCCTTGCTTATAAAGCTGTTTAATATATTTTCATTCTATACAGATATAGCCCTCCATAAAGCTAAGGTATCACACTTTTCTGCATCCTTGTTAGAAGGAAGATGAAAGAAACGCAGCTAGATCATATAGGGACTGTTATTCATGAAAGCAGGCTATACGTAGCTTTGCTATATTGGAGAATAGACTCAGAGGTACCTGACGCTCTACATCTTTGGTTTGATTGTCATGTTGTTTACTAAGAGCAATTCATTACAACAGTAAGTTGTTACATTTTAAATACAGTGGTTTAAGGGAGCAGGAGAGGTTTGCTTCCAAATCTCGATTGATTTCTTTCCTTTTCTTTTATTGTCTACTGGCTTGTTGTAAGAATGTGGAGCAGTAGGAGGAAAAAAAAAAAAGGGAGAGGACAAAGAAACATGGTCTTGAAACACTCTAAAAAGCTTAATACTCTTATTCAGAAGAAATTAGTATTTTCCCATAAGTTTATCCTGCGAAGATTCTCTCTACTCCGCATATTTCCAGACGGCTGTAGGATTAACCTGCTTAGAATACTGTTTTATCATATGGAGATGTTTTTGTTCTGGGGTTATTACTATACCAAGACACATCTTTGAAATAAACAAAGTAGTAGACTCTAAAATAAGCTTAGTTTCAAATTTTTGCCATACTTACCAAATTGTTCTGTTTGATGCCTTTATGAGCCTAGTGCTGTGATGATCATGGTGTACTAAATTTAAAAGAACGTGGGTTGAGGTCTGTGTTTTGTTCATAAATCGAACTCTTATTTAGAATCTCACAATAGCACTTTTCTGGAACAAAAGTCCAGATTACAATTTAAACCTCGGTGATTCAACACTGGCTACTTAAATCCTGAAGTTTGATTTCTTCTGCTGACCAAGACAAAACCTCTTGCATTATGGAGGTTGCACGGCCCGGTTCTTTCAGCCTTCTTTGTTTTAAAAACACACCACTGTAACCTTATTGATGTAATACTTTTCACCATTTTTTCTCCTTCTTCCTATCCACTAGTTCTTGTCCTAGCACTCTTAAACACAGCTGTTGCAACTGTTCTCTGTTCCTTTGGAGAGTATAAAAAAGAAAAAAACATGAGACTGTCTGAGTTTAAGTAAATTCCTCCCAATTCTAATGGTCCTTTCATAAATGTGGGCTTATGAAACAAAATAATTTTTAAACAATGGAATTTCAGTAGTCCAACAATGTTATTTTGTTTTCCTTGTGACTATGTGATTTGCTTTCATGCTATTTTTCATGGCTGTTACTGTTTATTGTAGGCATTTGGCCTAATTTAGAGTAGCGGTGATGGGTATGTTGCTTTCTGCTCACTGGTCAGTTGGTGATTCTCTTGATTAATCTTGAAGAAATGGTTAATAGCTGTTGCAGTCTGTGCTCTCTTTACAGAAAGGTGTTGAAGTCATATGGGAAGGGTATTTGCAGCACCATAGTTGAAAGGGAGTAGATATGCTTCATTGTCTGACAAATAGGTAGGAATTACAGAGCCTTTACAGTGGATAGCAGTGTAGGTAAGGTGTATATATAGCAAAGGAGAGACTTCTAAAATTTCAGGGAGAACACAGGGTTTTAGAAGGAAGAGATGGAATAGAGTCCACAACTGCAACCAGAACAATGTACAGTGAAGTAGAATGTTTCCTTGTGGTTAATACTACCTCCTAGTTAGTTGTGATTAATACTGCTTCCTAGGGGGTTGTTCAGATAGTTTTCCTTTCCGTTCATACAGTGGACCCAAAAAACACGTTCAGTTTCAGTCTGAGTGGGATTTGCCCATTAAATGCAGAGAGAGAAGGAAAATAGGTTTAAATCAAAAGGGGAGGATTTGGTCCTCTTTCGAAGCTGTTTATTTTAGAGGCTGTTAGTACATAAGAAGTTCCATTCTAAACTAATCATCAGGATACCTGTTGTCCCTCATTGTTGATGCTTATGGGGTTGTTCTAATATTTTTAAAATAAAATATCATATTTTCATTTGCCTCTGTGACATCATCGTAATTTTTCAGTGGAAATATTATGACTACAGGTAAAGAATAAGATTCTAAAGAAAAAGAATGGTTCTATGTAAATATCCAACATAACAAAACCAAGCACTACAAAAATGCTTCTCTTAGCAAATTTTGTTGAAAATGAAATATCTGCCTTGAAAGCCTCAGTAAGGCCTTTGACAAAAGGATTCATATTCTTGATGAGCATCAAGAATAGGCATGTACTTACAGCGAGTGCTACAGAAATGCTTACGTTTGCACTTACAACATTCAGTCATTTACTGTGCGTTTTAGCATTTTGAAGAACCTTTCAAACATCGTGCTTCCAAAAATCTAATAGGCCTTACTTTAAAGTTCAGTGTCTATCAATAAAAATTACACACTTGGGGCTATGCCAAGAACTGAAAACTTGTTCTATTTAATTAGAGTATTTTAATTAGCCAGTGAATTACTGATGTAGTCCAAGCTCTCGGTCTTGGTCTTCATTATTACCTTCTGTTTGACATCTTTCTCTTCTCCCCACTTCCTCCCTACTCATGGCCTTTGGGGGAAATGAAAATGGATGAAATGGTGTCTATCCTTCTATGAAGTTGGACCTGTAAATAGGCAGCATTAATTTATCGGAGGGATAGAAGCATTTCTAATGTTAAAGCAAATTTTCTTCTGGATGACTTTTACTCACTTGCCAATTATCCAAATTATTTTTAGGTGATCAACATTGTTCTATCTTTTCTGTAAACATCTTGTGCACACAAAAATAATGAAAGCAAAGTCACAAATAACAGCAGTGAAGATAAAAATAAAACTATATATATATATTTTTTTTTTAGGAATCACAGATGTCAAACACTGAATATTTCATCTTCAAAATTTATGTTTGAATAGGGGTGCCTAATCCGGAAAATAGTTCCAGATCATGTTTGCTTTAGCTTCTTTTTCTGAATCTGTCTGGTTAGGAAAAAAATTACTTTCAAGTAATCGAATGTGAGGATTTTGGCAAAGAAGCATGTGGCCAATAACAGCAGAAACAACCTAAAATAATTCTTAGCCAGAAGAAGTGGTAAGGTTTAAGCACTTCAGATTTTTGCAAATCCTATATGGGGGACTGCCTTAAAAGAATATGGCGCAGTGCACTCTTTTGGGCCCTATATTTTAAGCAAAATCCAGATGCCTTCCTGATGCAGGAAGATGCCTTTAGGTACTTGATTACTTTGAAGTATATACATTTGGAGGACTGAGATATATGAACGTAAGAGCAGGCAGTGAAGCACAGGAGCACTGCACGTGTTTCTCAGATTGCATCATTTGTTTCTCAAGAAGCTTTTGGTGTTGAAAGAAACTGCTGTGTGGAAAAACCTGTGAAATAATTTCTTCCTCTGCCTTGGAGTAGTGTTATATGTGCCCTTTCTTTAATATATTTTGTTTTCACCAGACTTTTAAACCCAGTTTTTCCTAAGGAAAAGCAGAGGTTCTTTGCTGTGGTTTCTGTCTTAAGGCATAGGTTACCAATAACTGCTTTCCACATCAGGTCATCAAATCTGCCACATCAATAGGAGGTTACAAGTGTCTGAAGATTATATTAATGTGCATTTCTCAGCTACTGCGTTACAGAAGCTGTTGTGACACCATATAACAAATATTTGTTCAAGCTGTCAGTGTTCAGTTAATGTTCCCATTTAGCACTCTGTATACCTGAGGACTGTGTGGTAATTTCTTTTATCATATTTCAGTTCATATTTTTCCAGTAAAGGGAAAAAAAAGACTTCAGCTGTTGAGTGAAATAGCTACATGATGTATAGATTTTGATCTTACCACAGTTACATCAATGGAAGCCAGTTTATTGTAGGCAGAAAAATAAATTTAAATGCATCTGTTAATACATGTGAAGCTAAAAGGACCCTTGTTTACAGGGTCAGAAAGATAACCCAAAAGCAAACCCACCTAACACCAGGGGTGGATGCTTTTCAATGCTGCATTTTAATCCACTTGTCTATACATTCAGTTCTGTGTTGCAGTCAGACACCTTTAGATCAGGACTTATGAAACATATTCTCAGGCGAGGTAAACGGGCATGGCGGCCTTTTACATCTATCTTTTATTTGTGAATGTGTGTGTTGGGGAACTCGTTGCCTGGAGGTTAAGTTTTACCAGCTTTGTTTGCAGGCTAGTTTTGAATCAGATTTTCCTCCCACCTCTTGCCAGTACAATAGAAGAGAAATCAAGGGTCTTTGATCAGACTAAACACTCTGCTGCAAATGGTGCTGTCAGCTGAAACTCACTAAAAAACCACTTAGACATTCTGTAATCTTGGGAGAGACAGGAACTCTTAAGATCAACTCTTTCTGGAACCCAACAGACGTCCACGCTTGTTAATGTTGCCCGAGGTGCACTGTAATGTGCCCACTGTGTGTCTCCTCCTTGGAAGTGCTACTGAGACTGGAGATTTGTACAGCATCAGCCACCTAAATGAAGTACAGGAATGGGGGAGACATGGATCTCATTCAAGTTAAGTAAATGGAGTAAGAACATAAGGCAAACTTGCCTCTTCTCTCCTGTGTGTTTGTGAAAGGAAAATATCATTCCAGCAATGATCTGTATCTATGCTGGGTCCATCACAGAGGTTTCAGTCCTGGTAACTGGGAGGGAGGATGCAGAAAAATGCGTGGTCAGACTTTCCCTTCCCCTGTGGAGCAGGGCAACTTGGCTCTTGCTAAAGTTTCCATTGGTATACATGGGAACATACACTGGCTTTTAAAGAATAAAGACTACAAAAATATGTAAAGGTCAATTGTCATTCAATGTGATTACAAAAGTACACATCTATGTGGCAAGTGGATGACTGGTTTGTTTCTTCAACAAACTACTGTGTATGTGCTGTGCTTTTTAAATAATTATTTAAAAGTAGTAACTGTACCTTTAGAAGGAATGCTGCTGGTTTTTTACTTTTTTTTTTTCTAGTTTCACTCTGGGTTTCCTAGAGGAAGACCCTTAGCTGAGAGTGCTTAGGTGGAAGAAACTCCCAGAGTGTGGATTTGAGCAGGCAGAAAGGGACCAAGCAAGCAGGGAGGAGCGGTGCAGGCAGAAGAACAGGCTTCTGGGCAGACCTAAAGCTAAGCTACCACAGGGCAGGAGGGATGAAACCTTTATAAAGATTTAAAAGCACTCTGAATTCAACCAAGAAAGCCACTAAATGTATCCATACTAAATATAGAACTGGAGGAAAGTGTCCTATGCAATCCTGGACAGAGGACATGTTTATCTGCTCCATCAATGAGTTCTCACTTTGTTTAGGGACATCTTATTCCACGTTGCTGTTTCTGTGGTATAATGAGTCATCTTTAGAGACTGAGCAGTCTAAGCTGCCTTAATAAACTCATCTTGAGGAAAATATTGTACAATTCTACTTCAAAGTTCTGACTGTAGCCACGCTTGTCGAGCGAAGATCAAGAATTACTGGAAACAGGAAAGTATGATCAGGAGTTACCAAGATGACAAAAGCTATTACTACTTATTAGATAAAATCTGTAAAGAATTTTATATACCCAGGCTTTATGGTTACCATTTAGTACTTAACCTTCCTTAGGTTTAAAAAGCAACATCAAATTTCAAGCAAAATCTTGGACTGATCAGAATTAAAATCTAAATGGTGATGTGCATAGATTCAGTGATATTATTTAGTTTTAGAGTCTTTCTGTCAGTATTAACACCTTCAGAACATCTCCTCTATCTGTCAGTTATAAACATATATAATTCTAGTTCATCCTACTTCTCCATAGGACAACACAGTTTTAAAACTCTATTTTGTAGCTCATAGTCAGCCTAATAACATAAACACTTTAATTCAAATGCCAACTAAACAATAACTTTGTTTTGTCCTTGCATTGTATATTTTCAACACTTTAATCTTGTTTACTATGATGTTTCCAAACAAGACTACTTATTCTTTTCTGATGACATCTGAATTATTGAAAGACTGCATCTTGACTGCAAAACTCACAGAATGTCTGAAAGAATCTAAATCTATTCCAGACAGTATAAATAATTCATGCTCAATTCTTCTCTCTCAGCTGTGGGAATGCTGCTGCTTATTTACAACCCACTTCAATGGGGGGGG
>Ga0065711_1033459_pt1 | contig 25458 bp, 19 predicted proteins | sample Hoacrofraction12_FD_59098 | JGI IMG/M metagenome (GOLD analysis project Ga0065711, IMG submission 59098) | Hoatzin crop microbial communities from Cojedes, Venezuela - Epithelial fraction 12 v2 (version 2) | ecosystem: Host-associated > Birds > Digestive system > Esophagus > Crop | place...
TAGGGGGGGCGGGCGGTGCGTGGGCGCTCGGCGCGGCGCTGGCCATGGTGCTGAACCGGCGGGGCCGAGCCGCACCCAGCCCGCAGCTGCGGTAGTTTGGGGCTCACTACCAGCACTGATGTCATTTGGGCTCGCTGTCAGAACTGACCTCCCCCAGAGAATAAGATGACGCCAAAACGGAGTCTATAGTCTTCCAAAGGGACCTGGTAGATCTGTGGATATTTCCTTTAGCTCAGTGAAAACTGGCAGTCCAATTCCAAGTCCCTGGGCAACGACTCAACCTTTCCAAAGTCTCTGCAAGGTCTTTGGTAGAGGTAGGGACATGATTTCTTTTGTTAATCAGAGACAGAAAGATGAGAAGGAGCAGATGTGATGCCACAGGTAAATTAAATTTAGGACCGTGTTTTTTAATGTACCTACCAACTTCACTATTACATTGTCCCCTCAACAATCAATACCTTTGCATTAATCTGACAGCCGTGATTGCATTACCTATGCTTTGGCTGCATGTAACACATAGAGAAGAGTGAAACCAGCTTCCCTGCAGCCTGGTTCATGATGAGGCAAATGTCATTATGCCCATCTGCTTTCATATCTTTTACCTGCATTGCCAGAGGGATCTGGGGAATGAATCTTCCTCTGCTGTGGCTTGACATGCTTGTCTTTTTATTATATTTAAAGCTCTCTCTGTGACAAGCTCAAAGAGCTTTTTTACTAGGAAAGCTCTTGATGCAGCAAGTAAATTGCTCCAGGAAGAAACAAATAATATTGGAACATAACTTGCCCCTGCTTTTTGCTTGATGTTTTAAAAATTGATTGAATTATGGACTTTAAATGCAATGTAACATGAAATTTACCAGGTACAAGAGCCTACACTTCTGTGTTTCATACCTGCTAAGCAGTCTGTTGCATTTGAAATGTTACACTGATGGATTTTTCATGCCTTATCTGGCAGGTGTGCAGTTCTAGGATGGAGACCCCAACCACAGCAACACCAAGGCTTCTGTCTGACTAGCTTGTCTTAGGGATTCTTTCAGTCTTCAGACAAGAACTATATGTTGCCCAGAAACTAGCTTTTCTTGCAAGAGTCCTCTTAGAGGAGAGGCAAAATGTTTTGTAGTTGCTGAAGATCTTAAACACTTTTCATAACATTATCAGAGATAGTACTGCATGGGCAACGAGTATCTAGAATGCCCTGCAATGTCAGGGAAATTCTTATCCCCCAAACACACTTTTTGTATGTTTGTAGCTGTTAGGTAGTGGTTTTACTGTATAGTGTTGCTGGGGATCTGTTTTTACTCCAGAAGTGGTTGCACTCTATGGGGAAGAAGGTGTTACATAATTATCATGTGTATTAATACATGAGCTAGCACCATGCCCTTGTGATGAGAAAGGCCAGTGATGTGCTGAATTGTAGTAGCAAGACTGTAGACAACAGGTCACAGGAAGTGATTCCTCCTTGCTATCTGGGATGAGGGAGACCACATCTGGGCTATCATGTCCCGTAGAAGACAGACATTTACGTGCTGTAGCAGGCATAGTGGAGGGCTGCCAAGATGCTCAGAGGGCTGGAGCACAATGTTATATGAAGAAGACTGAGGGAATTGGATTTGTTCAGCCTTAAGAAGTGAAGGGGCAGGGGAGATTTGTTCACAGTCTACTACTACCTGGTAGGAGCGTGTACAGAAGACAGAGCCAGACTCATCTGAAAAGTACACAGTGGGAGGAGAAGAGGCAATGGGCACAAGCTGGAAGCAAGGACATTAAAAAGAAAAGAGAAAAACTTTTTACTATGAAGGCAGTAAAACACTGCTCAAGTGGTCCAGGGAGACTGTGGGATCTCTGCCTTGGTGATGTTCAAAATGCAAGCACAGCCTCAATCACCCTGCTATGACTGGACGTGCTCTCAGCAGGAGGTCAGACTAGAGACCTCCAGAGGCCCCTTACAACCCACGTGACTGATTAATAAGAACAAATTGTCCTCTCCTCTCACTGATGAAGTCAATGAAATTAAAGTACTGCAGATAAAACATATCTCACAACCTCAGTTTGCAAAACACTTTTGAATCCTTCTGAATGAAAATGTACTACATAAATGCAAGTTGTCATGTTTTGATTACTGTTTAAATAGGCAGCACTTATCTCAGTCTTTCCATTCCTGGTACTGAGATCCTAGATAATGCAACATTATATTGCTGGCTAGGGGGAAAAGACTTTATTAGCTCTAAATGGTAATAGACTCTATTACCATTTTTCCTCGGTATTAAAGCCGTATATGGGGCACATCTCTGAGAGACCCAAGAGAACCTTTAACATATGAATCAAATTCATCCCTGAAGTAGAGACGTAATTTTAAAATCAATATACCAGTTTTACACCCAGGGTGAAGTTGTTCCTGTAACTCTTTGACCAAGGACCAGTGTGGCAATGCCATTCAGAGATTGCCAAAGCCTTGGCCCACAAGTGAGGTGGGTTTGGTCTGTAGCCATGCAGGGCACACAGCTTGCTTCGAATGTGGGATCAGAGCTCTGCACAAGAAGTTGAAGTGCCGAGCAGTGGAGGGAGCTGTCAGCGTATGCTACAAGACACAAGTGTGTGGATTCTTGGTGGGAAACTGTGTGGTCGGATCTAGTAATTAAGCAAAGTTAAGCACAGAGCTTAACAGCACTACCAGAGGTACGGCTCATTCTTCATGATAGAAAGTGAGGGTACACTGGGGCATGAGCAAAGCATGACCGTGGGGTCATCAGACTATTAAGTGATAATTTGCAGTAAGCAGACCTAATCTGAGTCTTTTTTAGTAGACACAAATGATATTTCTCACAGAACAGCCATGAAACCTGTAGCGAGTCCCATGCAACAGGTTAGGTACTCACCTCAAATACCTTAAGTGCACGGGACAGTGGTGAAGTCTTGGCTCCCTTGAGCATGAAGAAGAGGTTCAGCATGGCTCTCCCATCCTTCTCCTCAAAGACAATGGTCTCTGTAGACTCTGCAGCATCAGTGGCTGCAGCTGCAGCCTCTCTTTCCTTCCTGGCATCTTCAATGAGGCTTTGACGTCTACCAATGAACCGTGGAGACTGAAGGCAGAACAGAAATTAATACTGCTGACAGAGCTGTAGGGGAGATCAGAGGCATCCCCAGTAGCTAGATGAGTTGTGACCAATGTGTCGTAGCAGAAGAAGAAGGGGAAGGTTGAACTAACTTGCCTGGCTTTGTAGAGGAAAATCTGGTGATGAAGACTGAGAATTTACAATTGAACTTTCGGAAACGTGGAGCTTTAGGAAAAATCTGCATACAATATCCTTGTAGCATGACTCGAGATCAGGCATCTTCCCTCACCTTCCCTAGCAACAGTTTTCAATATCCTTCAAAAAATAAAATTCAGGAACAATCTTCCGCAGTTTTCAGGTGTCTGATGAATTGAAGTCGAGAGGTGTTAGATAAACCTGAAGTTATCTGAGAAAAGATACGCTATGAGGGAGAGCTGAAACCTGCAGCTGTGGCCTGGCCAGGAAACATGAATTGTTTGCAGGTGTATTAGCAGGGCAGCTTAGCTAAACTGCTCCCAGGATCCAATGTGGCATTTTCTTCTGACATTAAGTGGATGCTTGCATCCATATACCCCAGAAAATAAATTCCTGCCATGGATCTATAGATTTATTTCATCCCAACAAACTCCTGAAGATTTCTGTTATTTGGAATTGCATCTAAAGTGCTGCAACTCTGTGCCTGAGGTCATGTTAGGTCACCCATTTATATTTATATTGAGGTACAAACTATTTCAAACACTTCTGTTTCTTTTGTTATACAAATAGCTCATGTACTAACTTACTTCTTCTTGGTCTTTTTACAACCAGTTTTCCATTTAGAGGAAGCTCAGCTGGTTCCAATTTTCTGTGTTCAATACCCAAACCAGATGATAAACCCTCAGGACTTGCTAAAAGAAACGTGGGGCAGCACTGAAGAAGGAGCAGCACATAAAGCTATCCAGCACCTGCACATAGAGTGGGACTGGCTACAGTTTTCCCTCTGATTACATTGCAAATATCTGGAAAAGAGATAGATGCTAACCAAGCAGCGACTTCCCTACCTCGTGAAAATGTGGAGAACATTTTCCTTTTAAAAAGACAGCCTGCTCGACTACTAAGGCCATTTTCTCTCTGATTTTCAAAGCCCATCATCAGTAGTTAATGTTTCCTGTGAAAATCCTCTTGGATGCTTTAGTGGTGTAAAGCTGACATTTTAAATGCAGCCTGAAGAATGCAGCACATCCAGGCACAAGCCCACGCACTTCTATCCAGTCCTTTTTTAATAAAGATACCCCTCTGAAATTATATTTGCTGTTCCTCAACCCCTTTATTCCTTGTGGCACAGAAAAACACCTTTTAACAAATAAGCACATATTGCTGCTTGTCTAAATCAATGGTATTCATGCCCGAAGGGAGAAGACATCTAATAATTATTCTGAGGCATAACTTTAAAAAGCTGTGAGCATGTGCCCAGCTTTAAGTGTGTCTTATATCACTACCGTGTTTAAAGATAAGCTGGTGTTGACTTTAAAGTGCCTGCAATAAGCAGGGCAAACAGCCCTGTGCTAGCCACAGTAACCGGGCTCTGCAGCACTCCCAAGCCAGGCAGTGCTTTAGCTAAGAAGGTTTTATCGCACTGTGCCCTGAGGAGCAGAGGTGCAGCAGGATTTTACTTCTGGGGTGGAGTGGGGGGGAGGAGGGAAATTAGATCGCCATGTTTAGGCTAGAAGTCAGGTTAAAATTCGACTGGGAGGATCTTAAATAACGAGAAGAATTGTGTGACTGGAAAGTCGCACTGGGAGAGGCAGCCACGACCAGTTAGACCCATGTGCTGGGACTGGGTGGCCCGTGGCAGGTAGGAGCAGGGGGTTTCAGTCCCTGTCAAGGGGTCCTGGAAGCTGCTCAGCTCCATGCTGGCGTGGTTTGGGTGGGTCTATTTAAAAAAAAAAAAACCAAACAAGAAATGAAATAGGCTGAATTTCCTTGGGCAAAGAAGACTAGGAGGGATCTGCCTGCCTGCTGCCTCCCCTGCCGGGTAGAGTCTGCCCAGCTGCACGCTCCCCATCTCACCATCCTGTCCTCTGCTCCTCACATTTACACTCATCGGGGTATCACCTCCTTCTGCTGGACATTAGGAATCTGGCATATAAACTCACTAAACTGATCTCTCATGATAAATGCCTTCCTTTCTTCGGAAGGCGCCATTACATGGTATTTCTGAACTGCCTTGCAGACTAGCTCCCTGAGTGCCTATCTAGCTACAGTGAGAAGTTTAGTTTGATTTCACAAAGCATCTATTTGCCTAACCGGGGACTGAGTCTGATATGGTCATTCACCTCTTACGCAGGGTTAGTTCATTTTTCCGCCTTTGAATTTGGTGCAGCTCACAGTGCCATGCCTAAGCAGTGTCTTTAAAAATACTGTGCCAGAGAGTTGAAGTACTTTGGCTTTATTTCCTGGCTCATTATTTGCAGCAAGCAGAAAGGATTGTAAAGACCGTTTCCCTCCCTGCAGCGTGGGGACAGTAACGTCCCACCCCTGCTTCCCTGGGCGCTCCTTGCTGCTGGTTTGCCTCCAACTGCTGTCTCCAGCCTGGCTCTGCGTGTGTGCTCCGTAACCAAACCCCGCTCCAGCCACAGTCCCAGGATGTCTTGTAAAAACTATCAGCAGCAGAAAAACTAAATACGTAACACAAGATTTTTCCACGGTGTGAGTTTGATGTTTGGCTCGCCCAGCTGACATGTAAAATATCTGCTGGTGTAGATGAGTTCTGCGATTGCTAAGGTCCTTTTTTCCCCCCCGTCTGCACAGTTTCCCCTGCAGCGGAGCACTGGTCCCTCAGTGTCAATGGCAAGGAAACACCTCAGCCTGCCGGAGCTGGTGCGGTGGTGGGCAGGGGCTGGGTGCCCACAGTCACACCGACACCATGAGAGCAGGGGACATGCGACGTCACATACAAATGCAGAGTCATGCCTCTTGCCTGGTAGAAATAAGCGGCGGGATTGTGGAGTGCTCCTGTGCCAGGTGAGAGCAGAGGGCAGAGCCTTTCATGCAGCCTGCTCTCAAAGTGATATTAACAGGGGTAAGTTTTAATTTTTTTTATTTTTTTGAGAATTTGAATTTACATTCAAAGAAGAGACACAAAGATGGGCTGAGGTTTTATGTCCACCCCAGGCTGGAGGTGCCGCTCACCCCAAGAAGGCTGGCACGCTCCTGCCAGCACATCTGGTGAAGCCAAATTCCTCTGGCCCCTTCATTCAGTGGTCTGTTTCCCACCAAACATGAAGCAGCACCCCGGAGTGTATAATAACCAAACACCCTCCCCTTCGTCAGACAGCAACGAGTGTCTCAAGTACTGATTTGATGAGCAGAGTAGAAAATAGTGGTTTTCAAGAATGACTTTAAGTGTTCATTATTTTGCCAGAATGAAACTGGTTGTGTGAGAGGGAAGCCTTCCCTGATTTCCATTTATTAGAGAAAGCAGGCTTACCTCCTTGTTTCTTAAACGTTTCTCTCCTTTCCAGCACACTCCACTCTCCAAAACACCTCCCACTGCCTATGTAGTGGCTGATTTCACCCAGTCAGAGCATCACACAAAGTTAAGAGGAGAGCGGGTGAAGCAGGCAGCAAGCATAGAGGAGGGGAGTGGGGAGCTCTGTAACCAGCCTGCTGGAGTCACCCTGCAGACGCCTGCCAAATGCATCTGTCCCCTAACCCTGCTCCAATCCCGGGTTTCCTCCTGCCAAGCATCCCGAGGAGGTCCCCTCCCGATGCACCCACTGCCATCCGCTGCTCTGGCTCCTCCAGAGTCACCCACAGCCTGGCCACACCTCTGACCCACAGGACTGTCCTATGATGGGAGTCTTGGGCTCCTCCTGCCTGCCCTGGCATTTGGGTTAGAAGATAAAATGTCCCTGTACCTACAGCCAGTCCAACGGGTTGGCCGGACTTTCTAAAGGCACTTGACAGCTCAGCAGGAAGTTTTTCTTTCCTTTTCCTGACACATACAGATCCGGTGTGTGCAGAAGCATTCCCCAGGCTAAACCCCAGGCTGAGACCACACTAGGAAGGGCTAGGAACAGAAACGGGGCAAGGATGTGCTAGGAGAGAGCAGAGCTGTGGATGCAGCAGCAGCAAACAAACTGAATAAATTGCCTGTGCCTCACATGTTGCCTGAAATAACAGCCACACTTTTTCATTATGCTGGAACAGGTGGTCTCTCTGCAGTTTATTGCCTTGAAAGTAGGAGACCATTGAGATTTTCAAATTGCCTTTCACACCAGGAATTCCTTGTTACTCCTGCCTTAGGTCTATGGGTTATTTACCTTTCTTTTGGTTGGGGGGTGGCGGTCACATTAGTTCAAGCTTTCATCCCCCTAAATGTTTGCACTTCACATGTACCAGTACGTAGCATGAACTGTTTGGGTAATTTCCCTTTGCCAGCCTGGAGACCAGAGGTGCCTATGTGGGGGAACACCCACGAAGGCAGTGTTGGTCCGTCTGTTCCTGCCTGCCTCTGCCTATAGCTACAGGAGAGGCTGTAGTTTTGGGAGGGGGAGGGAAAGGAGTTGGGGTAGGGCTGTCTTACCATGATGGCTTCAGCTTGCTTGGAGTCCAGCTCCGACACTGCTCTGCGGAAGCCTTTGGCTGCAGAAGTGGAGATGTTCGGGGTTGGCATCTTTGCTCTTCCACGAGCTCTGCTCTCTGCTTCCCAGCTCCTTGCCAGCTTTTTATAGGGCAGGGCTGACGTCAAAGACTCTTTCAAATCTTCTCTCCCCCTGCCACCTCCCCATCACCACCCTCCTCCTTTCTCCCCCTCAGGCTGAGAGGAGGAGGGGATGTGAAGGAGAGAAACGTTTCTGTCCCATTAAATTTAATCGCTACAAAGATTGCAGACACCCTGCCTTTGCAGACCAGACGCTCCCCCCACCTGTTTGCCTGCACCCAAAAGATATCTACTGTGTTTTTTTCCCCCGCTTCTTCTTGATGGAGTTAATTTTTGTGCCGTGTTTCAGTCCGACACATTTGCTTTCCCAGCTTGGGAGTTGCATGAAAGGATTTTGATTTGTGAAAGGATGAAATAAAAGGAAGGAAGAGATTCAGCCCTCTCTAGCCCTTTTTTCCCCTTGTTTGCCTTGCCATTGAGGCAGTAAAAGAATAGGAAAATAACACTGATTCCCCCAAGGCAGCTGCAGGACTAGATGCTGTTCTCATGTATGCACGTTGCGATGCCCGGCTCCTGCAAACGCTGTGCATTTCAGTGCTCTCCCACCACCTCAAGTCTTGGTTTGCCCACGTAACGCTGATAGCAGGATGGCAGAATCAGGGCCCTTGAGTCCTCAGAAACGAAGAAGTCTTTAGAGAAAATAACCTGGAAAAACCCTCTCAGTCCTGTCTTTCCAAGGGCTTCACTTGTCTTGCAGTAATTCCTAAGAGACCAGATGCCCAAGGACAGCTGGGACTGTGACAGTGGGTGGCAGCTCAGAACCCGTCCCGGGACTCTACTTTGCTGTGAGTAAAAATGGCCTTTTCCTCCTGGGGGGATTTGCAGCAGCTCTCCCACCCCAAACAAGCGCTGTGGGAATGCACAGTCCTGCTTCATGTGAGCCACTGCCATGCTGGGAACAGGCCACCAGCTGGCACAAATCCCTGTGGTGGGGAAACCAGTGATGTTTCACTAGCTGACTTCCAGAAAGCTCACCCACAAGCTTGCTGACGCAGTGTTGTTTTTGAAGACGTCTGCTGAAGACACCTGGTTAGCACTGGTGGCTCGTCCTTCCCATGGCGGAACAGCTAAGTTCCTGTCAGTGAGCTGATGATTTTTGCAGTGCCAAAATCCCTGGAGGATCAACAACCCATTGACCTCCTCAAGGCTGCAAAGCTCTTGATGTTTGCCATCTGCTGCAAACACCATGGAGAAGGCAAGCATGATCAGTGCTGCCAGCCCCACCAAGGCAGCTTGGGAAGCTCCAGCTGGCTAGAGATTGGTAGAAGTTGAAGCTGAAGTAAGCAGCTGGCTGTAGCAAAATATTTGGTCCAGTAGTGAGCCAAAATTAATTTTAAGTTAGGTGGAGCAGCTTCTCTTACTGTGGGTGCTGAGGACACCCTGCTGTTTGGTACAGTGGAAACCAGAGAAAGGAGTTAAGCAGCCATCAGGGCTCCTCTCTTCCCAGCCTCTGTATCCTCCTTTGTGATACCACCTCACAGATCGAAAGCAGCCTTGCTTTTGCTTTAATTTCATCTCTAATCCGTCTGAGTCTCCCAAACCTTCTATTTGCCCTCTGCTAAACCCTGGATGCTCAAAACATGAGACAAAAGCCCAGTAAACTGATGGAGGGTAGTGCAGAGGTGGGGGGTCGGGGAGGGTCAGGTCCTGAGTCAGCCCCACTGCCCAGGAGCTGGGCAAGGAGCAGCATTGCAGGTTAAGTCACCTCCCAGATGCTGAGTTGGCCTTGGGGATCCCCTTACCAGGGGATACAAATTAGCACACTCCTATGGTTGATTACTTTGTGCCACTGGCTGAGGTGGACCATGGTAGCTGGACAAGCTGTGGTGCAGGGAACACCGCTCTGAGATACCAGCACTCCCACACTGACACCTTAGCCAGGCGTCCCGGCTGTGCTTGTTGCAGGCTGCACCTTTTCGCAGCCCTTTTGAGCCCATTTTTTCCAGCAGGTGCACAGAACAGAAGATCTTTTGGCATTGCCTCACACTGGCACTGAGAGACTGCTGTCACCTAAGGAGTGATGGTTGTCATCGACAGCCAGGCTCGCTGACCTGCTCAGGAGTTGATTGCCTCCTGGCTAAGGGAATGAAGGATTTTGGGGATGACTGGGGGACAGCATTCATTTAAAACACAGCCCAGCTCCTGCTGAAGTTAATCGTTCCATGAAACTTAAGAAGATTAGGATCTCATGCAGACTGCCACCCATGCTGTCTCATGTTTCCACGTTCCATCCTGACTTTTTTGAAGAAAGATTTTTCTCAGGGATCTCACAGACAGGACTTTCAAGCAGTATGATGCTCATTCCCATGATGAAACATTTCTCTCTTACCCCAGTCACAGGCAGAGAGTATGAAGAGAAATACCCACCCCAGACAATCTTGCAGAAGTCAATCAATCACAGCAATTCATCCCGATTTTGACTCCACAGGAGATCTGGTCCTCTCCAGAGATCAAGGGGAAAAACTCTCAGATTTTTGTGGGGTTTTAAATTTATCTTCAGTACCTTTTCCGACATAGGGGGGATTAAAGACAAGCAGTAAGTCAGTAGACTGTCAGAAACAACTACTTCAAACAAGCACGTGTCTGTCCTAGGTTGCACCAGGGTCTTGCCTTAGGAAGACTGAATCCACTCTGCTATTAGTGCTTCCTAGTACATAGAAAGTAGATCTCATATGGAAATACATGAGTTAAATGCAAACCAAGACCATATTGGTCATCTGAAGATGATCTATGAAGACTGGCAGGAAGAAGAACCAGCTCCAAAAGAGGACACAGAAATAAAACTTACGTATATTTCAAGTTATACATCAATGAAGAGCCCTCCCTGGGGAGTCTGTAACTCGATCAACGCCAGTAAAGTGAACACATACAGAAAGCAAAGGAGATGCCTCTTACAGTCATGGCCTATTTGCACTGCTAAGGAAGTTATTGTATGCAGCTTTACAGCCACACTAGGCCATTTTGTGCAACAGTGGTGTCAGATAGTCTAGGATGAAGCTGCAAAGGTGTTAAGGGCAGCACGCCATAGTCAGGCTAAGAAATAGTTAATTAAAATGTTTCAGAGACTTTGCTAGTGTGATACACTATTACAATATGAGTGTTGTCAATAAAAGACCATGACAAGATTGGGCCAGCTTCACTGGGATTTCATATGGGAAGCAAAAAGGGACCTGGGTAGGAGAAGAGTTACAAGAATATTCCAGTTGCACTGGAATATTTTTGCAAAGAAACTTTTAATTCAGATAAACTCTTCTGGATTGCACTACCTTTAAAACAGCATGTAGAACATTGAATTTCAGTATTTTTTGTTGAGGTTTTCAGTTCAATTTTAGGACAAAGACAAATTTCAAATTATTAAATGAATTTAATATCTTTTCCTTCATACTGTTTTCTTACCTTAAAATCAGAAAGAGAAACTATTTGGCTAGAACTTTTGCTTTTTGTAACTGACTTAGTTTAAAGGTCTCTTTAGAATAGCATTTGCCATAATACCTAAAATCAGCCATCAAAGCAAGTTCCAGTTATCCAAATTCGTAATCAATTTGCTGAAAGGATAGCCTTAAAATGTCAGTTCATGTAAAGAATTGAGAAAATTGGTAAAAAGTACTTTAATAAATATGGGAACAGAACGAGTCACTCAGCCTTCCTGCAGGCTGCAACATATTCAGAGATCACATAAGAAGGCTCTTCTGACAAACAGTGGCTTTAAACATCAGACAAGTTTTCAAGACTACTGTACAAATAGATGGAATTTCTTTGAACAGAGTTTCTGTTTTGATTTTGTCTCATTATGTATCATTTCTTTCCTTGTGAAATCCAGTACTTAAAGCTTGTCTGTTCTTCTACTTAGTTATCCCAAACTCCTTGATTTTTAATTCCTCTTCTTTATATGGATGACAAATTAGGCGTACAAATCTTTTCTTCTTTAAGCCCTGTTAATCTGTCACATCCTCCCCCCCACCCCTGTCTGGTGATAAGAGTCCTGCATTGTGCGGAAACGCTCTCCAGCATGGAGGCTCCATGTAGCCAAAGTGAAGTCCTGCTTTCCATGCAACCAAGGGCAATACTTCCAGATTGCCCTGAGTGACGGCAATATTTCCTCCATCTGATAAGAGTGGAAAAATGAGGTTGGTTCTCCTGTCCTGGAGGAGCTGACAGAGGAGGTGAGCTGGGAGAAGCCATGTGGCAGCAGGTTCTCCTTTTGGTCAGGAGGGTGGGCAGTGGGTGGACATCCTTCAGAGCAGTTTTATCAGCATAGCTACAAGAGGACAGGCATTGCTTTTTCCCAGCCAGTACAGTGCAAAGCTCCTTAACACAATTTCCACCTGTGTCCTTCCCAGGCAAAGACCCGCCTTCTTGGAGACCACCCACAGCGTGGACATTTCCATCTCTTTGTGTGTCTACATCTCTATAAACCAACTGTTTGGGTCCGTGTTTAAGTTCTGCTGCTATTAGACATGACTTCTGGGGAGTGTGAGCTTGGTTGGTTAAACCAAGCCAGGCTGGTCTCAGCTTTTGTCATGTTTGACTAACTACCAGATTTGCTGATGAGGAAGAGGAGCCTTTAGGAAGCTTTATGAAGGAAATACAACAGATGGATGGGTCTTCAACACTGCTTTGTTTCTCACACTCCAACCACAAGACCATCCTTGAATGTGTGCAGGTGTCTTGTGTATCCAGCTGTGTGTTTTAAGGGATTAATCTGACATAAAGCAGAAACGGCAAACACTGTTGGACACTGCTTCATTGCACTAGTCCCCAGACAGAGAAGTCCATAAACTCAGAAGCTCTGACTGTGCCTCCCTCAAGGGTAAAGCAGAACGAAAAGAAATCCAGAAATGGCATTAAGGTGCAGAGTGCTGCTGGTCCTTGGGAGGTTCATTTCACCTGCCACTGGATGCAGGATTGGCAGTGCAGAGAGAAAAGCAAGATATTCTCTCTGCTGGCTGGATCCATGTGGTCATTTTGTGCATCCTCAAGCATTGTTTGCAATAATCACCTTTCCTGAGCACCTCGGGTATGGGGACCAAGAGGAAGACCCCATGTGCCAAATTACCTTTCTTCATCATGGGAGTTAGAGAGATGCCCATGCAGCAGCCTGTGGTCTTGATAAAAGTCCCAGGGTGAATCAGTGGTAAAGACACTTATAGCCCAGCCTGGTGTGGGCGAGGGTCTCTCTGGTGGCCCAGGGAGCTGCAGGGACAGGGTTTGCACTGTAAGAGTGCTCCACCAAGGGCTGAAGATAGGGACAGTGTATGCTGATGCGAGGGCAAGCTGCCATCTCCCATCACAACCAAGGCAACTCTGTCCAGGACCCCTTGTTGCTCTTTTGCCCACACCCTCCCTCTCTCTCCCTCTTCCCCTCCACAGCCTGAATAATTACAGTCTGCCACATGAAGCAATTGCAGAGGGGATTAGACAACTCCGTCAAGAGATGTTTTTTCCTCTTCTCCCTTCAAAGCAGCTCCATTCAACATCCCTGAGTGCCACAGAAGAGTTTAATAACCCATAATGACACCTCAGGCCTCCACGTCATTGCAGCCTCCCTAGGACTGGGGCAGTGGCAGGAGTTAAAAAAAAAAGATAATTAAAATCCTCATCTCTCTCAACTTTGCAGTCTCCTATTATATAGAAAACACTGACTTTCATGCTCACGCTCTCTCACAACTGATGAGCCCAGGGTAAGGGGGGATGCAAGCAGCAGAGCTGGGCTAGCTCTTCAGTCAGGGCAGCAAGAGGTTTTCTGCCACCCTGGGAGAAAAACTCTGCCAGATCAGATGGTCCTGGCCCTCCGTTCCCCCCACTGCAGAGGTGACCACTGGGACAAGAAGAGCCCCAGTGCAGGGGTTACTTTCCAGCCAGTGGGTAAATCCCAAGGCAAAATCAAAACAGCCAACTACATTAAAAAAAAATGGCAGAAGACGCACATTCCTAGAGAAGATGGAGTATGGGTGTGCAACCTCCTCCAGCGCCCTTTTCCCTCAGTATGTGCCAGTACATTTTCATGGTGTAGTGCACAGGGCAGATCTGCTCCACAGACGGAAAACAATGACTTAAGAATCAAGGCCAGTAGCAGCTAAATGCAAGCCTCTGTGTCCGAGATCTCACATTTCAGAAGGCCAGATTAGTCTTTAGCTAAATCTGAGAATATTCCTACTACCCACAAAAAATTCCCTCGGTTTTGAATCATGGGGCTGGCTGGTCTCACATCTCTGTTTTCATCTCCACATTCAGATAAAAAATTTGGTACTCCTGCTGCTCAAATTTTGCCTCAAAACCCATTGATTGAATCTCCTCTCAGTCAACAATGAAAACGCAGTTCTGGGAAATTTTTACAGCAATCAACTTTTCAGAGGAAAATAACTTGATTTCCAGCCAAACAGTGAATGATTTGGGGAAAGTGTTTTTCAGAGGGAAGCAAGGCTGCTTGGACAGAGGAAAAAACTCAGCACCTCCCCAGGAACTGAGAATTTAGCCACGAGTTTTTGGAAGCAAAAGCAGCAGCGATCCCTCTCTCTTTCAGGAAATGAACCTGGAACAGGCAAGTGAAAATTCAGACAGATTGTATTGATGATTCATTCATTGCTGCAGAATCCAAAGCAACCATCTTGTCTCGGATCAATGGGGAAGCACTTAGGAGCAATTTTCTCTTTGGAAATGTGGGCAGCAAGCAGACAGTCAGAAGCGTGTGGTGGAATAAAATGCACCATCTCTTGGAGCATGCCATCTTGTGGGGCTGTAAAATTAGCTGCTGACACCTCTGGCCAACTGTATTTCAACTTGTAGACCACTTCTTTAACAAGGTCATCAGGGAATGTCATCTTCATTGGAAAGCTAGAGTATCAGTCCTTGTGATTTTAATTTCTGTCTGTGATACCCAATATTTTACTCCCAGTTCCTGGAGTCATCCGTCTTTTAAAAACACAACAAAAAAAATGCATCCCTTTTGAGAAGGGAGGAAAGATTGAAGAGGAGTCTAGGAGCTCCCAGAGAGGTGGAAAAACCCTCCAGAAACAGTAATTATCATACAGAGATCTGGCACAGAATTTTTGAACATTGAGTTTGACAATGGATTTGCTTTTCTGGGAAAAAAAAAAAAAAAATGTTGTGCAGGTAAACAACTGCCTGGAAACATCAGAAACATTATGACAAGGAAAATCAAATGTCCGGCGCTAATGCTATTGCCAACAACCAGCACAGAAAACACAGGGCTGCCTTTTGGGCTGCTCACCGCATGGCCATGGGCAAGTCGTTTAGCTCACTGCCTTAGTTTCCTGCCTTCTGCCTTCAGGCTTGTAACTGTTGCATCCTTCAGCTGTGAAGAACCAGTTAATAGTGGGCAATATATGCAGAAATTGATTGAAATCTTTGGCTCTCGTCTCCTTTCACTCCTCTTGCCTGTAGCCTGATTGCCCATCGAGCCTTTGCATTGCCGAATACATGTGGAAAAGGGACTCATGCTCCTGCTTATTTTTTCTGCAGACCCTTGGAAGTCCCAGAACAAAGAGGTTTGCAGTAACGTGGATCCTCCGACTCTTTCTCTAGGTGAAAAGAGAAAGTTGAGGGTGTATCCCCGTTTTATTGCCAAGTTCGTGAAGTCCCAGTCTTCTTGCTTCAGGTCATTCTTGAATGTGGGCTTTGGGACGCTTAGTCTCTTCACTGCTAGTGACCATGGTGTCTGGCCTGATGTGTTTAACCCTCTTGCTCATCCACCCATACCATGGACTAAGACATAATTTATCTAACTCATGGTGGCCCCAGACTGGAGAAAGACAAACCATGGTGAGGGACCCAAAGCAAGTTCCTGTCACCCTTTCAGAAGGACTGGAAACACTTCAGTGTGTGTTGGTGTGGTCTTAGCACAGCCAAAGCTTACGGTATGCGACCAGCAGGGACTCTGACCCATTGCCACCAGTCCCCTGTGACTGTCAGGACCTGCACTGCAAGGCTGCACTGTGCAGCTCAGATGGGTCTGGACCCCACATCTGCTCTTGGGCCATTCCCCTGAGTGCTGTTTTCCCCTCAGTTTCCCAGTCACCCACCCTTCACTGCCCTGGCTGTGGAAGGAAATGATGCTAGAAGAAGCCAAGGATTTTCCAACAGTGCTTTGTCAGTGTTTGCCCAGCACTCTCCTTTTTCATGAACATGTCATTTCTTTGATGTGGATACATCTCCTTCCCTCTCCTCTTACCCCTTTCTCATCTTCTGTCACAGCAGCTCCAGGTCAGCAAGGTGGACCAGCAAAATACAGCTCAGTACTACTTCCATGTGAACAGAAAGTCGACAACTTCTTACCCACTCAGTTCCCTCTCTCCTCAGGCACTGGAAGATAAAAACCATCCGCCTGTCAAACAAAAGGTCTGATGTGATTTTAGCATTAGGACTCACACAAAGGGTCTCAGACCTATGAAAATGTCACCATATTGACTTCATACAAACGTTTATTCATTGTTCTGTTTACAGACAGAAAGGCATTTTGCATTCACCATTGAATGGATGAGATCTGTTATGGAGAAACAACCAGTGCTCAACTGGAAATTGTCATCAGTGTTTCACAGCGAAGTCAGTGCTTTCATACTGATTCACATCTGCTCAGAATCTCATTTGCTATTCCTAACAGGTAATCATGCAGTAAATACATGGGAAAGAGCATGAGAAAATATTTTCCTTTCCTTTTCAGAGGATGAATGTAAATGTATCACCCATGGCAAGGTTCATTCCACCCAGCAGGCTTAAGAGGATGAGTCATCAAAGCCCTGTGCTTCTCTTCTGGAGCTTCAAGGTGTATCAACAATGTTTTATTGATCCACAGTCATGGAAAGTAAAGAAAGAAAAGAGCCTGAGATCTATACTGGCACAATATGCCTGACTTCAGTTATTCTGACATTAAGCTACTGGGATGACGCAACAGAAAAGCAAGGTCTATGAGATCACATTTCCTATCCTCCCAATGACAGGACTGTCGTCTACACATATAGATCCTTTAGTCTAGTGGAGAAGAGAACAAAAAGGTCAGTAGCTGAAAGTTAGGCAAAGAAGAAAAGTTCAAGTCAGCTGTAGGACATACATTTTTAATAGTGATGCTGAGCAAGTCTGATGGGCATTGGTAAAGAAATGTTCCCCTTTGCTTGAAAAGTCCTAACCAGAACAGGTACCTCATGTGAAAATTGTGTCCATCAGACACAGAGACAGGACAGGGTAAGACTAATGGGAATGGCACAGCCCACATGCTGTGCAGGAGGAGATATGGCTGTGATGACCCACCACCACAAAGCACAAAGCCAGAGCAGGGGTACCTACTGTCCCCAGCCAGGAAGGCAGGGTAGATCCCTACCAACTCCCACCAGCACAGAATGGCTGAAGTCCTTCCACCCTGCACCCGGTCAAGACCAGTCTTGGAAACCTCACATTTTTAGTGAGAAAAGATAGGTAAGAAAACACCATCCCTGCAGAGGAAGTCTTTAGCCTTCCCACATGTACCAGCTGGGAAAATGCCTGTCGCTGCATCACTTAATGTGGTGGAAATTATGTGTTTCAAGTACTCATCCTTCCCCTGTTGGTGGAGGCAGTGCCTGCCTCAAGAGAGTTAATAGTACTTTTGTTTATTTAATTTGCATCAGGGACGTGCTAGATGGCAACTAGGCATGCTGGTACAGGAGGAAAAGCACCACAGAGAAGAAGAGGCTAAGAACTCCCTAGATCTTCATCGTCCTGTCTCCCTTCTCATTCCTTCCCCCAAAACATCGCTAGAAGCTAGTAAACGCCATTCTGGGGGGAGCCAGTATATGGTTTTCTCCAGCAATCTCTTTCTCGTATTGCTTCCCTGCCCCTCCCGTGGGTTTGCCTTCCCCCAGCTCCCCATCCCCTTCCTCCCCGCCTACGTCTGACCTGCACAGCGACAGGAGCTCGGCCGTAGCCTGAGGGATTTGCCTTGTGCCTTTAGTGAGATGGCGTTGGTTTCCCTTATCTGTCCCCGGTAGGGCCATGTGTTTTGTCTCTGCTCTTCCTCCCTGCAGATGCGTGGTTGAGGGCAGCGAGAGACAAGGGGTCCTTGTAAGTGCCTTATGATAATTGCAGAGCAGCAACTGCTCTGAAAATCTAAATTCCTCCCTGACATTTCCAGTCTAAAGCTCCCACTGACTCAGCTGCTGCTTGTGATATTTAAACAAGGATTATCTCCTTTTTTATTCTTTTCTTTTTGATAATGGGATGGCAGAAGGTTAGTTTAACACTTTCCTACGGTCTGTTTGGCTGTTACAGATCCAGTGCTCTTAGGACTGTAACCAAATCTTCGCTTCTCAAGTCACTCGTTTGGCATGACTGAGATGAACAAAGGGTCCCATGATAAAAGAACAAGGATCTTTCCATGGACTGTCATCTTTTCCAAATTTTTTTTTGTCATGAGCTTTAGCATACTGGGAAACATACTATGGTGTAAAAGGACACATCCCATTGACTGCAGCACAACTGCACAAGACTTATCCCTCTGGGTCCTCAGGTATTTCATCTTACAAGTAGTTTAGAATCTCCACAAAGGAAGCTTAAAGAAAGCTCAGGGCACTTTTTGATCCCCAAGATACACAAGTGTGGCAGCACTGGGGGAGAACATGCACTAATCAAAGCTCTCCATCGGTTCAGAAACTATCTGTCATGCGAGGGACAGAGCGGCAAGTAAGCAATACCCCATCAGACTCCCCATTTCAGTGCTTCAAAAAAGTGTCCAATATGCAGAAAGTCAGTCCCCCTCATGACAACACAAGAGAGACATTCAGCCCCCAGTCTTGGGTCATGCTGAGCAAGCCCTCCATGCCCTGAAGGATGCCACACAGGCTCTGGGAGGCTGCCATGGGGCTCGGTCTCTGAGGGCTGAGGGATCACAGAATCACAGAATGGTAGGGGTTGGAAGGGATCTCTGTGGATCATCTAGTCCAACCTCCCTGCCGAAGCAGGGTCACCTACAGCAGGCTGCACAGGACTGCGTCCAGGCAGGTCTTGAATGTCTCCAGAGAAGGAGAATCCACAACCTCTCTGGGCAGCCTGTTCCAGTGCTCCGTCACCCTCAGAGGGAAGAAGTTCTTCCTCATGTTCAGATGGAACTTCCTATGCTTCTGTTTGTGCCCGCTGCCCTTTGTCCTGTCACTGTGCACCACTGAAAAGGGGATGCTGCAGTCACCTCACCAGTGCTCAGAAGTGGAAGCTGGATCAATGTGCCTGATAACCTGTTATTACGATGTGCGCTGAGCCAGATCAGCCTTTCCAGTGCCCTGCCATTAGCCAGTTGTTTATTGCTGAAATTGGCCGGGAAATTACTGAGGATGGGCTGAGGGGGAGCTGAGGCAGGGAGCAGGGAGGGCCGAGGCTGGGATGTAACCCCAGTACCATGTGCAGGACCAGCTTTTCACCCTGGTGCTGGGATTTTGCAAATGACTGAGCAATATCTGAGCATTTCTCTCTGCTTTTCAAAGAGATGGGTGGTTTGGGAGGTGGTATGGGGGCTTTCCCACACCCCTTGCTGGAGGTTAGGGTGGAGTGCACTGGACAAATTTAAGCAGTGCAGACACGTTTGAAAGCACAGAGAAGGTAGGCACATGGCCATGGGCTGGACCTGGTGGAGGTTTCGGATGGGAGGCAGGGTCAGCCTGTGTGCTCAGCCATCCGTAGCACTGACATTGGCAGCAGGGGGTGGTGGGGGCCCGCATGTCTTGCCACAGCCCCTATCGCACTGCCGCAGTCGGGCAAAGCAAACACATCCCTAAATGGAGATGCTCCCGCTGCCCTGCCGATAAGCAGTGCAGGGTGGGTGCAGAGACAGCTGCCTGTTGTTCCCCATGCCCCGTGACACAAGGCTGCTTTTCAGCCCAGCAGTGCCTGGAGAAGGTCTCTGTTAAGTCCCTGTTTGATTGGAGGCAGCTCTGTTTGGACTGCATCCCTGTTGGGGGAGGCCAACACCTTCAAGCACCTTGAATGAGCAAATGGTGCAGAGCTGGTGTGACCCCGGTATCTGTTTTGAGTCAGCATCCCGCCCTTGTCATCCCCCCTCCCAGCATCAGACCTTCCTCACATGGCTTCAGGGACATCTTCCAGGGCAGGGGCAATACAAGTCACGCCAGACCTTGGACAGGCAGCAAACCTAGTCTCCATCTCCATCTCATGGTTCCCCCCAACTGGGGGTACCTGTTTCCAACTCCTGGGGTGTCCCCATGGCAATTGCAGCTGCCCCAGGCAGCAGAGACCCGAGACTGAAATCCAACACTGCTCACCATTTTGCTCCTTGAGAATGCTGCTCCTTTTGCTCCAGAGAAAGAGTTTGCTCTTCTCTTTCAGCACAACTTGGGGAGCCAGTAGTAGGGTGTGGCTGTGCAAGACCTCCTCTCCTGGCACTAGTCCCTCTCTTAGAGAGCAGCAGGCAGCAATAACGGTGGCTTGGATGCCAGGGTGAGACCATTTATCCTTAGAGCATCTTTCCTAGCTTCTTCTTCTCACAAATTAACGTCTCTCCCTGGTGCATATCTATTTGAAAGGCCTCCTGTGCAAGCAGTTCTCACATCCATGCCCCAAGTGGTGTCCCTCAGGGGTCCATACTGGGACCGGTGCTGTTTAAATTTTTCATCAATGACTTAGCGAGATTGAGTGCGCCTTCAGCAAGTTTGCAGATGGCATCAAGCGGAGTGGTTCAGTTGACACACCAGAAGGACAGGATGCCATACAGAGGGACCTGGACAAGCTCGAGGAATGGGCCTATGTGAACCTCATGAGGTTCAACAGGTCAAGTGTAAGGTCCTGCACATGGGTTGGGGCAACCCCAAGCACAAATACAGGCTGGGCAAAGAATGGGTTGAGAGCAGCCCTGCTGATAAGGGCTTGGGGGTACTGGTGGATGAAAATGTTTACATGAGCCACCAATGTGCGCTTGCAGCCCAGAAAGCCAACAGTATCCTGGGCTGCATCAAGAAAAGCGTGGCCAGCAAGTCGAAGGAGAGGATTCTGCCCCTCTACTCTGCTCTGGTGAGACCTCACCTGGAGTCCTGAGTCCAGCTCTGGAACCCCCAGCACAAGAAGGACATGGACCTGTTGGAGCAGGTCCAGAGGAGGGCCACAAAGATGATGCAAGGCACCTCTGCCATGAGGAAAGGCTGAGAGAATGGGGCTGTTCAACCTGGAGAAGAGAAGGCTGGGGGGAGACCTTATAACAGCCTTCCGGTCCCTGAAGGGGGCCTGTAGGAAAGATGGGGAAAATATTTTCAGCAGGGCTTGCTGCAATATGACAAGGAGTAATGGCTTTAAACTAAGGGAGGGTAGATTTAGACTGGATATAAGGAAGAAATTTTTTACCACCGGGGTGGTGAAACACTGGAACAGGTTGCCCAGAGAGGTAGTGGAGGCCCCATCCCTGGAAACATTCAAGGCCAGGCTGGATGGGGCTCTGAGCAACCTGCTCTAGTTGAAGATGTCCCTTCTTACGGCAGGGGGATTGGGCTAGATGACCTCTAATGGTCCCTTCCAACCCAAAGCATTCTATGATTCTATATGACACCTTGCCGCATTCTTCTAATTGCCATGACACATTGGAGTTGCTACCAGGACAACCGCAGGGCTCCTTGCTTGGTGCCATTGGGTCCCAAATACCTGCGGGGCAGCTGTGAACCATGGAGACAGAGCGATGGTGGGGCCAAGCAACTGCTTGTGACGTACCTGGTGGCCTGTCATCTCCACTGGCGGAGTGACTCAGTGCTCCACGCTGCGCCCCACACTGAGCTACGGCCTGGGAGCTTCTCCACCCCTGTCCTCCAGCCATTGCTGGCACAAACAGACCAGGAGAAACAGTGGCTCACGTGGGTGATACTTTTTCCACAGAAGGCTCCTCCGCTCCTTCCAGAGCTCCTCCAGAAGATGGCTAACATTTGTCCATCTCTGTCAGGTGCTTTGGAGGTCCTAGAACAGGAAGATGCTGCATTTCTGTTCAGTAGTAGCATGAAAAGTCATATTCACATTCTTTCTAAGGCTCTTGTGTAATTACAACACCATGTACTGCTCCCTTCCCTGTCTCCCATAACGGCTGCCCCATCAGGCCTCCAACACGCAGCAAGCAAAACAGGTTGTGTTTCGCACCGGTGCCTCACCAGCTCTCATAATCTCTCCGTTATTCTCCCGTCTTGCTGTAGGTGGTAGGATTGACCATGGGTAGATCAGCCTCTGGGCTTCTTTTCTTGCTAGCAAGACCTGAAAAGCAGATCCCCTTCTCCCAGCGTCCACAGCTGTGCAGGACACTGGAAGTGTTTTATCCCTGCCCACATCCCCACGTGCATGGCTGAAAGAAACTCCTTTCTCATGTTTTCTTGAGACATGGTGGCCTGAAGATGTCTGCGAAACGGTCCTGAACCTGAAATCTCCTTCTGAGGGCCAGCTTGCCTTAAAATAGGAGCTAAAGCTGGTCTAGAAACCTACTGTACCTATTATATATGCAAAGCAGATATAAAGTCCCATAGCCATCTCCACCCTGCCTTTTGGTCAGTGATTATCAAAACTCTATTAGGTCTCAAAGAACTGAATCAGAGACGCATCTGGGAAGAAGAGAAATCCAAACCATCTTCTCAGCTCCCTTCTCCACCATGACTCACCAACCACAGAAGGAACTGGTCATATATGCACCAGACGTTGCAAGTGTCTCCCCATCCTCCCTCCAAAGCCTTTGCTCTGCCCCAGCGTGGGTTGCTGTGGTCAGCCAGGGGTTAAAGCAGGAGGCAGAAAACTGGAGCTGCTCCCCTGGGTCCTCACACCAGACAAGCTCTGCCTGGGGAGGGGGTGCAAATCAAAGGAGGATTGCAAAACCTCAGCAGCTCTCAGGTCTGCTCGTCTGCTCCTCTCTGCTGACAGCCGCTTCTACCAGGAGATGTCCGTAAGGAAGAAGTGGTCTTCTGAAACGAGAGGGGCTTGGAACAGCTCTCCTCCTCTCAGTAAACACTCATTTGTTTAATGGGTGGAGATGGGCAAGAGGGAGACAGAAATCTCACTCCCCTGCCGAATTTCCAGGAAGCCAAGCATGCTGACTCCAGCTGGACGCGCAGCCCCAGCCCACAGAAGCCTCCTGTCCCTCATCTGCTCACGACAGCATGTTCACTCACTCTCTTTCTCCCTTGTTTTTACCCTTTCGTTTAGATCCTGCTTTGCTTCAGCGTGACTGTTGATAACCTCTGCAGATGGGTGTCTGCGTCTCCCTCCCCATCAGCCCCATCTGCAGCCCCGGGGTATGTCACGACAGCGGACAGGGAACGGCTCCAAGGCCAAGGGTGCCCCATGGGAGGGCAGGGCTTGCAGCCTCTCTGCTCCCTTTCTCCATGGCCAAAACCCAGGCCGCCCAAAAAGGCTTCAGTTCAGACACCTGTACTGAAGTGACTGATCTGGGCCTGATTTTCAGAAAAGCTGGGCACCTAGGTACCTTTTGAAAAATTGTCTGCTGTGAAAAATGGGGTCACAGGCTTTACCTGAAACTGCTTCTAAAAGGTCTTAAACCCCCCGTTCCTCCTAAAGCATTTTTTAAAACCTGCTTTTTCCTTTCTTCCCTGTTGTCCGTATTTTCCTTATAACTGGAGGCATGGGGCAGTTTCCATCCACCACATTTCTTTCCAGCATTAAGTAGTGACCTCCTGAAGTGGCTCAGGGGTGTGCTGGCATTTTGCAGCCTTTTATTAGGCAGCGGTCCACTTACAGATGCTGAAGAGGGCTTAACCGCTGTGGCTGTCAGGACGCAGGGAGAGGCGAGGGAAGGGTAATTGAGGGTTTAGACAGCACTTCGCTCTGCGAGACACCTACCATCAAAATCAGGCGGGTCTATCGATCGGCTTCTTAAGTGCTCTGCCTCTCCTATTAGCCCTTTCCTGGGCAATGCACAGGCTATTGAAGAAGTATAGATTTTTAGTCATTCTTTGCAGTGACACCAGAGGCAGATGGAATTGGGAGGCGCAGGAAAATAGGAAGATGTGATCTCTTTGTGGGAAAAAGACAGGGTTGCTGCCCCGGTGCAAGAGCAGGTCTTCATGGCACCATCACCTTGTGGGGGGCAGTACATCCGAGCTGGTCTGAGACAGTCCCATGGCAAATCCCTTTCAAATAACGTAGTCTTAATTTGAGGTACCCCAAATGACAGGCTGAAAGCTTTTCTGTTTAGGGAGATGAGGAGTTAAAATGCAAAGAAGAGTTAGTTGTGCAGTATAAAAACCACGGAGAACTAGCCTGTAGCAAAGCACGCCTGGTAAAAAAGAGGATGGCATCCTCTCCGGCCAACGCTGTTTGATATCTCAACCAATGGTCTGAAGGAGAACGGTGGTGGCCGGTAAACTTTGCACACAGAGAATGAACTGGTGGTGCAGTGAGTACCGAGACCTCTGTAGTTTTCTGTGTAGTGTGTCTTAAGATGGAAAAAAGGTTTAACAGATGACCCTTGCAAGACAGGGACAATCTCTGCATGTCTGAGATCACCGACGGTCCGAGGCCAGGCGTATGAGGTTCAACAAGGCCAAATGCCGGGTCCTGCACTTGGGTCACAACAGCCCCATGCAACGCTACAGGCTTGGGGAGGAGTGGCTGGGAAGCTGCCCGACGGAAAAGGATCTTGGGGTGCTGGTCAACAGCTGGTTGAAGGTGAGCCAGCAGTGTGCCCAGGTGGCTAAGAAGGCCAGCGGCATCCTGGCTTGTATCAGGAATAGTGTGGCCAGCAGGAGTAGGGAGGTGATTGTGCCCCTGTACGATCACTGGTGAGACTGCACCTGGAGTACTGTGTTCAGTTTTGGGGCCCTCAGTACAAGAAGTACATTGAAGTGCTGGAGCGTGTCCAGAGGAGGGCAACGAGGCTGGTGAGGGGTCTGGAGAACAAGTCTTTTGAGGAGCAGCTGAGGGAGCTGGGGTTCTTTAGTCTGGAGAAGAGGAGGCTGAGGGGAGATCTTATTGCTCTCTACAACTACTTGAAAGGAGGTTGTAGTGAAGGGGGTTGTTGGTCTCCTCCCAACTAACTAGTGACAGGATGAGAGGCAATGGCCTCAAGTTGCACCAGGGGAGATTTAGATTGGGTATTAGGAAACATTTCTTTAATGAAATAGTGGTCAGGCATTGGAATAGGTTGCCCAGGCAAGTGGTGGAGTCACCATCCCTGGAGGAGTTCATTAAATGTGTAGACGTGGCACTTCGGGACATGGTTTAGTAGGCATGGTGGCGTTGGGTTGATGGTTGGACTTGATGATCTTAGAGGTCTATTCCAACCTTAATGATTCTACGATCAGCAGGACGTTGGCCGTGATGAACGAGTGGCTTCCTAGCAGGGTGCACCATGAGGGGCTGCGAGGAGAAGGGGTTGGAAGGTGCCATCCCAGCAGCGAGGAGACCTTGACTAAAACCCTCCTGCTCCTTGGGGCTGCTCCCCTCGGCGGGCACCCCCAGCCCACTGCCAGGCCGAGGTGGCTGTGGGACCTGCCAGCACCTGGACCTCACTCGCTTTGCCCTGGTGGAGCCGGACAAAGGCGTTTGCAGCAGTCGGGGCACGGGCAGGAGCGACATGCTGGGGCACAAAGGAGAGATGCCATCATCTCGTGGCCTCGCGGCACGCGCGCTGTGTCCCCTGTCCCTCAGCGTCTCCACGGCAGAGAGGATCCCGCTGCTCCGCTGCGACAGAGCCCGTCTGACCCTGCGGAAGGCGACGGGGCGGTGGGG
>Ga0065711_1033460_pt1 | contig 25458 bp, 21 predicted proteins | sample Hoacrofraction12_FD_59098 | JGI IMG/M metagenome (GOLD analysis project Ga0065711, IMG submission 59098) | Hoatzin crop microbial communities from Cojedes, Venezuela - Epithelial fraction 12 v2 (version 2) | ecosystem: Host-associated > Birds > Digestive system > Esophagus > Crop | place...
TTTCCTTTTATTTAAAAAAAAAAAAAAAAAAAAAAGACAACCAACAACAAACAAGGAACACTTTTTTTGGAACAGCGAGTCTCTGAGGCTGAGAGTAACTTTCACACTGTCACCCAAACCTGGGCAGCTGAGTGAAGGCAACTGGTCTTTTTCAAAAGGGCTGTGTTCTGCATAATCTCACAGGACTTAAACCACATCTGGTGTTTCTAGATGCTGCTGAAATATAGGAAAATTACAGCACAGCACTTCCATCTGCAGTGACTGAGTGACAGAAACCATGGCTGAGTTCCTGCGTTCAAGCTGTGCAATATGCAGCTGTCTGGATAAGCAGTAGAACTTATTATAGCCTTCACCCAGTGCAGTCATCTTCCCATCTTCATGTTAGATGTTTTGTCTATACAGTGTAAGTGGAGTGAGAATCCTAAATGTTTCTGTCCTCTTTTGTCAGAACTGACCACTGATTTATAGCACTGCTGTTGTAAAGTTGTCTTTCATGAGAGAAAAAGCTCTGACTAGGAGGAAGTGTTGAAAGTTTGAAGAAATTGAAAATATCCCTTACCTAAGTCTATACATAAAAACTCCCAAGCTTCATCTGTAATAAGTACAGCCAAAGAAGAAATCACTGTTTCCAATTTTATATTTGTTTCCAACTTTATAACAACAGTGATATTCAGAATAGTAGTACAGAGGTAGTTACTGCAGAGAAAGTTGGGAAGACCTAAAGGCTTACCTTTGAAATTTTCATTGCCAGTAGACAGGGCGGTGGTGGTAAGTCTGGTTATGCCTGCTTTAAGAACTTTATTGCTTGCTAGTTATGTTAATATCCTGCTGTTTCAGACCCGAACACAGTGACTGAACTCTGCTAGTGTTCTGTTCTCTCTAGACTCCCCAGGGTCTATCCTCCATCTTGGTGGATGTTGCTGCTTCTCGTCTGTGGACAAGTTACATCCCCATTCTTCCTGGGAGTACTGTGACAACCCATTTCTGATGCTACTGAGCCATCCCTGCTGTTTTGCCCTCCTTGCAGCGTAGCTGGGAGTCTGACAGCTTGGTCATGCAGGGCCCGCAACAGTGTTGGCGATGGCCTTGTCCAGCCCTCCTCCCAGAATCTTCCTCATCTTTCTCTCTCACTACCACTGTGAAGGTGGTGGTGTGCTGAAGAGTGCAAGGAGATGGGAAATGGGATTTGTCCTATTCAGCTTGAATATTCTTGTAAATCATCCCCTCTGTTTCCATGCTCTTCTCTATGTGGTTATATCCTTTGTTTGCCTCGTTCTTAGTTGTTATAAGTTGTTTGTTATTTCTATTTCAATGCAGTTGGTGTTGTCAATTGAGAGTTCACATTTTGTTGTTGCCCTTGTGGCTATAGCGTGTTCTTTTCAGTTACAGGATTTCAGGAATTGTTCCTTTGTGGCTGTATAATAATTAAACAGAGCTGTGTCTTTGAATTGGGTAGGATTTATGGCTTGTGCATCTTCTGTCCAACGTTTTTAAAAAGAAAACAGAGTTATGTATTAAATGGTGACAGATGTTTAAAAAAGTCTCTAATGAAAAACTGCAGTGCCTTGTCTTGTCCTAGCCTAGCGCAGTGCATCTGTTGCAGCTCAGTACAGAACGGGAGAAGCAGCAAACAGGCTGTTTGTTCCAGGCTCGCCTGCGCAGCCGACAAACCTGGCTCCCCTTCCCGGCTTTACGGCAGACCGCGTGCATGACTTCGAGTTCTGCAGCTTCTCCTCTGCTTTGTGCGTGGTGAGGGGAGCGTGCTTGTCTCTAGAAAGCAAATGCTCTCAGGAATTGCGGTGTGCCTGTTTGTGGCAGGAACGAAGCAGGAGGAAAGGACATCTGCCAATAAATGCCTAAAATCTATATTGGATGTAATTATATTTCCAGGAGTTTAATTCTTAAATGCTGGACAAATGGGTGGGGATTTCGCAAAGCAGTAGGCTTTGCTTTTCTCACATCCCATAGGCCCTGTTGAAATGCCTATCTTCAGGGAGCAGCAGGAACTGTGAACGTGGAGTGTCTCTGCTTGTTCTTTGGGAGAGGTAACAGCGAGGCATGGAGGGCAGTGATTGCAGACTGCGGTGTGTCCTGGTGTGGCTTCGAGTCTGTGTATGTCAGTGCCTCATCTACTGCACGCTCTTCTCTCTCAGATAAATACTGTCCTTTATGTGAATCTGTGATGCGGTGATTATTCTTGGACCTGCGTGCTTTGGTGTGAGTGTGTGTCTTGGGTTATATATCTTAAATTTGGTGTGGAAGCCCAAAGCTGTTGAAACCAAAAGGATTCACATTGGAGCAAAATACAGTCTTTTCCAGCCTCAGGAGAGGCCTGACCACTTTCATAAATCCTCCGTTGTGGCACGCAAGCTTTTCGGCTGTCATTGAATGTGCTGTATTTTGGAACATACACACAAATACGTGAAACATTTCTTTTGGCTATTTCCCATATGGTTTAATTTTTTACAGCTCTCTAAAATCTCATGTGAAAATTCTGTTTTCATAACTTTTATTGCACATTAAAAGCAGAGTTTTGAATAATTAAGAAAATTCTCTCCTAGTCCCTTTTAAGACAAAATCTTTGGTTGTTAATGACAGCACAGGGAGCTGTTACGACTCCTGGTTTTGAAAGTAACTTGAGAAAGTTCTTCCTTCTAATGGTTTATATTTTAAAAGCAGAGGGAATGATTGCTGCCTCCCTTTCTTTTTATTGTTACTTCTTTTCTCTGCTTTCCTCTTCCAATCTCTGAAGTGTTTATTCTCATGCAGAAATTACAGTAGCTCTTACCGAAGCTGAGAGTTAGCTCCTAATCCCAGTACTCTCTTCTCTCATCTCGCGTATCGCTGTGCAGTTTGTATTCCATTTGTTAATTCCAGTTTGACTGTGGACAGCTTTTGAACTCCATAATCACCAAAATGCCAGTGTTTCACTATGTCACTTAGTGTTGCATCTGTGTCTTGAGCCACTACATCAGATGTTGTAGACTTCTAGCCTTACTCTTTCTCTTTGTTTGAACTTTTTTTTCCCCTAACACATTTCAACTCTGTTGGTCTCTTGTTTCTCTGAAGCTCAAAGTCAGCAGGCTGAGACAGTCACTCAATCCAGAGGAAAAAGAGTGACAGATACAAACACAGAAAATAATTAGCTTCTTGTTTGCTGTTTCCAAATGTAATATCACACTTCAAACAAGACGTTGCTATTCCATAGATCACAGTGATTGAGTGCAGATTAAATTGTTGTCTTATTATTTGTCTATGGTAGGTCCCTGTATGAGCCAAGCTTGAAGCATTGAAAAGAAAAAGTCCTTGCTGTGAGTGTTGTACATGCCTAAAGAGAGACAAGTAGACAGATATAGGAGAAAAGGAAAAGGAGGATAGGCAAATTTTATGTAAGTTAATGTAATGAGCAGAGTAGCATTGCTTTTGAAAAGGATTTGAGATAGGGATGGAGTGAGAACCTGTCCAGTGCATTCAGATGGGTCACATATGTGACCACAGCTCAGATTCTGTGGTTGTAGCATGCAATACTTCACACACAGAAATGATGGAGGGAGAAGCTGACAAATGAGCAGACAACTGGGTCTTGAATAGAGATGTAGATTAAATCCTCCTCTGGGGAAAATAGGTTTGTGTGGGAGAGCAAGAGATTGGTGAGGATGAATACAGTGAGGGTATAGTCACTCATCAGTGCCCCTCAAAGTTATATACTAATGCTTCTCTGCTTTTTCTTTCATGCTGTTTTTTTTTTTTTTTCCAAAAACATCCTTACCCTTCATCTGCCACTTTTGCATATGTGCTTACTCTCCTATACAACCTCTGATCCTACCACATCTGCATTTTTCAAGGTATTGTTACTATGAAACACTCCTTTTATTATAAAATAAATAAAGGAAAAGGAGAAGACTTAAGAAGGAATAGGTTTACTCCTGTAATGTGCGTTACTCCCAAATACAAATTTCCATTTTGTATAAAGCCAGATAAGCAAGGAAAATGGTGTGAAAGGATGACTGCAGAAATTGTCTTGATTTTTCCAGATGTGGTTCATTGGGATTTTTGAAATCCCAAAGCCTAATTAAAATATTTTGAAGAATAAAGTAACATCTTTTTTTTGTATGTACAAATGTATTTTCCAGATGTGACACAGATCCTGAAATATGTTGCTGTTATTCTAGTACAGTGTATTTTCCTATGGTATCCCTTTTGCGCACACCTCAACAGAAATCTTGGAATTAAACGGAGACAATTCTTTTTTCAAATTAGTATTAGATTTTTTTTATTTCTATTGACTATAATTGAGTAATGAAAAATGTAGGGGAATGTCATGCCTGATTTATTTTTAAATTTCTTTTTTCTTTCTACTTTTTTGTTTTCTAAACTAACTGCTTATATGGCCCTTTAGAATTGTATTATCAGAGTGGCTCAAAGACAATGGTGAAAGAGAGAAAGGAATGTTCAAAATCCAAATGCATAAAGAGTTGTTCTGGGGAACATCACACAGGCTCCATTGTGCTACACATAGCGGAGATAGAAAGGATATGTGCCCACCCTCTACCAAAAAATGCTGCAGACTTTTCTGCAGGTCACTTGCTGCTGTAATAAGAACTCTAAAAATATTCAGGGGTACAAAAATGTTACTTGTAATATGGCACTACATTTGTTCCACTCATAATTCAAATTGCCTTAGGTAACGTTTGCATATTGGTATGGTCAGACAGCATTATCTGCCTCCTGCAAAGTACTTCTGGCCTGAGAGCAAGCACTCCCGCTGTGTTCGTCGTGAGCTGACAGTTGTATGTTGATAGCTGTGCTTGAACTGTGTGGTGGTTTTTCAAGGTCAATAAAAATATTGGGATGTGAGAGGGGGAGCAGAAGACTGCCGACCTCATTTTGCTTATGGCTTCGTCTCAGTTCAAAATCCTCCTGATGCATTATCTGAGAGAGTCTTTGGGAAAAAAATGTATTAATGCTCTCTTATTCGGTGCCGTTCTATTACGTATTCATCAAAAATATTGCTTTTGTGCATTTTTCATTATAAGATTCAACATTACCAATGTTAATAAAGAGAGAACTCCTTTTCTTTTCTTAGAAATAGAATATGTAAAGACATTGCCTCTTTGATGTTTCTAAGCCAATACAATATGTATTTGAATGAGGATAAAAGTCATTCTTTTAACAGAAGATCATCCAAGTCATTTCTGATGAAACTCAAGAGGAGCTTTTTTTAGAGGGATGCTTAGAAATTAAGTTTAAAAAAGGGGGAGCACTTCTTTAGAAGTAACAGCTGATGGGAATAAGTCATATATTTGATGGTATTTATCAGGATGCTGTTTCATTCAGGCCCACAGTGACAGAAGCCTCCATCCCTGGGCTGAGCTGTTCAGTAGCAGAGGCCTTTTGTTCGAAGGGATGAGACCTCGCCGTCGCAGGCAGGTGTTTCATGTGGTGCTATCCTGAACTGTGAACAGACAGCAGGCCAGGTTTTGGGAGTGCCTCCCAAAATTTCCTGCGCTGCCAGGGAAGCTCATGTCACTGGCTAGTTTCCTCTTGTGGGAATTTTTACTGTGGATTTTCCCCAGAGGACTGGACAATACACAACTCTGTTTAAGACCTGCTGTAAATTTGGAGCTAACGAATTTTGAGGCCTATGAAGCCTTGGGAATAGGATGTTTTCTTGAGTACTGTCCCAGCTCACTGCTGTTTGGCTAACTGCTTGCCTGTGTAGAGGCACAGGACAGCGTGGCAGCTCTCCTTTGTGAGTTACCGACTTCACTGCAGACTCTCTGCAGCAAACAGAAGGAGCGTAAAGGGATTAGACACTTCCTCTGCTGAGTAAGTCTCCTCTGAAAATCTGTCTGAAGTTTGGTCTTCTGGCAGAAATGTAAGAATGCTCTGTAGAGTAGATGGTGTAAAAGTTTTTTCAGAGCCCAATAGACACATCTAACAGGAGAGAGGCAACTCATGCAGAATTATTACTGTTGTACCAGTATTTGCTCCTGTTCAAGTGCAAACCTGTCTGTGGACAATGGCAGTGTCTTGAGTCATTCCCTAGCTCTGCACCATTCAAGAAGGTGGATCTGTGCTGTGTAAAACTGGCTCCTAGGAGCACTGCAGCTTTATCTGGGTCTGAATTATAGGTGGATTTAGATCTTGGGCTGCGGCAAGAGAGTCTGGGCTTCTACCAGCTGTCAGGGTGCCTGGGGACAGCTACAGGGGCTTCAACACAGTGAAACTGATGTTGCGGGGCTGGTGCTTTGGTTTGTTGCCGTTGGGCTTGGGTTTTTGCTGAAGTTTGAAATGAACTTATGAAAATGGATGTGTTGCTATCAGGAGAATAAAGGTTTCTTTTCTCTCAGTGCAGATCTGTGTTCTGAGGTGAACTAGATGTCAGTGGCCAGACATAATAACCCCTTTTCTCTTATCCCCAGTTCACAGCAGGTTGAGTGTTTCCTTGGCTCGCAAGCCTATGGTGTGAAGCCTGAGTGAATTGAAATGGTCTCCCCAGTGCTGCCCTGTTTGCAGACTGGCTTTGCAGCCTTACCGAGTGGCACGCAGGCTTCTCTGTACTCAGTGTATTGTTTTAAAAGTCTGACCTTTAACAAATTTGAAGCCACTTTCAGAAGCCTTTGTATCCACTAAATTATCACTAAACTGGAAAGGGCTCTGACTGCGCCGTCCCGATGCCGAAGGTAGACACGTGCTTGGACTCATCAGTCCTGTTTGCAGCAGACGGTGTTTCTGGGAGTGTAGCTGAAGGGGTAGATCTAAAACTGAGCAAAAGCATCCATTAACTGCTCTGCTCTGAGGTATCTTTCAGGTAATCTGCTGTGTCTCTGGAAAAAAAAAAAACACTCAAAATGTTGTCTTTAAATAAAATCTAAAAAAAATATAGTAAACTGCAGGGGCATATGTTACAAGTCCCTTTAAGGGCCATGGAGAGCGTTAGCTGCTGTGGTGCCATAAGCCACAGGCTGCTATAGGAGGCCGTGTTGCTCCAGGGGTATTTTCTGGTAGGACATTTTGCTCCACACATCCCTCCTCTCCCAGAAGAGGAGGAACTGAGCGGTGGCCTGAGGGAGCAGCGGTGTGGAGAGTACCAGTGCCTCGCCGGAGCACTGGCAGGACTGAGGGAGAGCAGTCGGGAGGCTCCTCGGGGTCAGCACTTTATGCCCTGGCTTTCAAAGGTGAAGAGACACAAACACCCAGACCAGAAGTGCCCTGTAAGGAGGTAGATTATACATGGGCATAATCGGGAATGTTACTTTCCTGTTACCTCCTGCAGACACTTGCCAGCAGACCACCACTGAATGGTGCTACTGTAATTTTTGAGCATTTTTAGACTGACCAGGCAATGCTAAATATTGTGCCTATTATAAGTACTTTATGGTCCTACTGTAATGAAAAAAAACCCATTTCATTCCATACAGCTAAACACACACAAACACTGGCTTCAAAAATGTAAAGGAAGATGGGAAATAAATCTGTTTCACTTCTAAAACAACCTCTTGAATTTGGACGATGCCAGGCAAGCAATCACCATTTGGAGAGGCTTAGATGCAAAACTTGATTGTTCTGAATATTTAGAAAATATATTGCTGCAGCTCTGACGAGAAACAACCTGCTATTCTGCATCTTGCATAAATCAAACATGCCTGCCATTTGCAAAATTATTACATTATAAACCATGTTGTAATTACAAAAGTTTAGTTGTTCCATTTATGATCTCTATGGTTTATTGTATTATCGGTTGGACTTGAAAGCTGATGCTTTGAATTTATGAAGTCCACTAAAATATTATAGTCCCCATCCCTTTCTCCAGCTGATCAAATGACTAAATCAATTGCTGGGGCAATGCCAATGGTACTAGGATCAATAGGACTGTGAAATTTATTGTACATTTTTGTTGCTGTATAAAATTAGATTGCAGAGTTTATGAATGTTTATTCTTCTGAGTACTGGATTTTTGGTTTGCCTGAAACATACATTACAGTAGTTTGGTCTTTGCTGGTTATATGAACATTTCACCAGCAATAGTTTAAATGTATCCTCTTTTGAAAAGTATTAATAGGTCTGTGTTTTTTTTACAAGTTTCATCCAAATTAGTTTTCGTAGATATTGGATATTTTTCAGGCCCCAAATTGACTCTGCAGAGTGTGTACTTAGATGTCTTGCTAAATTTGGGCCATGCAAAGAAAACAAAAGCTGGTAGAGACTTTCTTCATAATTTTACTGGACTTGTGCGTGGCCTTACACACTTTGTATCACAGAATCTACTGCCCTTCTCAGCTTATCTGCTTCAGATGGTTTAGACAATGTATAGTAAGATTGATTTTGATAATTAATTCAGCCCTCTCCTGAACTTTGGAAAACAGGTGTTTAAATTGCATCCTTGACTCTCTGCCAAGGGGGGCCAAAATGCTGGCAGCGTTTGTCTTTGGGTATCATCTCACTGCAGGGCGGGTGTCCATCGGTGTGAGGCTGCAAAGGAAGCGTACAAAAGCAGAACGGTCTTGAGGGAGAGTGACTCTAGATGCGCTATTAGGCACAATAACACTTTTTTTTTAAATGTTACTAAATATGTGTGAGGGGGAGTGATCTTTTTAAAAATGCGTGCAGTGCTTTCATTCAGTGAAGAATTTCTAATTCATCAGGAAGGGAGCTGATAATTCTAAAACCAGCTTTAGTAGAAAGGGCTCAGTAAAGTCTGTAGGTAGGAGCTGTGCATGTTTAGAAAAACTGTGAATCCAGGTTATTTACAACCTGCTAGACAGATCAGGGGGTTGGCCTTCAAAGGTATGTTTTAATCCTGGACTGGCAGATAACCCCAGGCAAGGCATTTCAGATCACTCTGGAAAACAAAGATAAATGCACAGCCCTCCGTGAAGAAGCTCCTTGGCAAAGGTGACCAAAAAGTGGTACATAGAAATAATGTGTTATAAGCAGCAAACTCCTTTCAGAGTCACTGGTAAATACCTTACATGGTTTTGAGTTTTCTGGTGACTCCCTTTTCTTCCCTCTGCCGATCTGTGGAGGAAGACTGTAGTGGTAGAAGAGTGCTCCACATTAAATTTTCGTTTTAGCAGTCAGAAAATATAGGATCTCAATTAAGCCAGACATTAAGCTGAGCATATACTGCAGGCCAACCCTAACGAGAGGAGGAGGCAGAAGTGGGTGATAGTGCTGTGCTCAGTTAAGACCTAGATAACGCTGTCTATTTGAATGTTGTAGTGTTTATAGATCTCCTTTTAGGCAGACATAAGTAAAGAGATGCTCAAGGAGAGCGGAATAGATCTGACTATACACAAAATGCTGTGAAAGGAATATAGTAAGAAAATATTTTTCTTCTTGTCTTTGCTATTAATTTGAGGTGTTCTGTTTTAACAAGAGTAGGTGTCGCTTGCTTACTCAGAATGTGGTTTCCAGGCTAGCAATGCCCCTTTCATGGAAATGTTTTTTAAAAAGCACATAAACCTAGGAACATCTGTCCTCACCAACTGTAGAATAAAGAAAGCACTTTTTCCGCTAGACTACCAAACTTTTGTTAGAAGCTACATGGACTTAAAGATATTATTTCAGCCAGAAGAGGACTTGAGTAGTTTTTCTTCTCATATAATAAAAAATTTGGTCAAGTATACATCTGAAATAATTTGTGCCGGTCTGTTTCAGTTCTATAAAATAGTACTAGTGTTATCTATTGTCTTGTCAGTGACAGTGTTTTTGGATTAAAACTTACTGATTTTCCGTTATGCAACATAAAGAGTGATCCATAAATGGGGAGAAAGGTGCGGGGGGGAAACAATCCTATAAACGAAAGTTCAGATGTCAAAGGATCAGAGTTCTAGCAGTGATGCCAGTTAATGCTTCCTACTCTGTGGGGGTGGATTTGTATGCCTGATACTATTTCCTTTCCCTGTTGGGCTCTAGAATGAATTCTGCTTCTTGGCGAAGCTATCCTGAGACTTGATTGTGAACAAGCCTCCAGTTTTGAAATTCTCTGCTGTCTCTGGCGGGCTGACCCCTACACTGACACACGGGTGTGCGCTCTGGTGTCTTAGGTTTCTCAGCCATCTGTGAGGGGGCTCGTGAGCTTGTCCTGGTGCTGGGGCATCGCCAGGTCAGCAGCAGTGTCTCATGGGATGGCAGAGTCAGTCAGGTGAACTTACGGAAACCCGAGCGACCGGGCTGGAGGTGCTCTAGGAAGAAAGCTGTCTCAGCAGAATGTTTCAATTCTGACAAACTGCTGAATGTTGTGCTGCTTTTTAGTTTGCTTCCAGATTCACGTGCATATTTGCACATGCATCTCTGTATAGGGAGGGGAAGGAGCAAATGCTTTCTGATGTTTCAGATGTAAACCAGAAGAAAGACCATTCTGTCCTCATTGCTTTGCCTTCAGGCTTCCACTTCCACACCAGACTGTCAGAGGGGAGATCTAAATATTTCCCTTAGCTCCAGCTAGTGGAGAAGGTGGCGTAGGCTGCGTCGTCTTTCATACAAATGCCTTGTTGCTTTGTGGAATTGCATTAGGGGCTGGAAAGCATTGGTGAGATTGGTGATTTTTATTTTTGTCCTTTCAGTGAGAGTCTTTTGTCCAAAGTCTGGTTGTTGAGGCAATTCATCAGCTTTCTCATCCTGTTCAGTAGAGGTATATTAGACAATATCATTCACTTTCTAATCTGGTTTATAGGCTTAAATGTGATGATTAGGAGGGAGAGGAGACACTGTTCAAGAAACTACAGGCAGGGAGTACTCCTACGCGGGATCAGTTGTGAAGAACACAGCAATGAGTTTTGTAGTTGCTTGTGTTCCCAGCTGGGTTTCAGCCTGTGTAGGCTGACCTTTGCCAGGGAAAAGTTTATCGGTTGTCAACAAGAGAATGTGTTTTAACTTCTTACTGAGCTTAGGAAAAGGATGGGCTAGTGACTGTGGCACTTGCTTCATGTAGAAACCCAGCATAATTTCTCTGCAGACTTCCTATGTGCTGTTAGACAAGCTTTTCTGCCATGATGCCAGCTACCAACAAGACATTGGAGGTAATACTCTGTTAAAACTGAGCTAATATTCCTTACAAATGCATTTTGTGACTGCTTAAGAATTCCAAGTCTCTCTAATACTTCAATAGTTTAGAGCAGTTAAGCTTCATAAGAGTCTTGTCTCTTTCATGGGATTTAAAACTTCTTCCTTTTGTGGTGTTAACCTGAGGACAAGTGTGTATGTGTTTTCATTTTGGTTAAAAAATGATTTTGTCTGGGAGGAGGGGAATGGAAGGATGGATAGAAACTATATTAAAATTTTTTGCTTTGTGTGGAAAATCTTTGCATATGGCTCTAAAATTCTTACTCTATAAAAACTTTTCTGAGCTGCTTGGTGTGTCTTTACAGTTAACGTGCTTAGTTATAGTTGTGTAAATATAAAGAGAAATTAAGTTGGATAGGGAAAAATATGCTACTGCTACTAGCTGTGACAGTAACATAATGGGACAACGTTAAGATGTTTTTTGTTTGTTTCGGTCTTTCTTTGAATGCAGTATCTTTATTTTTAAAATTGCATTGAAAACTCTTACTAAAATATTTATAAAGCACAGATATTGCATAAGGGAAGAACCAGAAAAAAAGGAGTTCTTGGTAGTCAACTCTTAAAGTAGAGGATATATTTCTCCATTTATGTTTCAGAAATTAAGCTTTTCAGAGGTGCTATCTGTTAAATCCAGCTAGAGCTCCCCATTGCTGAAATCTGACTTTTAAAAATCTTGATTAGCTTTGCCACTTGTGTGAAGGGCAGTAAGCTACCTAGAAGCAGAGAGTAACCTGGGTGACAAGGGCATTTTTCTGAAGTGGGGAGACAGAGGACTTGAACCTGAGTTTCTTAAATCCCAGAAGAGCCCTTAGTTACTTGGCAGTAGGTTGTTATGGAATGTTCCTGTGTTTCCTTTCCCTTTTTTACGTTAAAAAAAAAAAAAAGCCCAACTGAACTCAAAAAGGAGAAAGAACAGGCATTGAAAGCTCTCTGTAGTTCATGCTGTAGAAACAAGTTAATCATGACCCACTGTTACTCCCTGCTGAGTTAGAAAAGTGTTTTTGATTATTCTTGTGCATTTGTGCATAGGTAACTTTCTACAAAAAATACTTACACTATTCAGGTGCCTAAATCCCTTTTTCATACTATTATTGTCTATTCAGGACACCCAGTTGAACTGGGACTGCGCAGAAAACCAAAATGTTGTGGTGAAGGAACTCAACCAGCACTGAAAGCCAAGCTGCATACCAGTGGCTGCAACTTGCAGTCCCCAGGTTCCTTTGTGAACTAATTGGCAGGGCATCTCAGAGGCTGTTTCAGTCAGATTGCTTCCAAGAATGGGTTATTCTGTAAGTTACTTCAAGTGCCCGCAGTCTGGGCACCTTGGTGGTTGCAGGTCATCTTGTTGCAGTTATCGAGTACAACTCAATCTTGGAAGTCGATTAATGGTGCCTCCTCGGTGGATATTGACTGAGGATGTGGACCATGAACATCTATCATATATTGAAGCAGAGACCTGAGCTAATTGGTGTGTGACTGTGTCATTACTTTATCTGTAGTTACAGGATGCTGGAGTTATAGCACAAACATCGTTGTAACAGAAAACCAGTGTATTATGTGATAAAGATTAGTTTATTGATGGAGCACAGGTTTGTGTAGAGCTGTGGGGATAGCTCTTCCGTGATGTTACCAGTAAGTATTCTACAATGTAATAGTTTAAAACCATTAGCGGCATGTTGTTGTCGTCTTTCATTTTAATTGTCTTATGTCTTCTGCTGTATGTTTTTTAGCACTGGCCCATATGCCAGACTTTAAAGAGTCTATTGTGGAACGTTTGTCACAAACAACCAGGACTAAAAGGCTGGAGGGCATGAAATAAACATGCATTTACATTAAAAAATAATTGCTGAAGTGTTTTGCTTTGTGTTTTTCTTTTTTGTTTTGGAGGAAGAGATGAACTCTCTCCTGCATTTGGCAGAGGCAGAAACATCCAGACATTAGTCTTCAACAGTCCAAGCAGGATTGCTGAGGTGTTGGGGCAAGAGCAAAAACACGCTGCACCACCCTGTGCTGCACCACCCACCTCTCCTGCACCGCTGATTTTAATGCTCCCTCCAGACGAGAAAGGCAAACATGTTAGACCAGGAATTCTTTGCTTCAGCTGCCTGACATATGGTACCACATAATCTCTGTCTCATTTTGACAGTGCCAAAACCCAACAGCCTTGAACAGCAGCCTGGAAATGTAATAGGATGAACACACAATGCCACAACAAAGCTGCTGTGTGGGGTGTGTAAATCTGTCTGTCCATCAGTTAACAAATTCCTTGTAATATTTGTTTTCAAGAAACTGTTCTTCTGATCATCAGTTGGTTTGTTGGACAGGGTTTGCGTGATTTGGTTTTCTTACTTCTTGCAGAGACAGACCCTTGTTTTTGGCTGGGGGGGTGCTGTATGTGCGGGATTTCTATTTGCAGCCTCCCGTTGCTGTTTTGCTGACCTCTTTCTCACTCCGTAGGGAAGCACAAGTTAACAAAAAGATTACAGTAAATTTGTTCTATGGTAAACTTACATCAAGAGAAGAAGCAGGAAGGCACTTCCACAAACCCATAATGAGCACATGTCACTACAGTGTGGCTCGTATATCATGGGAAATGACAATTTGGTTTGAAGTGCACAAGCACATCAAAGGCCCCTTGTTTATTCAAGGTCACAGACAGATGGGATCTGGTGTATGGCAAGCCTATATGAAAGTTATGGTCGTTTGGAAATGGGAATGGATGAAACCAAAACTGGAACAAGATGTAATAATGGCAGAACATGCCATGAAAAAAAGATTTAGCCCAGCACAGTTAAACTAAATTGTTTTTATCCCAATTAAGAAGGATGATAGTAGGAAATGTTTGGGGTTGTGGTTTGTTGTTGTGTTTTTTTCTCTTCAGAAATGACTAATTTCACATTTGGTTACTAGAAAACTTCTCTCTTTTGGTTTGGGGGTCATTTGTCTTATTTTGCATCTTTCAGCAAACAAGTCAACATTTTTCTAAGATAATGCAACTTCATTATTGCCTCTTTCTCTTGTAAGTTGGCATTCTGATTATGTAGATAGTATTTTATTGGAAATCACTGTTGTTGAGAGTGCTACCCTTGAATGTGTTCTGAACATTCTCATTGTAAGGATAATGAAGAAATGCTTCGTATTTTAGTTGCAAAATAGTACATTCAATTTAGATTTTCAGCAGCACAGAAAAACTGCAGTGGCTTTTTTTGTCTTCTCTTTCCTCCTCCTGCACTTAACCCAACAATTAAAAGTAAAAGTTAGCTTGTTTTTTGTGGAACATCTAGGCATAAACTCCATTTTCCATCTCACCTTTATTTCCGAAAGAAAAACACAGCCAGATTCTCAAAACAATTTTAATCATCTCTTTGTGGTTGAGCAACTTAATGGTTTGGCTTAGAATTGCTCCAACACAAGTGTCAGTAATTAGAAAGACTTATTTTCCCAACATTTACTAGTCTCCTGCTATGGGGACAATGTTGCCACAGTCAATTCATTGTGCATAATAATGCGTGGTTTTCCCTTGTTTTTGTCCTTATTTGAAGATGGCTTGAAGTGTTAGTTTAAAACTCCCAAGTGTACTCTGAACTTCACCCCACCCACAAAGGAGTGGAAGGGGGGAGAGGAGGCATCTACCAAAAATGTCCTGCATGTTTTCACATCCAAAACCCAAAGGCATGATTAGTATCTGCGAAAACGGTGTTGCACACAGGAAATTATTTCCTGTACAATTTACAGACTGAATCTAGAAATCTAGCCCCAACCCTCTTTTTTTCAATAGATACAAATCGTGGTTCTTGACTTAAATATTCCCGGATAGTTTTATAGCTACTGAGTCATGCTCTAACTTGTTCATCCAACAATCCCTGTTCCTATTTCAGGCTGCGAGTACCGTATTGTCTGTATAAATGTTTCCTGATTTGAGCTTTCCTAAGTGTAGAGAATACTTCCCATAAACTTGTCAGGCCCCTAATTAATGCACTGGACCGCTAGGCATGTCAAACAAATTACATCATTTTTTGTATACCTCGCAGATTCCACATTTATTAACTGGGTTTAATAATTGCTGAACTTGAAGTTATTTTGATTAATACAGACTTTGAACCTGGTTTACTGGCACTCTCTCTGTTTTGGGAAAGAGACAAAGTCTCAAAACAAATGTTACTGGATTATAAAAGCGATGAGAATTGAGTTTTTTTAATGAGGCTTAAAAAGTCTCAGGGAAATAATCTTTACCGTAATTAATTTGCAGTTTGTCTCCTCTTTTCTATCCTGCTAGTAGGAAAGAAAAAAGAAGAGAGGACAAGGTACAGTTTAAAACAAAATGCATATTTTCCCCTAATTTCTTCTACTGAGAATTAGTGGAAGGTACGGAAACAGTAGAATTTTGACTGGAGAGTTATTTGGCTTGAGATTTCTAGTACCTTTGAGAACAGAAATTTCCTGAGTTTATAAACCAGTCCAGCTTATTGCAGTGTGGAATATCCTTACTCCTGTTGAACTCCACTTTAGTTGTAGAGTTTAGAAAGTGAGAATTTTCATTCTTGTAGGGCTTCCATTTTTCACCACCTGATTGCCACAAGAGTTTAGGGAAATGGGAAGAGCCCAGGAAATACTCTGGTTCATGTAAAATGATGATGGTCTTTGAATGATGCCATTACCTCTTCACCACTCCAGACAGAACTGCCTCGCCACTGGAAGACCTGAGACTTCTAGTGATCTCTGAGTCATTTGCAAACTGTCTTACCCCCAAAACTCCATCACAGTCTCCTCCATTTACAACTTGTTTCTACAGGTTATAATTCAAATAACTTTCCAAGTATTCTCCCAGAAGTGCTTATGCAAATCCTCAACTCTAGTGCACTGGTGCTTTTAGTTAAGAGTTTGTTAAAGAAGTGGGAAAGGGAAGGTTTGTAGATTACGTGTTTTGTTGGTGTGACTTAGTGGCTAAAATGTGGATGACTCATGGGCAGAAGGTAGCCTCGCTCAGTGCCATTACACCTGGAATGTTTTAATCCATTTTCTCTGTACGCTAGGTTCCCACAGTTGACTGACAAACCAGTTGCAGAGACTTTAGCTCACTGAAAGAATTGTGAAATACAGTTTGGGAAGTCTAAATACCATTAATGAGAGGACAAAGTGATAAAGTGGGTCTAGAAAGAGTTATTTTGCAGGGTAGTTATTCTCACTATGGCTAATTCGGGAGATGTAGCTCGGGTGTTGATATCCTGAGCTAGCTCTATATGGTAACATAAATGTTGATAGAAGAGGCCAGCATAATATCTGTTATTCAGTTATGTCCTACCTAAATCTGTAAAATACCACTTAATCATGGCTAATGACCGGGTAAAGCTTGTGCTGATTCTTTACACAGAGGGTGAATTTCATCCTTATGCAATAGATCTCCATGGATCTAACATATCTTTTAAGCTGTGCTTTCATATTACAGAAAGCCATCTCGTCTCTTTCAAGAAATACAGCTATTTTTTTTCCAAGTTATGAGTGCTTTTTTCTTTTTATATTCTATGGCTGCTGAGTGATTCATTTCCCAAATGTTTACAGAGAACATCTAGTGGAAAAGGGGATCATGACTTTTTAAAATACCTATTTAAAGAAGATGTCTCAATAGCGCTGTGTAATCCAGTGCAGCTTCTCTCTCGTGGCCAGAGCCCACGGCAGAGTTGAATCAGTCTTAGTCAATCAGAGCAAAGGATCTTTTTGGCAGATATATTTGACTATATTAATTCCAAATACTTTTTTATTACAATGTAGAAGATTTTAATTGACACAGCCAGATGGCGTATTTTATTTTTACTCACATTTAGTATTGTCTTACGACAATCTGAATTATTAGACTCTCTTTATTTTAATTTATGAATACTATTTAACCGTTTTGTGAATACATAACAGTGATATAATTTTATGACTAAGATACTAGAAAATTCATCTTGTCTGCAGCCTTACATTCTTTAAATTAAACATGCCAAATATAAAAAATGGTTTAAAAATAGACATTCGTTTTCTCAGAAGTAGATTCTAATATTAATTTTCACGCTTTGCGAATGGTACAGCCCCTATAGAGGTTCTGATTTTTAAATCCTGACACATCTTTGGGTTGTATTTGTTTCACCTCTTGCATTCAATATTTAGAAAGGAGAAAAAAAATTGTTTTTTCATTTTTCAGATTGTAAACATTTTAAGTCACTGTAATAATAAATCTTTTAAGATTTGGGGTTTTAGTTGTATTTTGTTCAGGAAGGATTCTTCACACAGAGCTGTTTTTTTGGCTTTTTTTTTTGTTTTTCTTCTGTGTCAGAAGAAAAGTCCCCTTCTGGTGGAAGGAGATTTATATAATACATAGCTACATCTCTGTCTTCCTTGAGCCAATTTTGACAATATGGCTCTTGTGCGATTTTGCAATTGTATTCAAATGGTAACAGGCTGTGATCTGGAAATATAAGTATACATATGGTATGCATGTGTGTTTCTATAGATGTCTATGCGGAATATAATATGCAAGTTAGTGCAGAAGCTAACCTGTGCATCCAAGTTTTGTTGCATTTATACACAAGTAGAATTATTTTCCGATGCTATTGTGTCTTTTTGATGTGATGAAATCCTTGAGATATAAAATCTCAATGCAGATCAGCTTTATAACTTACAAGTATCTGTGGCGTCCCTGTTTCTTCCAATTACTTTCATTCCGTACATATCCAGTAATAAATTATAGGTGTTTGCTGCCAGCCCTGTTCCATCAATCTGACTTCCAAAATTAAACCTGGGTTCTTCACAAGAAATTGCTGTTATTCAGTCAGTTACAAAAATATTTGTTTAGAACTCTGAGCCAGACTAGAATCCAAATCACTCTTTTATAGCTGCACAGACTTTGCAGAATTAAGGTGAATGGAAAATAATAAAAATCTGTCCCTGTCACTAGCAGCAAAGAATTATAGCTCTGAAATGGATTTCTTGCATAAGATAATGATATTGTAATCACAGTTGTGCTTTTTGAAGTTGTGCCAATTTTACAATATTCATCATCAAACACCTGGATTTGTGTGTTGTTTTAGTGTGGATTTGTGTGTTGTGATAGTGTTTGTGTTGTGATAGTGTTTGTGTTGTGATAGTGTTTGTGTTGTGATAGTGTTTGTGTTGTGATAGTGTTTGTGTTGTATTTCATGTATTTGATGAATACTGTAAGAGTCTCTCTCCATATTTTTTATATCTTAAGCCAGCTGAATTTGATGCTCGAAAGCTGATTAGTAACCTAAAGGAATAAGGTTGCCCATACTGATCCAAATTACTTTCTATTGAAGTGTTCCATAGATGTCAATGGATTTATATCAGGCTCCATAAGCAACATATAAGTATACATCCACAGATTAGGAGGCATTAATGAAGATTTCTGAGGTCTGTGTAACTTAGGCAGAACTATATCATGAGGTACATATTTCAGCGTGCTACAATATTGGGGTTTACATTATGAATTTGGAAAAATGGTTGCAATTATTAACAAAAAGGTGTTTACAAAATAGGCTTGATGCTGTGCTCTTGTCCACGTGTATATTCTGTTGTGTGTGGATCCAGAAAGATATATTGCTCTGTGTGGCTAAAAAAAAAAAAAAGCCCTGTTTAAATCCTTCTGAACACCTGGTCACTTTAAGTGAAGCGGCTAGGATACGGAGTGAGGACCACTGAAATGGCACTTGAGAAAACAAAACCACAGCAATATTTTTTCCTTCTAGTTAAAGTTTGATTTTTAAAATATTTAGGAAAAAATAAAAATGTTTTAATGCTGAAACATTAAAATGCTTTTAAAAGCCAAAACCTAGATTATGTTTCTTTCCAGTCTCTCAGTGAAGAAGTTTCCACTTCGTCTGGGTCTTTTCTCATTGGCTTTTTTTGTTGATGCTCTGTTGTTTCTGTTGGGCAGTGTTGGTTAACACAGCCTGTCTTCACTTGTAAAGGACACATTAACCTTCCATATTTGCAGACAAGAAATTGGGATGGAAGTGGTGGTAAAACTGATTTAATGAAAGTTCTAAAAAAAGTATAGTGCAGAGATGGAATAAAATCACTGTATTTCAGTCTGACCTTGCTATTGCAGCTATAAAAGCTCCATCTATATGTAATACATGTAGTGGAAATTATATGAAGAATGTAAGTCACCATCTCAGTAGGTGAAGGCAGTTCTGTGAGAGGCTCAGGTGAGTCAGGGCCATCCTGTAACAGTGTGTAGTTCCTTGTCCAAGTCAGAGCAAGGAACAGCGACAGTGTGCAAGCTGTAGATGTATGGTACCAGAGCTCCTTTGTCTCCCAGTACTTTTCAGATAAAATATATAAGAAGAAAACTCATGCAATTGTTGACCTTTAAATGTGTATTGTAGTCTTTCATTTCATGGTTTTAAATAGCTATTTTCTTTTTATAATTTAATACATGTTATGCCTACAAACCTGGAAAAATTGGCTTGTTCTATCAATTTCAATGGAACACAAATTATACTCTGTACTCTGTTGTAGAAGTTTTATTAAACTTGATAGCATTTAAAATAGTCTTTGAGAATTGCTGACACAATGATTCTAGGTTCTTCTTGGCTTGTATATAGTTCTAACAGTGTTTGCAATGAGAAACTGATTTGCTGAACTGGTAATTATTACTGTAGTCACACCAGTGTCTGGCTATAATGCCGTTTCATGTCTCAGTGCATTAGATTCAAGAGAAGGGTAAAGATCATCTCAGGGAACAGTTTGCCCTGGGGGATTTCAAGTGAGTAAATAAGAGCATTTAAACTCTTCTGCAGCTATTGAAAGATGGGCATATTTTGTAGGGAAGCCTGGAGTGGTGCTGGGATGGATGCATTGATGTAAAACACAGGTCAGGCTCACAGCTGTCAGCTAAACCCATCTTGTAAAGCAAGATGAGTGGACCTTTGGATATCTCTGTGTATTAATATCTATTGTAGAAAAGAAATCCCTAGTAACACTGCAGAGGAGTGGATCCTTGTCTGATAACCTGAAATGAGTTGGGTTTTCAGTGTGAGAGTTGCAAATGGCAATCCTTGTATGACTTGGGAAAGGTAGGTTTCAGGAATGGGCGTCATGCTCTGGTAAATATTTATGTCAAAACCAAAGAAATTTGGAATTTGCATGGGTTGTGACAGTGAATCTAGCCTAAAAATACCCCTTGTTTTCAATGCCTTCTAGTGCTTACCTCCCTATGTACCTTTTTGGTGCTGCAGGAACCCTGCAAGGGTTAATGTGACTGATTAAAAAAAGTGTAAATGTATCTGTTTTTTAGGGTCTGCTAGGCCTCAGTGAATTCTGCTTGTTCTGAAAAGGTATAACGAAGGAGTAAAATGTTGGTAAGCCCCTTCGTCCGAAATTATCCTGTGGTAAATCAGGGCAGGGGAATATGCTTTTTGAACCGAGGGGACACCAAATCTAGAGAAGTGTTTCATGAAGCTTGTCTACTGATCCGTATGGGGAAAGATAGTGCCTGACTTGGGGGGGGGAAAAAACCCTCAAGATTTTTTTCTGTAGTTTGAAATGCTGTTAAGTTTTGTGGCATTTTCTTTCCATCTCCTAAACAAGGAATCAAACCTTTTAATACTTGCCATGATGTATTTTACCTTAATAAGGCAGTGATGAAAGAGGAGGAGACACAGCAATGCTCATCGATGAGGAATTTCTAAAGAATGGAATGCATGGCTGCTTTTGACCCATTCTGTTTTAAGAGAATTTTTAAAAAGCCTGGTTACAGTCAGTAGTTAGGCAATACGAAATAAAAATATACATTAGAAAACTATGCTTATGATTGGCATAATTTTTAAGCCATCATTTTACTTGGGACCTGGGGCTTGTAATGGAAATGTGTGAGATTTAGAGTCCTGCTGCAGCCCATCCAAGTAAACCAGCATAATTCAATGACTGATGGAATTTTTGTGGTGGAAAGAAGAGTGGAAGATGGCTTTTAACTGTAGCCCTGTGGTAACATATCTATGTGTGGTGATACAGCACCCCAAGGGACTCTAAAAAAACCCCCTTAATTAATAAACCTGCGTGAGGTGAGAAAAGCCTTGTTGCAACAAACCAACAGAAGTGCCACAGGGGGCAAGGGGGAGAAGAGAACCCCTAGAACTCATCTCTGCTTTGCTAACAGAGTGTAGTAGTGAGCCAAATGGTGATGTATTCTGTGCATTCCTTTTATTTTTCATTTGTTTTCTTGGTTAGCGTACAACAAAGAACAGCAGTGATGGACAGAGCCACAAACCCACAATGACTGTATATATTACAAAAATACGGACAGTGCTTACAGGAAAGTGACACAGCAGATTTAAAACGTGTGGTAATGTTAAAAATGTCTCTGTTTATTCTGATTCCCACACTTTTGGGAGTTACAGGCATATGTTTTTCCCTTGGCATAAATCTGACAGAGCACTTACTGCCTACTGAAGGCTAAGTCAAGTATAGCAGCAGGGCCAGGCCCCAAGGCCTAAGTAGCAGACTTCATCATCCATCATCCCCTGACAGATGATTTTCTGGCGCGCTCTTACATAGGGAGAAAATGTTCACACAATGCACAGTAATTATAGATACAAGAAGGGAGATTCTCCTTCAGAAAATACTTTTGTTCTTATCCGTGACCAAATTATCACTGTTACTTAAAGCATTTGATTAGCTTATGTAAGGAAAAAGGTCAGGGAAACAACATTAAATTTAAGTGGCAACAAGGAATCTCAGCTGCACAATTTCCTGTAATCAAGGTTCCTTGGAGCACACAATGTTGGGTATTTTTGTAAGAAAGCAAACACAAAAAGAAACAAGTGGAAGTTATATGTCAGTTTAGCTAAATGCAAGTTTCTCTATTTATGGACAGGAAGATTCTTTTTTGGTGAAACTGTTGGTAGTTTGAGATTGGGGTATCCTGTGTGAGGTGAGCGTATTTGAATATTGGCACTTTCACGTATTTCTCTCTGCCACACTGTTTTTGGGAAGGATGGGGTTTGCAGTGGTAACTGGACTGAATGGATTTCACAGAAGAGCATAAAAGGGTAAGATACCAAATCCTCCCTGAGTTAGGTGGGAACAAATGTCAATATAGGGGGACCCTTTGTAATCTGCTGGACTTCGTAGTCCTGGCAGGTGAAACAAGGACAGGACCCAAAGGCTGGAAGCTGGCATATGCAGATGAGAGGAGAGGCAAGTTTTCAGCTGTCATCACTTGCTGGAGTGGTCCAGCCAGAGGTGTGGCAACTTGCTGAAAACATTCTTAGCTGAAACAGGGTAAAGATTTCTTTCTTCATGGATGTGCTTATTCATACAAACGAGTGCAGGAAGTAATGGCCTGTGGTTTGAGGGTAAGGCAAGATTCGGTGAGTTCTACAAATCTAGTAGAAATATATCTAATTTGTTATCATCTCAGGCTTGTGAGACCTCCTGAAGTGGGGTGTCACTTGAGAATATTTATGTGTGTCTGTTTCCAACTGAAGAATATCTTTTTATATAGTTTTTACCACTTAGTTGTTTTCTGGGCTTCAGAGACTCTTAGCACAAGCTGTGTCTATGCTGTCAGCACTTTGCTATTATTTTGTCCTGGCAAAAAGCTTAAAACCGCCTATCAGTGTGCAGGCTTCACAAAAATGACATCACAGAAATGTTTGGATCTGACCCTCACCACCTCTGCATTATGTATTTCTTCACCTCACAGGGAAAAAATACTTTCAAAACTGTTAAGTCTTATTGAATTTTGATAAAGGAGTCATCTAAGGACCCAAGACAGGTTTATCTAGTAAAATTCATGGTTATTGATTATTTGGCACTGTGGTGATGACAACGTTTTTGCACACTGAAGAAAAATGTTTGTCTAAGAAATTCTTACATCATCTCTAGGTACTTACATATGCAGCCACTAGATAGCCTGAATAAATGAGTGCTTGCTGAAGTGTTCTATTGACACTGTGGTTAAAGGAAGGGATTGTCTGGCATTTACTGTATATGTCATAGAAAATTCAGATCAGATCCTTAATATTTGCTTTTCCTATCAAGGTCATCCAAACTGCTAAAAAGTCACAAGCTGTGTAAGGAAATTCGAAGAGTTCTCATGCGGTCATTGCTAGAGAAATAATTTCCTTTAGTATCCATATGTTCAGCATCTTTGCCTTGTTCTATCTTTGGTAAAGTTGTGGCATTGCTTTGTAGGGAGAAGAGGAGACAAAAACTTGCAGATAAACCTTTTTGGCTAACCTATTTGAAAACTGTGTTAATGAATTATTAAACTGAGAAGAATGCTTATTTTGCTATGGTTATGGAAGCAAGTACAGAATTCTGCTTCTTCCTTCTTACCCACTCTCTCCAGCTCCTAGCTGAGGCTGGAGAGTTTCTTTCTTTGTTGTCTTACCTTTCCAACCAACATATGAAGTTCATGAAAGAGATCCCTCATCTGAAGTAATGTTCTCTAAGTCTCAGCTAAAGCTAAGTAAATGAAAGTGCCAGTTGCTAACTCAAACTCTGCCAAATATGGTGCTTTGGTCCCATCCTGGAGTGTGACATAGCAAATACTCCGTTGTTTTTGAGCACTGTAAATAGACTCCAGCTGGCTGTTTTTAAAAGTGTGGCATTTACAGATGCTGCCTTTACTGCTTTGATATCTGCTAAACTCTGGTGGACTAAGCACATATCAGCAAGGCCAAAGTGTACAATGCAAATAGACCTCACTGAGTTCCTTAGGTGTGGTTTTTTAATAGCATTGGATGCATTGAACCCACATTATGTATTTCTTCTGTGGTTAGAAGGAAGCATGGATCTGAATTTGGCTGTGAACTTGATATTCCTCTTAGTAGTTTCTTCTTTCCCCCCCTCTGTTTATCAGCTTGTTATAGGTGTTGTAGTTGATGTGAACCAAAATGTCACCAAGGATATGTATGCTTGTGGTGCCTGGTGTCCAAGTCTCTAACACAGCTGATTGCTAGATGGCCCTAACCTGATCCAAGTCAGTCTGGTTTTGAGCATGGATTGGATAAGACAACCCAAGAGGTCTCTTGGCCCAAGTTATTTGAACATTCTGTGTCTGGTTTCCTTGTGTAAAATATTCAGCTAGCAGGATCTCATAGAGGCAGGCTGATTTGTCCATAAAAGCGCAGTGGCCCTGGAGCATGTTGATCCACCCAAGTTACTTCTTGGCAGCAGGAGCACAACCTCTGGTTCCCATTTTCCTGCGTTTGTAGCTGTTTCTGGGTTTGGTATGGGGTTCTGCCATGATGCAGAGGATTGCTCTTCTGGGGAGCTACTCATTGCTGCTGTGGTTGAGTACTTGGCTCAGTAAAACAGATGACCAGATGCTTTGAAGAAGCTTGCTGCAAGTACTGGCATGTTAAGCAGGCATAATAATAATGTAGGTCTTGCTATGCTGGCTTGTGGCACTCTGGTTTGTGAACTCGGGCCGTTCCTGGCAGGAGTGATCCTAAGTGTTGGGCCATCCAGAGAGAAGACTGAGAGAATAAGCTGAGCTACAGACAGGACCCATGTTACTGTGTTTTGTATATAGCTGCTCACATGCTGAGCACACTGAAAGAGTGAATTAAAGACAGCTGTATAGCGCTCATCAGTGCTTTGATGTCTGAACCCGGAGATTAAACTGCTGTGTAAAGGAGAACCCCCAAGACAGTGATAGAAAGAAATCATGGTTTAAAGCAGGCTGATGGTCAGTAATTAATCCTAGCTGAGGAGCTTCCTATGCTGCCTTGCACTGGCCTTCTGCAGCCTTTGTGATTGCGACTGATTTGAAATGTTTTCTGTTTGCAGCTTTAGAAAAAATCCTTTTTATAAAGCAGATTTTTTGTGATAGTTTCCAACTGAAAGGCCTCATGTGCAGGCACAGCCACATACCCTTTTTCAAATGCAGAAAACCCTGACAGCTAAGGCCCAAAATATGCAAGGAGCCCCTTCCAAAGAGCAGATGGTCAGAAGCAAAGGAATGTTCTTGGCAGTGGTAGAAAGAGAGGTCTAAAACACCTTCACTTTGTATTTTGTTTTGCCTATTTAGGGATATTTTACTTTTTAAAAAAACAGCAAACAAATGGTATAAACCTGATGACATTATAGGCTTGTAATGAGGCAGGAACGTCTTGGTAACCCAGTACCTAACTGTGGTCACTGTGATGCAACTGAACTAATCTAATCTAAAATCTAACGCTTGAAGCTTGGGGATGTGAAACCTGCTAGATTTATGGAGATGTAGATAGAGATTTTGGTCAAGAAGGACTGATTTCCTAACCAAAAACTCATTGTACTTGTGAATGAAGAATGATTTGACTAATTATTACTATACTTGGGGAAGAAACAGCTGTTCGCTGAATGTGTTTTGGTTTTTTTTGTTTTTTTTTTTTTTTTTTT
>Ga0065711_1033461_pt1 | contig 25456 bp, 9 predicted proteins | sample Hoacrofraction12_FD_59098 | JGI IMG/M metagenome (GOLD analysis project Ga0065711, IMG submission 59098) | Hoatzin crop microbial communities from Cojedes, Venezuela - Epithelial fraction 12 v2 (version 2) | ecosystem: Host-associated > Birds > Digestive system > Esophagus > Crop | place...
TGCTTCCTGATTTTTTATATATATATATATATATATATATATGTATTTTTTTTTTTTTAATGTACACTATTTTATTGTTGCTAGAAGTACTGTTTTCCACGGTACATGGCTTGTTTCAGTGACCCCCTTGTATTGTAAATTCATAACCTGTATGTCCTTTTTCTTAGAAATCTACAAATTGCAATGCCTGCAATTTGTAGTCCCTGTGTGCGTAGGATATCTGTGCTGATTGAAACTCTACAGGATAATAAACTGTGATTTTTTCAGTCAGATTACCAATCCAGATATCCCAATAACCCAATTCCAAGAGTGACCAAAAGAGGGTGCTTTGGGGAAACTACAGGCATTTCCAAAGCAGGGAAATAATGAGCAGTACATGCATTGGAAAGTTTCTTTATTTAGTAGTGATCTTGTGGCTTGAAGTGAGCGATTTTTATTTTCTTTCCAAATATATTTTCCTCCTGTCTAATATAACTGAGGCAGTGAGTTCCACAGGTTTTTTTTTTGGTGATGTACTAAGTGCATTCTCTTTTAAAATCAGATTTCAACTTCTTGGCTTTCCTTTCTGTTAAATGATGTGCCCTTTTTCTATAAACAGGTAACTAATCTGAAGACAGACAACTGGTATTTTTATTCTGTTTAAAATTCTAACATTTCAAAAAGGTTATAATTCAATATTTTATTTTGTACAAGTTGTCAGTATGACCCCCCCTTGTCATTTTTGTACAATTAGAGCAGTATGCTGTCTTAGTTCTTAGGACCTATCTTACAATGCCGCTATGCATGTGTTCCCCCTGAATCCTGCGAGGGCAGCTTTCCACAGGCTGTTGTCAGAGAACTGGGAAATTGTAAAAATTCCATGAATTTAAGAATAAACTAAGGGATTCCCCAGATGAGGGGTAGAAAGTCGTAGTTGTGTATATTAGAGTGTTCTGGGGAAAAGATGCATTCCCAAGCACTACCAAAGGTAATTTTTTCCTACAAACCTTTGTCATCAGGACAGTGGGCTTCATGAGGATATGCTACGGTGTCCTTTCACCTGCCACACACAGAAGATGATTGCGCCTCGCTGTCCCTAGTGCCATCACCCTCAATGAAGTGTAAATTCTGTTCCTGCTCATCATTTCCAGCTTTCTTGTAGATGACATTGTGGTGCCTGCTGCCTGAATCGCTGCTGACAGCTGCAAAGGTCCAGTGAAGAGTGAGGAAATGATAGGCTTACTCACATAACTGCAGCACACCTCTGAGAGGACACCATCATGGCCTGGTCTCCACCCTCACAGATCAGGAAGATGGGTTAATAACGTTCTCAGAGTCTCTGCAGTTACTTTGCCCCTGTTGATCAGAGATTGTGTCCAAAGGATGAGGCAACATCCAACCTGTGGGGCAACATTGTCCTCAGGGCAGGGGATGACCACGAACGGATGCAGGAAGACCTTTCGATGTGGAGGGGAACACTGAATGCCTTCTGCCAAGAACTAATGCCATGACTTTGTTATTGCTCAACAGCATTTCAGGAGAGACAGTTCAAGATAGACACTATCACCCTGCATAGCATTATTACACCCAACCTGGCTACTCAGAAATGGACCATTTTGACTAGGTAAATGCAAATTAAGACAGCAAAAGCTATCATCAAGGTATACCTAGCCATCTTCCAACCCTATTCTTATGGATCGTGTTAATGGGGAACATTACTGAGGTCATCCAAGGCTTTTCTCACTGTGAATGCCTGAACTATTTGGACTCTGCAGACAACATGCACTTCCAGTCCAACATCTAAGCCGCAGGAGCAGACCTAAACTGTGAGGTCTATCACTAAGTTGCTCTTTGGGCTTTGGATGACTAATGGTGCTGATTCACTGTTGTCTTAAAAGGATTCTTGGGAAAGCACACAGTGCTTGCACCCTTTGGTTCACCTTGGATTCTGGTCTATGTGTGCCTACTCATTTCCTTTATGAAGAGGAGTATGCTAAATGAACAGTGACGGATGGTACGTACTTAAGCCATGCTCAGGAAATCCTGACAGACTCAACTTGTGGGGATTTAAAATTTCCTGTTTTTCTACAAGCACAGGGCTGTTGGATCCAAAGCTCCCAGGCCACTGGAAATTCTAAGTTGCAAGTTCTTGGTTGTCCCTAGAGTGGCTTTGCCCTGAAGTCTTGAACCTAAATAATCCCTTGTCCTGTGTCTGGGGAGGCCCATGACACAGATCTGCCACAGAAAGTTGGGATCCCAGATAAACTGCTTGGAGGAAATAAGGTGTATTTCTAATAGGAGAAAAGTCCTTGACAGGCAGAAACCTTGGCTGTGATTCCTTTGAAATAATTTTTTAAAATAATACTTTCCCACAAAATACTTCTGTTTTGACAAATTCACATTTTGTGCTGGAACTAGGCAGTTAGGAAATTCCCAGCTCTCTCTAAGTTCAATTTAGTGAATGTATTATTCATGGAACCCTAAATAGTACCTCACAAAGCTGAACTGTCCCAGCCATTTCATTCTCCACATAATGAATGCCTCCCCAAGCCTCTCTTCATTTCTGCTGCCTGTCTGCAAACTGTCTGCCACATCCTTTTTTGACAAAGTGATCAGTGCAGAACAGCGGTTCAGATGAAGCTCTCTCATTGATTTATATGATGGTGTTCGCTTTCAATATTGTTTTCAACATCACTCCGTTTGCATCCTAACATTCTGTTTGCTCTTTTGGTTGATGCCATGTATTGGGCAGAGACTGTTACTGAGTTGTTCAGAGGAGAATCCGTGTCCTTTTTTCCCCTCTGTGGTTGCAGGTAATTTAGAGCCCTGTGAGGTGCATTAGTAGGTCAGATTATTCTTCCCAATGTCTGTCATTATCTTTTCTTTCTGAGACCTGCAAAGCAGGCGGGCAGTGGTGCTGCAATCAGGTTTCCTCTGAAGGAGCACAGCTTGAAATTTGGTCTGGGACTCTGCGAGAACACTGCATCAGCAGCCGTGTGGGAGAGGCGGGGAGGTAACGACTTCCCCACAGAGACCTGTCCTCTTCGTAGTCAGTGTGACCCCGCCTTGCTCTCACAATTACACACTCCAGCTGCAAGCTACCAGAGGAGCAAATTCTAAGCAGAAGGCAACATGTCCTTAGTTTTCTCAAAGAATTGTGCCTCAGAAGCCAATGTTTTACTGCAGACTGTATGAGGTATGAAGAAATTATTTACTAGTGTTACGCTACAAGTCATCTGATACATAACTGATCAGTGCTATGGATTATGAGACATGGCAAGCTAACTTCCTTCATTTAAATTGCTGATCCCAGTCCTATAAATCTGTGTGTGACTTTTGCTTAAACGTTCTGTTTTAAAGGACCTCAAGGCTTCCTGAAGAACTAGCCTCTCATCTGCTGTGGAAATGCTCAACGTTTTGGACTTTTACTTTTTTATTATGTGCTTTTAATTGGGCTTTCTACCACCTGTCTGCAAAATATGCTGTCAGTTGAGCACCCCAACCAAACAACACAGGCTGTCTTCTACAGGCAAACACAAAGACCAAATAACACACAGGGAAAAAAATGCAAAATACATTGTAACGTGGAACAATTTTTTTTTTAGTTTTTTGCTACACACACACAGACATAAAGTTTAATATTAGAGTGGTCAGCATGAAAAGACATTTAAATGGATAAATGATCTAAATTTCATGCATGAATATTTTCTACATGTAGTACGCAACTGCTGAGAGATCAGTTTAGCCTCTTGGGCTTTTGCAGCCGAACAGTTTGCTGCTTGTAAAACAAATAACATGGATTAAACTAGATTCATTTTTCTGGCAGATTAAGCAGCTGTCTTCTGTCAAGTTCCCTGCTCAATCCTTCTTGCTAGCACTTGTTCGTAAAAGACATTTGTCAGCTACTAAAGCATCGAAGTAGAAATGATTCTTTGCATAGATTTATAGATCAATAGCTACACATAACGACAGTTATATTTCCAATTTACCTTTCAATTACTTCCTGGGGGAGTACTGTCCAGGAGAGACCCTGCTTATCATAGCTTGCTCAGTCATGTCCTGGAAGTATGATGAAAAGCAAGTGTCAGAAGAAACCCTTCCTTCTCAAGGAGGAACATTACACATACTACTGAATATTGCTCTTGCAAAGGCATATAAATATGGTATAACTGAGTGTTATCTCTGAATAATCTCCTAGTATTAATGGTCAACTCACTAAAACAAAACAAATGCAGCCCCCCCGTCTTATGAGCTGCTAGTAATAAAAACTCAGCCAGGACCCCAGAAAGAGAAAATTTTGGTTTTAGTTTTCTTTCCCAAGGAATGATCAATATTGAAAATGGGGAGGAATCAAATTGACTTCTCCATGACTTCTGTGCAAACTCCACTCTTCTGATTAATTTATCAACAGCATCTTGGCAAATGCAGGGCCTGCAGCCGGGATTGCTGAGGTAGAGCTGAGCAGAGCGTAGCAGGTAAGCTTGTTAATGAAGCATGAGAAGTGGCAGCATCCTGCTCAGCCTCTGCCGCGCTGGGGGAGAGCCCATAAGCATTGCCTATTTTGCACAGGGTTTTTTGTAGCTGAATGGAATTTAACTGCAGAAGTGTGAGAAGGATTGGGTAAATGACACCTTCCCTGTAAGGTGACACTTTTGTTATCATTAGGTGAGACAGTGCATTTCTGCTCTTCGGTTTCTCACCTCTGACCTACCCCCAGGATTTTCATTTAAAAATGTAGAACGGCATCATGGAGCACAGTTGTTTTGGTCCATATCTTAAGAGGAGACTTTTCTTTGCAGTGTGAGCTGTAAATTAGAGAGACAGAAAACTCTAAGTAGCGTAAAAGACGGCAGCAGTTTACAGTCACTCTCCGAGGCTTTAGGCTGGCAGAAAAGAAGTGAGTTCTCAGTGAAACCTCCCACAAACTGTGAGGAGTGAGAAGTGATGAAGATCTAGCTTCATTTCTGGAATAAAAAACCCAAGGTAGCCACGTTAATTGAATTGTAACCAAGATAACCAAAGTGCTAGGTGTGGGTCATGTAGATACAGGGCATGAATCACAGAAGATATTTGGGAGATGTTGAAGGCAAAATAGCTGAGGATGACTCATCTTGGGGAAAAAATCCACTGGATAACTCAAATGATGTACTACCTGATCCCTTGGCAACTTTTTCTTTAGACAGTCCCCAAGCATGAATAGACACCTGGGCTGCCAGGTAGATACAGTGAAAATGCTTTGGGGAAAGTCCTCAGGAGCAGCTGGATGGGAAGCTGGTCAGACACAAAGTGTGAGAAACCCAGCAGAGCTTCTGTACCTATTACAGAATCTGGAGGTACCTCCTCTTTCTTGATACTGTGAATTGCCGTTTGTATTTAGCTTTCTGTCTGTAAAGAATGGGAGCATCCTTCCCTCTCCAGCCATATTGCATAGCGCATTGCAGGTGCTCATTGTAATGGTGACCCAGTCCACTCCTGTCTACCTAGTGTGTGTCACCTGTTTGCACCCAGGGGTTTATTAACCCATTTATATTATGTTCCTGCTAGTCTTGTTAGAATAATATTTGAGACTTGCTGCTCTGACAGAGTTTATAAGACCATGTTTGCTTAAATAGGTAGGGAGAAAAACATTGAAAATGGAAGGAGGGAAAAGTCTCAAATAAGATCAAGAAACAAATAAATGAAAATATCTGCATGATTGAGATGTACAAGACAAGTACTAACAAGTGAAGAAGTTGTATGAGAACATGTCAAGGGGAGGAGCAAAAACAACATTGTGAAGTTGATGCAAATAGATGTTATTTTATGGCCATTGAGTTGGGACTAGATGCTTACGACTATGGCTTCTAGCCTACAAGTGGCTTTTATATCTTAGGAAATTAGAAGTTAGCAAAAGGATGAACAACTTCAGTTTTTTAAAGAGGTTTTTCTGGAAATGCATCCTGAGAATGAGGACTTCTGTGGGTTCTTTTATACTTAATAATAACTGAATATTTATTGTGACTTGGTAAGAGGGGGCAGAATTAGGCAAAGGATATTTGTGGGGTTTTTTTTTGTTTGTTTTCACCTTGTAGTTGGCTGCCTACTTATTCACAGCATTTATGGGAACTTTGATATTTTGTTATATTCTTGCTCTTCTTTTGTTCTACAAGTTTCTTGGCAGACAAAAACATTATTTTGCACCAAATGGAAGAAAAAAATACAAAAATATGAAGCTTATGTGGCCATTTCTTTTGGGAGCTTGTTTCTTTCTGAAAGAAGATTAAAAACGAGAACAAATCATAGACTGTAACTATAAAATCAAACAGAAGATAACTGTTTATTTGTACTTCTGGGTCTTTGAGTTAAAATAGATCCTGCTATTATGATCGCTTCATTTGAGGTGCTAAGTAGCGATCAAAGTCTTTCTCACTATCCTCTGCCCTTGATACTCTGTACTGAAATAGAGTAAAAAAGCACTATTAAACTTCACCCAACTTCTCATAAATGTCTGCTGTCTCCACTGTGTCAGTACTTGACAAATAAGAGACCATTTTCATTTTGCTGAAAGAAAGTTCCACAACAATCAAGACATTTCTTTTGTGGCCAGTCTTCTCTGGCCTTGCCTGATCTTCTCCTTGAGACTCTGCTATATCTTTTATGAGGTTAAACTCTCAGGTCTTGCAAGGTTCTGCCTCTTGAGGTCTCACAGGCAGTCATTTTAATTATATTACTTTCTGTCCAACCTCTGCTCTACGAATGAGTCACTCACGAGCTGAATGCGGTTATATAATCTCAGCTTCAGAGTTTAAGAAGATTAAGACTTTAATTTTCATTGCATGATATCCACTGTGGGAAAAAGCATATACCGAAAATGGAACACTGGCAAATTATGGGAAAAGAAAAGAGTAACAGGCTTGTATTTGAGCCTCTGTAGAATACAGACTGAGAGAAAATAGAAGAGTAAATCTGTCAGAGTGAAGAAAACAAAAGCTATTTTGTGAAGAGATAGTCAACACAATATAGCTTCTTTGGTGAAATACAGACAGGTACAGCATAGGATTTAATTCACATTATATCAGGTAAGTACAACCCATGTATTCCTGTAAACCAGGAAGTAACTCTGCAACAGAGTGAGCTTTGTCCTCCAAGAAATAGTAGCTGAGTGGGGGCTCCACCAGGAACTCCACTGGCAAATGCTGCCTCTTAAAAGCATTGATGCAATGGACCTCTTAGTTTGCTCTTTTCCCCTTCATTGGTGTTGATTATGTTCTAGGGTGGGCCACAGACTGTGAATAATCAAAGTTAGAGCCATCCTGTACTACTACTGCTTCAATTATGACCAGGATTGATTTTTTTCACCCAGCTGCTTTAGTCTAGTTCTTTTTTTTCTTCTTCTTGTTCTTCCTAATAAACATCCATAATGAATCTATGCCAGATACTACAGTCAATTGCATTCACTTCTTAACTAAACAGGGTGGACTACAGCATAAGATCTGAATTATACATGTCTTACTATATTAACACCTTGCAATTTTTGCATGAAGGAATGTACATAAATTCCAAATATTAGGTGCAAATTGAATATTGGGTGCAAATACTGATAAGTAATGGAACATGGGAGAAATACTTTTTCCTGCTTCTCTTTCAAGCAAAGAAGTAATGTATAATTGCATACCTTTGTAACAAGGTTTGTTTTGATAATAAAGAGATTTTTGTCAACGGAATAAAGTGACGAATAGACTCAACGGTTCAGGTCAGAATAAATGCCCAGACTGTGAATATCTCTCCACCTCACTGCAGGCTTATGCACTTGTTACCAGCCCCTTTCTGTTCCCCCAGCTATTTTAATCCTTTTGGATACTGTCTGTTGTACTGGTTGGGGGTGTTCATAGGCTGGAATAGATTTACTAGGCGGTTTCTGAGAGATTCTTTCCTGCATGCTGGGTATGTCTGATGTGTCAGCTTTTCTAAGTGTGCACACATCAAAGGTAAACTTAACACTGAACTTACTACCATGTATGATTTATCTGAGGAAAACCTGTCTTTTCAGAAGTCTGATACCTCATGCTGATGGATGTCTGAAAAAAATACAAGTATCATGAAAACACAAGGAAAGTTATATCCTTGCGTTTTGTTTTACCTGAGATGGAACATAGGATTTTTATGTCTTCTGTGGGATAGCTGATGATAATGCCTTTGACTGATGGACTTTGGTAAAGAGAGCAGGGAGAGGAAAACCAGACAACAAGAGGCCTTTCTAAACACCTTATCATGGGAAGGCGGTTTTGTTTCCTAACTGAAAGAAGAATGGGAGGAAAGAGTGACAAATACAGCTTTCAAATTGAGGTCATTGTAGCATACTCCTTCTCTCAATAACTGAGTTTAAAGATCTCTGTTTTGGGAGCACATGACCTGAGAGAAATCCTTTTGAAAACTCTCTGTTGCTGTCTCTGGCAAATTCCTGTGGCAGCTGATTTAGGGATGTGTGCTTTTCAGTGGCAGTTAGGCGCTTATTTACAAAGATTAGACAAAAATCTGCATAACTTCTCCTAAAGCAAGTAAAAGATGATTAAAATATAAAAGTGCGAAAGTCTGAGTGAGTGTGCATGATTGAAAAGAGGAGTATGCAATGTTCTTCGGATTAATTTTAGAAGGAATATAGTGCATAAATTTAGGAGAGGAAATAACGTGAGTTGTTTACAGCACCTCCTAGGTTCTGCAGTCTGGGGCTGCAGAAGTCTCAGTCATAAGGCTTGCAAAAGGATCTGGGGTTTGGGTACCTTCTGCTCTATAGAAACAGATCTTCTTACTCCTATTGTTTTTTTGCATTGTAATACTTGTGAGTAGAATGTATAACATGCACAAGTCGTCGTTAATGATATATGGATATTTTCCAGTTGTGTCAACATACAAACACACACACATACACACACAATTGAATTCCAAAAACATTTTTTCTCCTCCCAATCAGAAGTATATTTTTTAAAAAAGAACAAATGCTTAATATAAATAGTCTTGACATGAAAGGATACAAGTCATATGACTAAATGGCATTTAATGAAGGGTGAAGGTGAATACTGAGTATAGCATTGCCAGCAAGGATGGATTCATTAGTGAATAAACTATTAGTTTCTGGGGGATTAGCAGCTGTTAGAGATGAGCTGAACAGATCCTTTCTTAAATAATTATAGGGCTACTGAGAATGATACAGGATTTATGATGTTAGATAGCATGGATATGGTGAAATGGATAAGGTATTTGTTCAAGAAGGCAAATGCACAACAAATTTGCCTCTCCCCTATATGTTCTTCAGAACTCCTTTTATCTTCACCTTTTAAACAGTCTTTAGCCTGCCAGCCTAACTTAAACACTTCTATTTTTAAAATTTTAGATTTAACTATATTAACCATTTAAGATTTTAATAACACTTGTTGCCCAAGAATCATTGCAAATACTTTAGTGGAATCTGTTCTTTCATGTTAAGATAGGAAATCCTTGTTTTAAAAGGCCTTTAATTGATAACCACATAAATGGGGTCAAGTGATTTTTCAGTTCAGCTCTGGGTTCAGCTTGGCTAGCACTATGAACCTCTATATTTGTGCTTGGGTTCTGAGAGTTGGAATTAACTGTGTTCATGTTACTGACAAATGCTCGTAGAATAGTAAATGAAAAGAGGAAGAAATTTCAGATGCACCAGCTTAAGGTGGTAGAAATACATGAATGTGTGTTCAAGCACAGTCTGTAAGGATAAAGATATTCTGATTATCTAAATAATAACACCCATTAAATAGAAACTGTTGATGTCCTAGTTAATAAAAAAAAGCCAAAACACAAAAAGTTTATTTAATTAAACCGTGCTGACTTTTACTGTGGTTATTGTAGAATGAAGTAGAGGGATGCTAGATTAGTCACTAGTCTCTGTCGTCAGTATCTCAGTCTTGCCTTAGTTCTGCAGCACCTGTTTATCCTCTGGTTTTGGTGCAAATCAATGTATATTGTAGATTCCTGCTTTTACAGCTTCACAGGAATTTTTTTCATATCTATATTATACAGGAAATAGCATACTTGGCAATGAACTGTTTAGTTATTTGCAGTTTGTTCTCTATCTTCTACCAATGGGAGAGTAATGCGACTTATATGTGCCTATGTTTAATAAAATCATTGAAGCTTAGACAAGATTTTATACTCTAATGGTTTTTTATTGTGTTTTTCTTTATGAAAATATCGGTTTCAATAACTGTAACAGAAGATTTCACAGTTTTTGTACAGCAGTGTAATGAATTAAGAGGAAAACTCCTACTTTTTGCATACCATTAAAAAGACGCTTTATGGATCTCCTGCCCTTGCAGAACAACTGTCAGAACTGGGGTTTAAGTAATACCATCTTATTTAAATGCCTTTCTTATGCTTTTTTTTTCAGAATTAGAAATGGTCAGTGTTGACACTGCAGTTGAAACAATTTCCTTCTCTGTAAGAATACATGGGGAGCTTTTTACTGCTGGGAGGTTTTTTTCAGTCTTCTTGGGGGGGGGCGGAAGGTTTTTTTTTTTATTTGAACTTAGGACTCCACAGTTTTACTCATTTACTCACAAAATGGCACTTCAGAAACCTTTAATGTGTTTTTATAAGACTCAAAAATAAGTTTACTTTCTAATGCTAACTGCTATCTCACTTGCTTTGAAGTGCTATTAATGATACCCGAACTGTATATAATCGATACTGTGACCTTTCTATAGGCCTGGTTCTGGATCATTAAAGCTGTGAAAAGCTTTGCTGTTAATTCCAGTGAGCCTCAGAAGATCCATGCTACATCATGTTTATAGTATTAATCTCCTTTGTAACAAGGCAGTATAGGTTCAAAACCGTATTTGATTAATTTTTTATAAATTTTACAGTTCTCAACTTCTTAGTTTGTTTCCACCTCCCACAATGTTTAAAGCCTTCATAACTTGTGCTGATCTGGATTTGTATTTATTAAAAGCCTTTGATATTTATAAGAGAATTGAAACATTTCTACTAATTAATTATTGATTCCCCAAATGATTCAGTTCTACCAATTTTTAATAAATATTGAAGATTTCCAAGGAATAAAGATGGTTGGTTTGTTAGCTTGGTTTTTTTTTTTCCTTAATTTTGCCTTCATGGTTTTGAAGTTTGAAGCAAGGGGACTTTTAAAAAGACTCAACGTGGTTTCATCTATGTGGATTTTAATGTGTACTATATATATTTGCCTTAGTGTTGATGGATTGTCCTTGAAATTAGCAAAACAAAGCAGTTTTTCTGTCTCTCCAAAAATATGCATTAGGCCAGGCTCTAATCCTGCGACAGCTTGCACGTGTCCATAATTTCACACACTTGAGGTCCTAAACTGTAGGTGCATGGTCTCGTAGAGCATTATGAAGGCTGATGAGGATCTTTGTAGAGTGTGCTGGAAGACCTAGAACTTCAGAAAGTGAATAAAATACATCCTAAGCGTGGGTGGAGGCCACCTAGAGCTCATGGGAAACATTAAAGACAACATCTAATCTCTGTTTCCTCCATGGAGCTTCAGTGCCAAAGTCAGACCATTCTTGGGCAGAAGATGTGATTCTTCTTGAAATTCAGAAAGCAGAATCTTTTTGAGAGAGTAGTTCCCTAACATTTCAGCACTCTTCTGAAAGGACCGATAAGAGTTAATCACTGAATTTTCAAAGCATGACTGCTGTAGAAGAAGGCAGTGACAGTGTGGTACTGCTTTCCTCTTAGATTATTTACTGACAGTTAAAATAACAGGATGTGGAAAATATGACTTTGTTATCTCATCTTTTAAATAATTAAGAGTTAACTTAGCTGGAGAGAATATGAGATACAGCCAGGACAGCAGCACACTCTGCTGAGAGCTCTCTTTCCACCCACATTGGGCCACTTTGGGATCTTTTGCCAGTCACAGAGAGGCTCTGCAAAAATTGCTTATTGCTGATTACACATAATAGATAGCTAAGATTAATTAGCTAGAAGGCTAAGTGTTAATATACTGATCAGACCCAATGAAGGGAGTGTCTGCCAACCCAACAGTTGCCCATCAAGTGGGGACGTGGTAGCCTTTGTTGCTCTTTGGTGTAGACTAATCCTTCATGATGTTTTATGTATTATCCCATCTCAACAACATTTGCACTTCTGAAAATATTTTCATATGAAATAATGTCTAACTCACTTCTAAGTCGTTTTTTGAATTCAAAGATTTTAGACTAGTGATTTGTAGGCAGCTCATTTACACTTTCAAAGCTTCTTGATGAGATCAAATATGTCAACAATGAAGGTTTTTTTGGACAAATTATGAACTATTTTGCCTTCTTTGATCCTACCATATGGGGGGCTACCTGTCTTTGTGGCCTGAATCTTCTGGCATGCCCTTTCTGCTTTTGGAAAATAATATACAGGCGGATTTTAAACACAGCTAAAAAAAATCTTCTTTATTTCAGACAGTTAAGGCATTCTGCAGAGGAATTTCCTGTCATACCACTGTCAAGCACAATCTTGTATTGTCATGGCAGCTATTCACAAAGCTATTCTGAGTCCTCTGCTTACAAGGTCTTTGCCAGCCTGGGCAAGATGCTGCTGTTAGCATAGAGGCATTGTAATGTTATTACTGCTTCTCTTTAAAAATCAAAGCTACCCTTTCCTTGAGAGAGACTTAAATTCATGAAGCTAATCTCAAAAAGGATGTCTAAGGTGTGTAGTCTTACCTCCTCAGTACGACAGGGTATCAAATGTTGAACTGCTGGCTTACATCAAACCCAGAGACTTGTCAAAATTTGAAGTCCTACACTGCTTGTGGCAGGTTGCTAACTGTAATTCAGCTCACTAGGTCACTTTTGTTGGAGGTCTTTTACTATGCACAATGAAAACACAGTGATATGAGTTACACACAGCTTAAGAGCTTTATATCCTTTCACGTCAGTATTTTTCCTCCTGAGTACTTGAGCCACTCACTATCTCAACAACTGCACTCTGTTTTGACTTTTATTATGTGCAGTGACTTTAGCTGACTAACATTCTTTCAGCTTAGCAACAATGTTCTTGGCAGATCTGAGCCTTGGCCATGTAGCTGTGCTGTATGAGCTGAACTTCTGTGCAGAGAGTTGCAATATCAGTGTCCACATGGGAGGAACTGATGATGTAAGACATGGTAGACAATCCGAGCAGTGTCTGATGTTGCAGTGGCCTGACTTCATTTCCCACATATATTCAATATTCCTGTTTTAGATCTTTTAAGGTTATTGTTACCTCTTTTAGAAGATATTTTGAAAAGTCGTGAGACGTTTAAACTTAAAAGATTATTGAAACCCTGTGAAGTCAATAGACTTGTATCCTAAGGATGTAACCTGCATCTGAGTTTCGGCACACAGGTCTCTGGTATTTGACCGTATTGTAACAAACACTGAAGCACTGTGATCATTTATTTAATTATTCATGTTCCTCTTTAAGAGTAACTTCCTAATTATTCAGTGCTCTTTTGTGAGGTTACAATGTGATTTACGTCTGTTTCTTGGACAGTATTGAATACATTTGCTGTATAATTATTTATATATACTCTCTTTTGATCCATACTTTCCATAAAGAGACATCCATAATTAATGTCATGGATCTGTATTTATTTCCGAGATAGAGAAAGCATTAATTGCCATAGCTCATTTGGACCTGCAGGGGAGTAGCAATTCTTAGACTTAAATAAGCTGTTCAGCATTCCCCTTTGGTATTAATTTTTTTTTTCTTCAGAGCCACTACTTCAATATGTATCAAATTAACACATTTAGCGCTAAAATTAACTACATTCAGATAACTCATCTGTTTAAACAAAACCTGAGAAACACATGCACGTAGGCCTTTGCAACCTGAATGTAAGCAAAACCAAGGGAAATGCAATCACTGAGTATAATTTTGTAATAAAACATCAAAACACATAAAAACCCCAGTCACCAAGGTATTGACTTCATATGGACGCATAATTAATTCATAGTCTGCCTCAACTGCGGCTGGTGGAAAGGACATAAACAAGGAATATGGAGTTTTGTTGTTTTCCCCTCTGTGACTTCTTTTCTGCCAGATTCCAAATGAAATGAAACCAAAGCTGGCAGTACACAAAATTTGATTCAGATGAAACTTCAGACACTAAAGCCCATTAAGCAAGCATTTCCTAAATAAAAAATGAGTTGTCTGCAAGCTGCCTTGACATGGTCTGCAAAGTCTAGTACATAAAAAAATAGCCCAGTGAATTGTCAAATGCTACTGAAATAAATAAAAAGAAGACAAACCTCTTCTGCTCCCTCCTTTATTCTCTTACAGTTTCTGTGTGGATATAATAATATCACCAAGTCATTGCAATACATTTTGAAAAAATGAGATGTAATCATTTGCTATTTAAAAAAATCATTTACACCATTTCAACTTTTCATCCAGCAAATGAAGAACTAGGCCTGTACCTCTTCCCTGCAGATGTTAGCTATAATCATACCTGCTTAGAGGTTGAGTCTCTTTAGCATATTCTAGGTGTCCAAACATGTTATTGAGAAAGTAACAAAGAGTTTTTTGGATGTTTTTCCATCTAGGCACCAGTAGTGCTTTCTAACTGGGATCAGAGACCACATTCAAACCGTGTAATGGGCAACTTACAGAGCAAGGCAACTGTCAGTTGGTTTCAATTTGCTATACTTAAGCCTGCATATCCACTGAAAATACTTAGAAGTCTATAAATCAAAGCTCTTGAGAACTACTGGTATGACTGTTACCACTGCTACTATGACTGTTCATCTTGATGGAGTCAGCCAGTGAATTTCATCTGGTCTCGGTCAGCTGTAGTTTTATGCTCAGATCCCACAGTGTGTATGTGGGGCTAGTGATTGAAATAAACATCTAGTTATTAACATGTTGTAACCTGAACTCAACTGACTTACTACAGCTACGCAAATTTGTAAAAATTCGTTTAACTGATAGTGTTGCGAGATCCATTTCAGTGGCTGACAATAGTTGCAGTAAGGTCCATTATTCTGCCTGGCAATTTCCTCACCTACAAATAACCCACAAAGAACATTAATAAAACAAATGGCTAATGAACAGACCTCCCCCTCTCAAAAGACTTTCACTGGCACAAATGACACACCTGTGATATCCCTTCTGTCTCAAAAGAAGACAACATGCACCAGAAATCAATCAGCTTGAATGAAGTAAAAAATAATATAAAAATAAAAATAAGGAAATATCTTTATCTAAGGAGAAGACAAATTCAACCATTTCTGTGGATCTTTAGGCAAGTGCTATTATTTTTATGTAGAAGATATTTGGAAAATGAGAAAAAAAGCTACAAAATTGTACCTCCAGTAGCAAAAAGTACAAGATGTGCTATACTATAATATCTATTGTTATTTTCAACTACTTGTGCTTTTGTATTGACCAATTAAAAACTTTTCAAAGGACAGTCTTCTCAAAAAGGAACTCATGAAAAGTCTTTAAATGGAACTTTCATAAGAGTCTTTAAAGTGTTCATGTTCTTACTGTTAAACCCTTATACACTTGACCCTGTACATTTAAAAGGAGAATCTTTTGTCTGTATTTCGTGTTTCATATGAGAAATTCTGTGTGCTATGCATAAGAGATAAGGAATTTGCATGTCAGATCAAGAATTACAAAAAAAAAAAGAAATGTAATCCAATGACATTTTAGTTCCTGTCATGTTTTTAGTCTGAACTTGCAGCTGTTATCCAAATGTCTGCATGTTCTTTTTTTCACTTATATGTGGTATGATGTCTTTCTTTCATTCATACAACCTGAGAATAAACCATAAAACTGGAACTGAGAACAGCAATGGCTAAAGAGGAAATCCAATAGAGGACTATTTTATAAGACATGAGTTGGATGATAGTGACAAGTTCTGAATCGAAGCCTAACCATGAAAAATTTAATGTTGTAACAAAATGTTGATTATCAGTTCTGTCTTGAATGATAAACTGTATGAATGAAGAATGTACTAAGATACAGTGTCTGTAACTCCTTGCATAAATTATGAACCCTACTGTATCTTGTGCTCTTTCTTTTTTTTGCAAAGTGAAGGAATCCTGTCAAAAGTGTATTTAAGTAAGTGGGCAAATGGGTTATTAATAAAACACATTTATTTTTTTCTGGAAATCAGCACACTAGTTATTTTGTTAGTCACAAATGCCATGTGAGTTACATGAAATTAACTTTTTAAAGAAAGCTAACATGTATCTGAAATATAAGGCAGAAACTAACTTTCTTAGATCCATAGTTTACTGCAAAAGCAAGTACAAAAATCTCTGTCTTTGATTTTGTGTTTGTTTTATAAAGAACTAAGGAGGCTGCAGCTACAAGTCTGAGACAGAATGATTAGACTGTTGAATTTACTCACAAAGGCATTGTTTAATCCTACTGGTATTGCTAATAGTAGTATTCTTAGATCATCATCAGTGTCAGAAAAATGGTCTTTTACTTGCCAGCTACTTCTCTGATTTACATAAGGTCTTCTGGAAATGTTTTATAGGCAAGAAACACAGTGAAGCATAGACTTAATCAGCTTCAGAACTGGAAAGATCAACATGGGAGAGAGGCAGCAGATTTAAAAATGTAAGAAGAGGAAGTTTACACACAGACACTGAAATATATACTCTGTGTAGACAGAGAAAATCTTGGATATTGAAAAAATTTATCAAAGTCAATGAGAACAGCCAAATGTTATAACTGTAAGCATGTACATAAATCTTTGCAAGATCCAGGCTTTTGTTAATAAGACTTGTGACTGTTTTGTGTCATGATGAAATGATATTTTTGAACAAAATAAAACACTTTGAGAATGTCTTTCTTTTAAAATGAGTTGAAAACAAAAAAATGTAATCTGTAGATATACTAATTTTTAAAAACTGAAAACTAGTTGCTTTACTTTTTCTAGAAACTGTAATACTTACTGGAAAAAAATCACCACTTATTTTTCCTCACCTCCTGCCTGCTTCTTCACCTACATTAATGAAAAAAGTGTCCTTAATAAGACCCCTTGTTTTCTAAGATACTTTTAACTTAAGGTTATGTGTTGCTTTTTTAACATCTATGAATAATATACTTCTATTTAGACTTTACTGGTTTCACACAGTGGCATAAATTCTTATATCTCGTGCACATATGCAAGTTTACCCATATCCTTTTGAATAGTTCTCAGTACTACAGTTAGGAAAACATGTAGGGATGGCATGTAAGCAAATTACAGACCTAGAGGTTAACATTTTACCTTTACTCTCCTATAGCAGATTATTTCCCAACCTGCACCTTTTCATTGGGGTGAGAAAGTTTAATGGCAGGTTTAGTCAAGAGCACTCCTCACATTAATTTTATAAAATGTGCTCTGGGAACACATCAGGTGGTTGCAAATATAGGTAACTCTTGTCTTTTTCTCTTTGTTTAGAACCCAGTATCCATGCCTCTGCATGTCTAAGTGTTTGACAGAAACAGATTATAAGAAAGAAATTGGAAGCAAGTTCTTCCTTCTCTCAGAAACACACACACCTTTTTCGTAACTGACTGCAGACTTTTCTCCTCTGGGTATGAATATGTACTTTGGCCAAATTGATATTTCTGATCTTGCAGTGAAACGTCTGCATCAGTTTCATAATCTTCCATTGGTCTACATTTATGGAAAACTTTCTTGGGATATCGTTGTTTGTTAAAAGTCTTAATTTTCTATGCCCAGGTTGCACTGTTGACAGTAGTTGTATGTGATTCTACCTGTTCTCCCACAATGTGCTTAAATCAAAGAGGTCTTAGCTCACATTCCCTACTTCTTCCCTGAAATAATACTTTTCAATCTTTGCACATTCACTTTCTGCATCTTAGATCCTGGCCTTTTCCATGCATGCACAGTGCTATAAGGAAAAACTGCTACAAGGAGAAGATGATGTGGCATTTAGACTTATAGGCTGGTGGACTTTGGATAGTTGCTGAATAGAAGAGGTCTGTGTTGGTGGGAAAGGGGAAGCAAAAGAAAGACTGAAGGCTGGCTCCTAGTTGACATCTCTGAGGAAACTCTCAACACTTATTTTAAGATCACATAGACAACCCCTGCAGAGTGAAAGATGTTAGTCTGAAAGTCATTTCCAAATGGGGCAGGCTGTTTGTGGGCGACACTTAACTCAGCCCAGAAAGGAAAGTATGGAAGCTGAAATGTCAGCTCTTCTTCTGGCTGTAGATTGCTTATATCTCTGTTAATTATGTTAACTGTGAAATGAGAATTAATTTAAATGGCAAAACTGTGATAACTTCTTGGCAGAAGTTTAGGTAAGATGAGTGATAGCTGGAACTAGGCTCCTCTGTCTCTGACTTAATGAACCCTCTGAGGGAAAGTATAAAGCTTGTTCAGGCGACAATAAAAAGTAGTAGCTGAGTGGTGATGAGAAAGTAGCTAACAGGACAGCCTGCACAGCACCTTTACTCAGGAAGGGCAGAAGGAAGAACTCCTTGGTCTGGAAGACCAGGAAGCTCAGGGACTGTTTATCTCCTGGGAGGAGAGGACATTTCTTTGGTAGCAGTCCTGCACTTCAGAAGAGCAGTTGGCAAGTTTGCTAGAGGCAAATAGCTGAAGGCTCACTGCGTGCCTGCCTCTCAAGGCTATGTGAAAAGGGTGTGAACAGGCTTAGAAAGATGCTTATAAAGGGATAAAGCCTTACCAAGCCCAGGTGAGGGTAAAGGACAGTAGCTTAATGACTTTCAGGCAACCAAAAGGGCAGTTTGTACTGGGAGTACGTATCGTTGAAGGTACAGAGCACCTCGGCTCTATTCCTGTTGTCTTGATACGCTCAGATATTTCTCATGTATTCGTAGCTAGCCTAATAGGTGTATGGCTGAGTAAGAGAAGAGCAGTCCTAAGCATTGCTTCAAAAGAGAAATTAAATTAATATAAACTTCCAAAGCCCAATAAATTTTAACTCTATATGCATGTAGAAGTCCTCTAGCAGAACGAAGGCTGCTTGATTTATTGCACAAAGTGTAACAGATACTGGGTTGAGCAGCCAAATGCCATGGATGCTATAAAAATGAGATATTAGACAAAAGGTGGCAGCTGAGCTTCAGTTTTCACTACTTTAAAGTAAGGTATCTAAGGAATGCATCCATGTCGACACAATATTAGATTTGGAAATGGTGTTTACAATTCAGGAAAGACATCTTAGAATCATTTTTGATAGTCCTATGAAATCATTGCCTTAACGTGCAGCAGCAACCAAAATGGTCAACAAGGTGTTGGACATCATCAGGAAGGACATGAAGATCCAGACAGAACTGAAATGCTGTGAGGAGACAAGAAGAGTTACAAAAAGGCATCTGGAACCATCAGTGGGGTAGCATAGCTGCCTAATGAGGAAAGACTGGGACCTCTCAGGTTAGAGAAGGCTGAGAAGGAAGTGGAATTTGGAGCTTTGTTGTTCACCAAGTCCCATAAGACAAGAATTATAGGGCACTTGAAACTAGAAAAGGTTGATTTGAGCAGGTAGAAGGAAGTAATTCTTTCTATGCTAGGCAGTGAGACTCTGTTGCTACTGCAGGAGGTTGTAGAAGCAGAGGGTATCATCGGGTTCGAAAAAGAACTATGCAGATTCAAAGAAAAGAGTTCTGCTAACAGAAAATAAAAGAATAGGCAAGGATGCACTCTTTAGTATCACAAGTATAGTAGTTGCAGAAGGTGGGAAAGTAGAGGGGAAGCAGACATAACAAAATGTTCAGGCTTGTCTCCTCCCCCAGAGTAATGTCTCCTGTTGCCACTGTCTGAGACAGAGTACTGTGCTGGGTGAACAAGTTGCCTGACCTTGGAGGGCACTTAATATGTTCTGATATGGGTAATCTTAAGCTAGAATTTATGGGTTAATAATAGATACAGACGAGTATTCGTGAGAGAAAACTGTCAAGTTCTAACATGTGTTTAAGACCATTTAAGGACATAACCTGATCCATGCATGAATGAACGCACCAGAGCAGCTCCTCAGTGCTGAAAACAAGTCTGAATAGGACTCCTCCTTGCTCTGTGGTCTTCGTAAGTTATGATATCCTGGTTCTGGATGATGAAAGTCAACTTTGTCTGTAATGTTTTCTGTACTGCAATGATAAGACCATAGCATGCGTACAATACAAATGGCGTGTGGGAGATATGTCCCTTAAACAGTGAAAAGATATCTAGATATCTAGATATGGGCAAGGAAAGATGAAAAGGTAACAATGACAAAACACTCTTTAGCAGTACTGGAAACAGGTCCTGTGGATAAATTTGAAATTTCTGTACTATGTCATTACATTTTCTAAGTTTGTTCATGTTTTATACTTTTCATTTCCTGTGATTTTCCATGATGTGCATAATTGTAGATAAAGATGATCCTTCCTTTTTCTGTTGCCATTCTGAAAGGATATCACCTCTGATGAAAATAATCCGGGAAAGACTAAATTCCAGTACTTCAATTACACAACAAATATTTTTCAGGTCACTTTGACAATAGTACTATCTTTTCAGCACTACAATAGTTTAATTGCCACAGATAAGGCAATGCAATGTCTTTATATATGTAAACTAAAGTAAAATCTTCACACAAATATTTGTATTTTGTACATTTATGGCTGTCCCTCTCTGGCTGAGTGTATCTTAGTTATTTCATCCATGCATGGAAATTATTGCCTTACAGCTGTATAAGCAGTGAAAATCAGGTTGACTAATTGACTAGTATCTTCCTGTGTTTGTTTATGTTAATAGGTTTACTCAGTTATGCTATCTGAATGTGGGCTGGAAAAGACTGACTTAGTGGGCTAGAAAAGACTGACTTTGTGAATTTAAGCAGTCTTGAGTGTAGTTAGTTTTTCTTGAAAGGTCCTAGATAAAGCTGCAAGACCACACCAGAGATTCAGAGGGCAGTTCACTCCTTATTGTTTTATAGCTACTCCATAATGCTTCATTATAATGGCGAGAGACAGTTTTGGTAGAATAGTTTGGACAAAAGAATCAATGATTTCCATACATAGATAAATGCTGCTAGCTCTTTGATGAAAAGGCTTCTGTGATAAAACAGGCTGAAGAGAGACATGTGAAAAGGTGCTGGTTTAGAGAGACAAACTTACGATGCAAAAACATAGTTGCACAAAATGTCTCTATCCTGACATTAAGGTGAATATTTGACTCCTCTGTAAAGAGTTCAGTGAACTTTCTGTGTAGCTAATGATGAGAAGCAGCTGAGAAAAGTTGTTAGTCAAAATAGTGTTGGTGACAGAGCTACATGAGGTAATTGAGAACAGTAGGACTAGCGTTCATTCTTGCTTGTGAGGAGCAGGCTGAGCCGCCAGCGCTCTGTGGTTGCTGCGAGGTGGTTACTGAGTCCTAGGGAAGCCTCTGGATTTGGAGGGGGACACCCGGAGGTATTCGTACAGAATCATATGATAGGTTTGTATATGGATTTAACTGTAAGTTTATCTTGCATTTTCTGTTCCTAAGCATGATAAAACTGTGCTGTTTCCCCATAGAAAAATCTACATTTGTTTGTTTGTTTATTTCTCTGATTCCCTGGAAAGCAGATGCACTATGTATTATCAGCCTTGAAGACTCTGTTCAGGATCTGCACAGCCCAGTGGAGCTGGAGTGGGCATGTTACCTGCTGCTGAATATATCTAGGTGAAACAAACAAACCAAGAAAACCCAAAAAGGCTAGTTAAGCTGGCATTCATGAATTAGTGCTATAATGATGTGGTTAGAGCGTAAGGGTTCTGAGCAGTTGGAGAGCTGTTAGTAAAATGTTAGTAATTGCAGCATCAGTGTCTTTGGCACCCAGAATGTGCCACCAAATAACCTGCAGGCCAAAACATAGTTCCAAGGACTCTGTGGGGAGCAAGTAAAACATCCTTATACAATGCTTCTCTGGGAAACATTGGGATTTTGCTCTGTAGAATGAAGGTTTAGCCAGACTGCTTTCCTGAAGAAGCCCTGGATTTTTTTTTTTTATATAGGCCAAGGGCAGAAACAAGGAAAAGAAAAACAATTTTCCAGAAGAATCTAGTCAACTGATTGAGGAGAAAGCCTTAAGGAAGACAACTTAGGAGGCTTATTGGAAAACTGCAGGTAGAGTTTGAACAGAAGAAAAACATAAAACCTATAGAGTGACATTCTCTGTTCATGTAAAATGTTTAAGTTTTTAAATAAGGAAATAGTTTATAAAATCTAAATTTGTAAACAACTTCTGCAGACATCTAGTGCTGAGTTGCCGGAAGAAAATACCTTACGTTGACACCAGTAAGAGGAAAATAAAGAGAATGCTACCTCAAATACAGACAGAGGTCCTTGCATTGTCCTAGGTACTCAAAATGAGCTCTCATCTAGGCAGCAATAATATTTCTCTGTTACAGGGGAACACCAAAAGCAGTTTATGCTGAAAATCCATTTTTTTGTTGTTAAGGCCAAGGTGTTCAGTTTTAGGAAACTTTTGCAAATGAAAAACTCTTCTTCTCTTGACCTTTGTAACTGTTGCATATATTATGTTGCACAGCTTGGGATGAAGGAGAGGAAACCATTTTCCAGATGGTCTCCTCCTCGCTGTCTGAACACAGCTTTGACATAATTGGCAGTCTGTCCCTGCATGGTCCCTCACTGATGGAGGCAAGGAAAAAGAGATTGTGGTGTGACTGATCAACAGCCCCACCATTGTGAATGACTGCTCAGAGAAGGTGGGCATAGGCAATCGGCTTATGTGGCTCAGGGAAGAAAGCAAGGAGTGACCACAGCTGCTGCAAAGAAAACTGAATTTGGGTCAACACAAAGAAGACCAGAGGGTGGGCTTTGTTTTAGAACAGCTGGCTGTGTCGGTTGAGTGGATCATCTGGTTGTGTAATTGATTTTTTAAGTTTATTTTTTTTCTTCTCAAGTTAATCAAGAACGTGAATGTTTTCCTGACCTAGCCAGACCATCATGGAGGAAGTATGTAAGTTGATCAACAGAGTACAAAAACTGAACAGCCAACTGAATGAACTTTGAAGGTAGCAATGGGCTTGAGCTGGATTCACTTAAGTATTCCTTCCTGGTGACTGGGGACACCCAGTGCCATGATAGTGAACATACAAAGACCGGTAATGGAAATCATATTTGTATTGTGATGCAACTGTATGCTGAATTGCTATGCTGCTTCTATTGTGATTATGCCACATTGTCTTATCCCTCTGCTAAGTGAAAATCCAGCGTAACATGAAATATATCTTCAAAGAAGTAAGTTTGGTATTAAACATTAAACCCTCCTCGTGGAATGTCTAAAAGCAGCTGCTCAGAGAGTAATGGGTTCTGACAGCGTGTACAGGATAAAAAGAGCTTTTATTTTCAAAGTCTATTTTTCAGCTCCTGTAGACACATGTCAGTCTGGGGAGGGAGAGAGGAGGAGGGAGTCAGTGGAATTGTCAGTGTGTTGTGTTCAGTTGTTATTTCTTGGTGTTGCTTTGTGTTGAAATTCATCTTACACAGATGAGAATTTGTTATCCAAGTAGCAGAATAGTTCTCTGAAAGTAAAAGAATACAGATTTCTGATAATTGACTATCAGCTACTTTATACATAAACGTGTTTAGTTTGCCACTAGGTGCCCCCACAACCATAGAAAAGTTAGTTTTAAAGACTGATACAATAATATGTTTTGAAGAAAGTGTAGGCAGTCAGAAATCTTTCTGACAAGTGTTATGTATACTATAGCCTAAACCAAAGATCCAATAATGCTATAAAATTGTTGGATTTTACAAGTGATGTAGCTTTAAAGTGCTTTTTAAATGCAGTTAAACTAAGTGTTCTTTTTTTTTTCTTCTGCATCTCGAAATAGTCCATTATCACCATATTTCTTTTTTTTTTTTTTAATGAAAATGCAGTAGTGTGTATAAATGGTTCTGCAATTAGGTTGGTATGTCAGTCATAGTATGGGATCTGTTACCTCTGTATGGGATCAATTACCAAAAAGAATCATTCTTCCAAACCAGAAACTTCCATCTGAATACTAATTCAAGGTCAAATATGTAATTTTTTGGCTGGGACAGGATAGCTGAAGACTGGGGATGTGGAAAGTTTTGGCTTCTATGCAACCACCTGTACTTGCGACAGCTCAGAAGTCACTATGGACTGTATGTTTAGAGGTCTAGATAAAATGACGCGTGTTACTTATTATAATTTGCTGAGTAATGGACTGTGTTAAAGTGTAGCAGAAAAGGTTTTAGAGAGGGAAAAATGATTTGGATTTGTCCCTGTGTTTACACTTTGACATGCCTCTTACTAATTGGATGTGACCAGTTAACAGTGCATTGATGCCTTTACAAGACTGTTCATGTATTAGCTAAGGGTCTGTTCTTTCTGCCAATTCTAAACCTTATGTTTGATTGTGACACTAAGAACAATAAACTTGAAAGGAGACCTATGTGAAATCTCTAAAGCTGTGGTAAGAACTGAACACTTTCATATGGACACTTACAATATTTGGAAGTCCTCTTTGTTATTTATCTCACATCTTGCTATGTATAATTAATTTTATCAATATTTTGCCAGCATCTTTCTTTAACATGGCAGGGAATAATAAAGTTTTACAGAAACATAAGATAAGAAATTTGAGGGGAAGTAATGGAAACATTTGATTTGGGGCAAGCATCACTCTAAGTCTTCAGCTGTGAGGGCTAGAAACCACAATCACTGCAAAACAAACATTTCTGTTTCTAGAGACAGAGAATGGACTGTTAATCCATGTAGTCCATCAATCAAGAGCACAGCTCAAGAAAACAGCTACTTAACTATTCTTTGTGAAAACAAGAATGGTTAAGATGGTGGCTGCACTTTGATTTGTATACCTCAGCTTTTCACTTCATGGTGGATTTAAAAAAAAAAAAAAGACGTTTTCTCACTTGATGCTCTATACACGAAGTACATATCAACTAAGAAGTTAATTTGGCAACAGGATCCCTGGAATAAGACCTCTTTAATAATTTTTTATGTGATTAGTGCGTCTCTCTCCAGAGCGAAGTGGTTCCTGACCCTCTCACAATGATACTTTGATCTTTCATTCTCCTTGTCCGTAATCCCACTAAGCAGCTGCATCCTTCTTCTCTCATCTTGAGATCTCTCTCTGTTTGGCCCCTCAGAAGTGGGGGACTAAACAGGCAAATGGTGTTGGGTGATGGGCTGGAGTGGTGGTCGGAGGAAGGGCTGTGGATGGAGCCAGTGGCAGGGAGGGAGATGGACTGCAGAAGACAGTATTGGAGTGATGCCGTGGGGCTTGCAGGCTCAGTAATACAGCACTACTCAAACTAGCTGAACTGTTCCTGTCTTCTCCCTACAGCCGGCCGTTTTGTTACTGTCTTCAAGGATAGGAAGCTGCCCGGTTGTGTAGGGATGGGGTCAGGAAGGCCAAGGCACAGCTGGAGCTGAACTTGGCAAGGGATGTGAAAAATAACAAGAAGGGCTTCTACAGGTATGTCAGCCGG
>Ga0065711_1003989_pt1 | contig 25454 bp, 14 predicted proteins | sample Hoacrofraction12_FD_59098 | JGI IMG/M metagenome (GOLD analysis project Ga0065711, IMG submission 59098) | Hoatzin crop microbial communities from Cojedes, Venezuela - Epithelial fraction 12 v2 (version 2) | ecosystem: Host-associated > Birds > Digestive system > Esophagus > Crop | place...
AGCCCAGAACTGGACACAGTACTCCAGATGAGGCCTCACTAGGGCAGTGTAGAGGGGAAGGAGAACCTCCCTCGACCTGCTGGCCACACTCCTCTTAATGCACCCCAGGATCCCATTGGCCTTCTTGGCAGCCAGAGCACACTGCTGGCTCATGGTTAACCTGTCGTCCACCAGCACACCCAGGTCCCTCTCCGCAGAGCTGCTCTCCAGCAAGTCGGCCCCAAGCCTGTACTGATGCATGGGGTTGTTCCTCCCCAGGTGCAGGACCCTGCACTTGCCTTTGTTGAACCTTATCAGGTTCCTCTCTGCCCAACTCTCCAGCCTGTCCAGGTCACGCTGAATGGCAGCACAGCCTGCTGGTGTATCCACCACACCTCCCAGTTTGATGTCATCAGCAAATTTGCTGAGGGTACATTCTAACTCTTCATCCAGGTCGTTGATGAAGAAGTTGAACAAGGCTGGGCCGAGTACTGACCCTTGGGGGACACCACTAGTTACCGGCCTCCAACTAGACTCAGTGCCACTGATGACAACCCTCTGAGGTCTGCCATTCAGCCAGTTCTCAATCTTTCAAACACCCAATTTGTATTTCCAATACTAGCATACACTTATCTAACTTGGTATTACACCAGTGTTATTCTTAAACTATGTACTTCTTTAAATAGACCTAGAAAACTGAAATACAACATTAACTTTACATGTGACCAACCCAATGGAAGAAGCTGGAAAGTTAAGGCACATAAACATGTCCTAGAAAGAAGCAGAGTGATAATGATAACTACCCAGGTGGAGTATGGCGATTTCAGGCACTGTATGACCACCACACCACAAAAGAACCTTCAGCTGTAACAAGAGCTGCGGTCCATTTCAGCACTGACAGAAACCCCAAGACCGCATTCTCAGGATCACATCACATACAAATGGATTTTTCACCATATTAAATACAGGCAGAAATGTTTTTTGTTTCCTTCTCCGGAGATTTTCAAACCCTGCCTGGACAAAGTCCTGTGCAGCCTGCTCTGGGTGACCCTGCTTCGGCAGGGCAGTTGGACTAGATGACCCACAGAGGTCCCTTCCAATCCCGAACATTCTGTGATTCGCTGACAGTCATTTAATCTCCTCTCTGACTCCTGCTCAGAAATTTCTAGGTTAAACCTGCCCTGGTGAGCTGCTCAAGAAACTCTTCTGGGTTCTGTTTTCCTGCCACACAAAACCCGTGATTTTCTGTTCCCCCTTGAACTGCACACATGCAGTAAAAGCATAAAATACATTCATCTGTTTAATACAGATGTTGTCTACACAGGTTTCTTACTAGAACTATGTAATTTGTCATCTAGAAGGACACAGACCATTCCTTTACCTCAGTTTCTTGCTGTAAAAGAGTCCACAACGAATTATATGCATTGGTACATTTGAACTGTTACACTTCTCCATTATTTTCTTTCTCCATCTTTTACTTCATACTGTCCAGTATAAATATTTACTATTTTTTAATCTTAACAGGAAATTGTAGTAAAAGGAAAACTACTTGGAAAATATGCAAGTCTTGAAGACTTAAAATATTATCAGAAGCAACTGAAGAAGTACTAGTAGAACTATTCATGGAAGGGTTGGTTTGGTGGTTTATTTTTTTTTTCTTCCTTTCTTTCCCAAATTCTCTTGGCTCTTATTATAACAATGAATTCTTCATGGATGCTATTTGTAGATCCTTTCTCAGTGCTGAAAAAGCTAGCAAATATCCTGCTTCAGCTTTCTTCTCTTACCCCCCCCATGCAATTGTCAATGAGTAGTAGAAAATAAAAACCACTACACTGAAATACAGGTATACTGAGGCCAGCAGGGAATCAAGAGAATAGAGTATCTGATCAAATTTCCAATAGTAAGTTTCACACACACACAGACACCACCCCCATAAACCTAAAGGATGTATTCACATGCAGTGCACACTTACAAAACTTTTTTTTTTTTAAATAACTTACCAGATGCCTACAGTCAGATTCTGAAATTCTTGTACATTATCCACTATGAGGTGGATGGAAAACAACCTTCATAAATTTCTCATGGCATGAAATTCTCCTTGATGTTATATTCTATACTTTTCTTTCTCCATTTGAAATCAAGATTGAATATCCAAGTAGTACTGTAATATACTCTTGCATTTTATTTATTTATATAGCAAAAAACGATCATGTCACTTCAATATAAAATTGAACGTGATCAGGTACAGTACAGTACTTCCACAAAATCTGAGAATTCACATACACAGCATATGAACGTCATCCAGTTTCCCTGAACAAAAATGGCACTAACTTGGACAAAGCCAAATACTCCAAAAGATGCAAGTTGAATTGCTCATCTACGGTTTAAAATGGCATTTAGCAGCACATAAGTTCTTGCAGCCAGAAAAGAAAACCCTTAGAAGCAAGCATAGGAAGTTACATTAAAGAGAATGATTTCATTTAAGAACTAGAAGAAAAAGGCTACTCGGAAGTGTAACAAATTTACCTTGCCCTCTGCAACAAATGCAAAAACATCCAACCACAACAAACATAAGATTTGCGAAATAAAAACACAGCAAGACATGAACATGAAATAACTAGAATTGGTACTAAAACAGCAGATAAAAAAAGCAAGGAGGACAGAAGAAAAATTTTGAGTTAGAAAGACAAATCATCAAGTTCATCCTTCCACCCCATTTTAAAATAAGTGAAAATTCTTAAATAGTGTAGATTATTTACATCTTCTTTCCAGAAGGGAGCTAATATTTTGCACTGTAGTTACCAGTTTGTTTTGTAATTTAAAATGACATAACAAGCTAGTAATACTTATTTGTAATTACTGGAAGCAACTTGTAAATTGTGATTGTTTGAGGACAGGCAATCTATTTCATTTTATGCACCTGACAGTCATATCTGCAGTTGTGTTTTTCATTAACTGCATATGAATTTCCCCAAACAAATAATTCTTATTTTTTCCCCCAGGACATTCTGGTTTTAAGCTTTCAGTTTGCTTCGTAAGAGGAAGAAATAATTTCTAATAAATAGTATTTTTACACATCAGTATTTGGAGCAGCTATCTTTAGGGATAGTTACAGCTTTTCTTTTGGTCTTTTCTTAAGTTTGAAAAGTAATGGCACAGAAAATCCCCTAACCTGAACTTTACAACTCGTTCATTTCATTTCCTCATTTTTTTTTTTCTTTCAAAAGCAGCATTACAACCAACTTACCCTCTTTGCCTTTGAACCTTTCCTGATCGTATCTGTTGTAGGCAGCTGGAATAGGTTGCTTATTTCGTAAAGTGGGATCCTAAAACAGGTTAAACAAACTTGTAAAACATAAAGATACTTCATGGTTATTGAACTTCATAAAGTATTACATGGAATTGCTCAAGACTATAAAATCAGTTCACTTTTGCAGGAGTTTTCATTCACTTGAAAATTTCTGTACGTTTCCCTTCCACACCCATTTACAATCTCACAGAAAGGGAGTTTAGAAGTACATACTGAAAGTAATCACAACCACCTGAGGCAAAACTAAAGTAGCAGTAACAAACTACATTAGCTAAAATCTGTATGTTTTATGAAATTACTGCTTTTTTGTAATCTCTCAAGAATTAGCGGGGGAAAAAAACCTGTCAACTGACAACTCATGATTAAGCCTTCAGCCATACACACAAAATGTTCCTTGCCAGCCTGATTAAGCTAAAATTTTGCTAACCCTACAGAATACAAACAAATTTGGAGGAAAAAACGCATTCTGGGAAAAAAAGTTTTTAGAAAACACTGATATAGAGGCACACTAAATCCAATTCACTCTTTTTTGTGGGCGGCTTAGGTATGCATTCACAACTATGCTGAATGGGACACTTGAATAGTCCTGTGCACAATTTACAAAACTCAACACAAAGCATATATTTAAATATCAGAATTCATCTTGCTATTTAAATGTAGTTCTTTGTTAAACGCAGCAGCAGCAAATACAAATGCAAGTATGATTAAACAGCTTTTATAGCATACTGCCACTGAGTTGAAGAATGTATTAGGTTTAACAGAACTCCATAGTAAACACCATGACACAAAACAAATGCTGTCTAATACCTGGATAGACTTAAACAATAAAGCTCTAAGTCTGCCGTCCTGATTTATTACAGGCAAAAGAAAGCTGGTTCAAGCTGTTCCCACTCATGAGTCATGTTCCAGATTCTTAAACATTTGCTACCCTATCTGTCAGAAAAACAGCAAAACATTTTGTTTGAAATGGCAGTAGTCTCATCTAATACATTTTTTGCAAATAGATGCAGGATGTCGCTAATGTTTGATAGATGTAGAAGCTGGCACTAGCAGTTCAACCTCCAAGTAACAAGAACACACTGAACAAATTAAACTAAAATATTCAACTCTTTAAATGCCAATAAATGTAAGTTAAGTCAAAGAATATCTGTGAAGTTATGCTTGAAAGTTGTTCATTCATTGGAACTAAACGAAAACAAATTTCCTATTTAATAACGACAAGACACAGCTTTCATATTCACCAAAGTGCTGCTCTTACCGTTGGCGCTGTATTTGGTGCAGGTCTTTGCTCAGGTGCTCGGCCTTCTTCTCTGGCTTTTACTGATTGAAGAATTGCAAAAATATTCTTGGCAAAGTTCTGAAAAACATATCGGATACCTGTGAACCTTGCTGACTACCTGCATTTCACATATTAACACAGGCAGAAGACACCATGTGGTTAACCTGTGCTTCACAGGAAAACAAAGCCAGCGCACCGATTCCATAAATAGATGTCTTCTGATTATTTTTCTGCAACGGGACCCAAACATAAGCAGTTTTAAGGCACTGTTGCTACCCCCTATTCTTTAAGGCCTAACTTGCTAAACCCAACTGGGTTCATTAGTGCACAAGCTAAACCAAACTCTTCACAAAGAGCTTGCAAACTGCTCTCCTCTCTTGCCTACCATGCCCGTCCAGTCCCTTTGGAACTCTTTGTGCTGTAGCAAGAAGGAAAAATTTCTACTCAAAATTTCCAGGACAAGTCTCACCTGAGGCCCAGATACGTATCTGCTTGCTTTTGGCCTCCTGACGGGACGTCCTGGGCACAGCCCCAGTGTCCGCCTAACCCTGTGCTACAAGCAGCCCTCCTCCACCCAAGCACGCTCCGCTGCTCTTCGGGAAGAGTCTCAGGAACCCCCAGGAGGCTTTCCCAGACCCCGCACGGAGCAGACAGGCAAGACAGACAGGCAGCCACCTCCCACGCTTGCCACCCAGGCTCCTGAGAGAAGAACATGCTCCAGCTGGCTGTTAAAGGTTCACAGGCACAACCCCGTCACATTGTGGTGCAGTTCTTTCGATATTTATTTTGAATTACGACTTCACTCCATTTGGCACCCAGTAATTTAAGCAGCAGAGCCTTCCATTTTGAACTGGAGGAAGCAAGTACAGAAATCACATTCACAAACCCTTGATTCAAGAGTGATCCAGGATAATTCTAATAACTTCGTGCAGCGTTTTGTCAGATAACCAAGTCATTGAGGGACAACTGAACAAATCATATCGATCAAGGTTTTTAAACACATTCTTCCTGGTAATATTAGGAGGACTGCTTTATTCTAAAGAAAAATGTAAACACTAATTAAACTTCTGAAAGGCCCGTGCTTATTACATTACCCCTCAATAGACATTTTAAGCTATAGGGATATGTGTACACAATACCTGTCATTACTGACAATTTGCAGTAACGGTTCATCAGTAAAAGAAACCTTTCATCAATTAAGGAAAATGGCTTTTTTACTGGTTCAGAATAGTAAAAGTATTCACAGAACGCTTAGATTCTTTCAGAGTATTGAGTGCTAACACTGAAGTGGTGTTAATTAACACTACTGGCATCACAAAACAAATGCATGAATTGCAAAATGAAGACTTCTGGGGTGAATTTTGCAGAAATCTTTTAGAGAGTTGTAATGCAAAGCTTCTCTAAGCTTGTTCACTTGACCTCAGCCAGCATGTTGTCAGGCTGCTCCAAGCCAAGGGGCAGGAACTGGAAGACCACCAGAAACCACTTCTAAAGGCAAAGCCATTCCTTGAGCAAACCCAGTTCTTTTCACAAAGACTGAAAGAACTCACACAAAACCGTATTTGAAATTCTTTTCAGTCAGAAAAATCCTGGAGAAAAAAAACCAAAAGCTATAAAGACCTGTGAGCCACGCACATATCAATTATACGAGGATACCTAAAACCAGCTCTGTTCTTCAGAAAATAATTCTAACTACATGCTTTTACTGGAAATTCAGAGATTTCTGCTGAACTGTGGAAGGGCAGCATATCAATCACAATTCTTGTTATTGCTGTTCTTCATCACATACTGTCTCTTGGAAACAGCAAGCTACTCAGTCTTCTGAAATTCAGGAGGAAGAACTAATTAAATAACAAGAGAAGAATTTCGTAAGAGCAATTGTCTGTGTAGAAGCCAAGTCTTCTTTCAGCCCCAAGGAAGCTATGACCAGCTTTCACATCCATATTTCATTTATAAAAGCTACAGTTAACACACTCTCAAAGTGAGCTTAAATTTCAAATTATGAATTTTTCAAAGGCATTTTATCACCTCAGATTTTAACAGCCTGAAATTGCATGTCCTGGATGGAATTTTTAATTCTTTCAGGTAAAAAAACAACAGGATTTTCTCCCATCTGTTGAAAAGTCGTCACTAATAAGCATGGAATTACAAAGTGTTCTTGCTGACTTCTTTTTTCCACAGCATAAAAATGCAAGTCCCCCAAGGCCATGACTAATATCTGTTTGGAAAGCGAAAAAACAGCGGTGTTTTAACAAGCACTCGAACTAGTACCATCATCATGCTGTTCATTGGCTTGGTCGGGGATGTGGGATTACATTACTGTGACAGAAAAATGATCAAGCAGGAAGTCCGCTGCAGGTACCAACCGATTTGCAAAGCTCTGCAGAGTTGCAAGACCGCCAAGTTTTCATTGTTCACCCCTTCAGAATCAGAATATGAACATCCCCCAGCTTCTGCCCTAGATTTAATAAAATTTAGTAACAAATGCAACAATTTTGTTACAAAAAACTTCTGAACTGGGGGACAGAGCACAAAAAAAAAAAAGAAAAAAGAAAATATCTGCTTCTCTGCACTAAGTCTTAAAAAAATTTGAACATGCTTTAAAAACGATGCTTAAGAAAATCCTTAGTATATGAAAGGACCATTCCGTCGATTCTTGTTGTTAGCTGTCTAGAGTACTGTTCTCTCTGTTGATTTCAACCTTGTCTACACCTAATTATAATTCATCATGTTGGGGGAGAGGGAGATGCAAAATTTTTCAGCAACTACCAAACTGGGCTTTTAATATTTTCTTTAAACCCTATCGTAATAGATTTTTCCACCCATCCTCACTCATGCCTCTAAAAAGAAGACTCATGCACTAGATGCAAATCAGAAGGGAAAACAATGGTAGCCAGCAGACAATCATTAACAGCAGCAATGGTAAGATACACAGTCAATCATCTTACAGAAAAAGTCACACACATTCTTTAGGAAAGCCTGCAACAGTATGTAAATTCTCAAAATTTACTGGCACAGATGCCCTATCCCTTGCCAACATAGTGACTAACACACATCAAGTCAAGTTACTATCACTGGTGTTAATTTAACACCAGGCTGTTTGAGGAGAAATACCAGAGCAAATAATATCAGCCTGTTCTGCTGGGGAAGACTTAATGAAGTTACATTACTACCAAAAATCCTTCTGTAATAAAAATACTTTCATTTAAATAGATCACAATTTTTTCTGCAAAACTACCATTTTCATTCTGCAACATATATTTAATTTCTGTAACTAGCCATAACCCTAACGCTCATTAACAAAGACTCCTAGTCACAGCAGCAGCTTTATCAGGCTAGCAAAAAAACCCAACCCAACCTTTTTTCTAATAATGATCAGCACGGAGAAATATTGCTTTCAATTTCATTGAAAACAATTCTTGACGCAAAATAAAATAAGGAAATATACTTCATGTCAATCATCTGAAGAAAAATAAAAGATCAAATCTAACATATAAAACCAGAAGCATATAAAATGTTACACAGCATGGCTTACAAGGCTTCAAAACTTCCCTACAGCTGAGTTGCAACCAATTTTTAATCAGATTTTATACTCTAGTCCTTCACTGCAGAGAGAAGAGCCTAGGAACAACCCTCTAAAGTCAAATAAACTCTTATCTGAGCTGACAATATGTATTTCTTGTCAGACATGCATCCCAGGATGATCAAGAGCTGCAGAATGCTATAAACTGTCCAAATGTATAGCAGGGCCAGAGAAGGCAGAATCAAGCCCCTACCCCACTTCTTCACACATTTGCTTGATATGCTCAGACATCCCACTCAGTGCTGTGCAGCCACTGACAGACTGAAAGGTACGATGCAGTACCAGAAATGCAGTATTTCCATCACAAATTTTCAGGAATTCCTATGTGCTATATGACATGAAATCTGTAAACAGTATTCAGGTGGTCTCGGAAAAGTACAGTGGAAACTTAAAAATTGCTCCTATGGAACATGAACTGATGAACTGCATGTTTACAAGAAAACATTTTGCACTTTTAAATTTAAAGCACATATTTAAATCTGGAGTCCTTCAGTTAAGGCATCACTCTCCTACGCCTACGAATCTGTATCTTCAACTTGTAAACTGTTCACCAGCATTGAAGCTGATGGTCTCTCCTCCTTGCTCCTCTAATTTAAAGATAGCCCTAAAGCACTACATTTTATATTGTGTGCTAGGTTGCCCTCAGAATCAAAGGCTGGATGTATGCAAGACTGATATTCAGGGACAGTTGCAAGCAACTGCAAGTATGCAAGCGTATTGGTAGAACGGCTACATCAACTATTGGTATTTTCTGCACTGTGCTTACTCAGACCATTACAATTCCCATCATTTCTGACCCAGCATCTTTCCTCTCCTTACACAAGAACCTTCCAGATAAAGGCCACAGCTAGAAACACAATCTTGAATTACATAATTGTGATGAAGTAAACCCTCCTTTTTGAATTACATACACGTGCACCTCTCCCATTTTCCTTCTTTGCTTTGAATAACCCGTCAAAGGCCCAAGGCGCTCAGCTGCACTGCGAGGCGCGCTGGCAGGGAGCTCACCGTGAGCTTGGACCTGTACGTGCCATACCACAGTAAGTCACACAACAGCACGGCTGATACTAAAGGCATGCTACCACATCGACCGTTTTAGAAAGAACCACCTAAATAAACAGGTTGTCTTAGTTGCGCTTTCAGGACAACAATAGTTTAAGAAATTCTCAACAAAGTAGTGGAATTTATACAATTAACCAACTGAAGCACCGTACTTGACTTCAATAAAGTACGCTGTCAGATTAGGGAACCTATAAAAAACTATTAATTAAAACCTGAAGTTGTTAGTAACTGCTGAGGAAAAAAAATAAAAATCATGCACTCCTTCCTACAAAATTTGCTCAGGGAATCAGATAACATTTCTTTATGCTCCAGTCAAAAAGTTCATTTAAGTATTACTATAGTCTACTGCACTAAATTGAAAACATAGCTATCAGCCCAGTATATTTGTGGACTATACTTTCAGCAACAAGTTCCACTCCTCACTTGTTCTGTATTATCTTCATTAAATTTTTATAGCAAAAGTATGACATAAAAGACAACCAAAACATTTAATTTGAAATAGCACGAAGGCTGATTCAGAAGTATGAAAGAGCAGCAACACTATATTATCCTGAAGATACAGCACAACATCTGCTCAAAACCCCTCCTCATACATAATCTATTTCTCCTATGAATGCAGCATATGGAAATGGGGTTTTTTTGGGCTGTTTGATTTTTGTTTGGATGTTTGTTTGTTTGTTTTCAATAGTTAGAGAAGTAGTCTGTAAGAATGGTGAAGTTACTTTACAGCTGACCTAAATTTTCTTCCAGGAAACATAATGCATAAACTACTGAGTTTTCTGACAAATTTGAGCTACCTATTTACAAAACAAGATTCGGTATTACTCAATATAAATACAATTTTTATTATCTGGCCCATCGTTCCTTCAAGTGCAGTATTCAAAATGTCTGCACTTGTGCCTAGCAGCAATATAACAGTCTTCCCAGTCTTACAATGTAAGCTAATACAGGATAAAGTTGAGTTTAGGAATTCGAGCTATACCATGCCATTACACTTGTGCACAGCCATTCTAAAACCATAGGTTGTTCCATTTGAAAGCACTAATGAGGATATCAGTTGCTATTAACCTGGCACACCTTTGTCTTTTAATTTCGCGATTAAATTCACCACTATTGTGAATTTCAGGAACATGGAACAATTCTGCCACCTAGAGCCCATATAAAAAATTGCTCTCACAGTCAAATAATTTCTTTAAAAATTTCCAAAATTTTACTCTCAGATCTTCTAGCTGTCAAAAGTGATTAAAACACTACATTAGTCTTTCCATAAAATTATTTTGATTGAAATATTTTCCACTTACAAGATCATATTAAAGAATTTACTGAAATTAAAACTGTAGCTATAAGCTCCTTACAGGTGACTTCAATAGTAAGAATGCTCAAAAAGGTATCAGAACAAAAATGTGAACTGAAAGTAACTGAAAAGGCCATTTCTCACAGCATTTTGTTCAAACACATTTCTGTAAAAGGATCAATCCTACAAATAAAAGACATTGATTTAAAAAATAAAGTCTGTGAATACGAACTGTAGAAGTAATATTTTCCAGGTGGTAACACAAAATTAAAAATATTGACCACCACAAAGATGAGATTCATTTGGGGAAAATGAAGAGTCTTGCTATTTAACACTCACATACAGGAATACAGAAAAGCAGAGGAATAATATTCTGAAATAGTTCAGAGCAAGACACTGTATTAGATAAATCTGTAATTGTGGGTTGCATCCAAGGTACCAGGACGCGTACCAGGAAAGCATTAACCCATGTAGCCAGGTCAGCTCTAAGTCTCAATCATCTTCCTCAGTTCTGGACTTCTCATCACCATGCACACAAACATACCCGGAAGCTGTGGGTGGGGCGTCAGGGAAATAAAATCAAGATTATGTAATTTAATACATAAAACTCACAGACATATTCTATAAAATGAATTTAGAGCCGAGTCCAATCCCTTCTGTATTAATGTCCTTTATATGGATAAACAACACTGGCAACCTCAGCCTTTTTTTTCCTCTAAGTACAGATAATGAGAACATTACAACAGGACCGCAATAACTGAAGATATAAAATCTGATATCTTAACTAAAAAATTAAAAGTTATTTATTTAAAAAAATTACTTGTTACACAAAATAAGATTCCTGTGCTTTCAAAATAAAGCTTAAGAGAAATACCTGCTGTATAGTCTAGTCTAAGGTTTTCACATAAGAACAAAGCAGAAAACTAACATTTTATTTGATTCCGGCTTACTTCCTGCTTCATTAGAAAGGAAATAGGAATATATATATTAAAAAGTCATAAATATTAATATTTTCTGTTATTTTTTTGGTACAGTAAATATTCAGCAGCGAAAAGACTAACACCCCATTACTGTGAAAGCATCAAATTGGTCAATCTGCAGAAGGGAAGCAACAGCCAGTAACAAAGGAGACCTTTGCTTCAATATTTCAGTCTAGACCTAGCAAGTGTTTGAACCCTATGCTCAGTTTTGGGCCCCTCACTATGAGAAGGACACTGAGGTGCTGGAGCGTGTCCAGAGAAGGGCAATGAAGGTGGTGAAGGGTGTAGAGAACAAGTCTGATGAGGAGCAGCTGAGGGAGCTGGGGCTGTTTAGTCTGGAGAAGATGAGGCTGAGGGGGCACCTTATTGCCCTCTACAACAACTACCTGAAAGGAGGTCGTAGTGAGGTGGGTGTTGGTCTCTTCTAAGCAACTGGCAATAGGACAAGAGGCAATGGCCTCAAGTTGCACCAGGGGAGGTTTAGATTGGATATTAGGAAAAATTTCTTTACTGAAAGAGTGGTCAGGCATTGGAACAGACTGCCCAGGGAGGTGGTGGAGTCACCATCCCTGGAGGTGTTCAAAAAATGCGTAGATGTGGCACTTCAGGACATGGTTTAGCAGACATGGTGGTGTTGGGTTCACAGTTAGACTTGATGATCTTAGAGGTCTTTTCCAACATTAATGATTTTATGATTCTAAGTACTATGTACGTAAAGGAACAATCTTCTATTGACGGAAAGACACAACTTCATGATTCATAGGTTATGAACTAAGCTATAGGGACCGAGTTTCACACAATTGGTCCCATACCAAGTTGTAACACTCTGAACAGTTTTTCTGTTATTAGCAGATACCTGCATAAGGAGCCCACATCTGATCATTCTTCAATTTTCTACACAGCTAATTCCATTAGAAAAATGTTTACCTCAAATTCAGATTTCTCACGTCCAACTAGCATGGTCCTACCTCAGTGCTTTTCCCTGGAATGCATCCAGGCACACAACAACGTTAAGATGCTGTACAGGTCACTCGACTCCTAGGACCTTGCAACGTCTTCAAAAGACTTACACAAGGCTCAAGGAAGACAGTAAAGAAGGGATTTACAGATCTGTTAAAAGAGGCCAAGAAATCCACAAAAGCAGCAGCTGGACAAGTCCCACACAGTTGCTGCACACAGATTTGTAAGTATGGGTCTATATCTGGACTCACATAAACGAAGAGTGTACACCAATTGTTCCAGCTTCTCAGTCAAAGCAATTTAGAAAGGTTACATGGTACAACCTTTAAGCCTTTCCATATATTTGATAGTATAGATTATGTTATTTCTCCTGTATGTATACTTAAAGTTTACTTGAGAACAGGTCATTTTAGCACACTCGCAACTGTAAGAAAATATGACTGAAGAATGTTACCCAAAATTTCAAGTTTTAGCAATAATCTCCAGCATAACCCTACAAGGAAAAGGATGAAAGATTTTTTTTTTTAAATGTCACAAGTACTGAGAGCTCACTCTTCCCATGAGAACACTGGTTCATTTCAAAAAGTTTTAAATTCACAGGGCATTCACTAGTGCATTTCCCAGATTCCAGTTTTAAGATTTCTCTAGACACAGGTAGAGCACGCGCAGCCTGGCCCACGCGGTTACCATGCTGCTTATCTAAGAAACAATTCTGAGCAATCTGGGAGATTTAAAAATAAATAAATGAATAAATCAAACACATCAGAAGTCACCAACAAAAACTCGTCCTCTAAATATACTTGTGAATCCTGAAACTCCTGTTTAGGCTCTCTTAATTTATTCCTACAGGAAGAATTCAAGAGCCACAAACGTATTTACAGTAGATATGGAATGAGGAAGCTTCTCCTTCAGAAAAGATTGCTGAAGCCTGCTACAGGACATTATGAAAAGGAAAAGATTATTCAGGAAGGAAAGATAGAGGAAGGAAATGAAAGGAAAGAATCAATTTCAGTTTAAACAGTTTTTTCTAGGTGTTCAATGGTTTATTTTACACAACAGCCCCACATTTATCTAAACACATGTACACAACAGCACTCTGCAAAGCAGTAATTCAAACTTAACACTCCAAACACGACGGTAAATATTCTGTGTATGAGTTCAAAACTTTAGCTACCAGAGAAGATATCCAGTTCTATACAAAGGTTCTCTCAATAAAGAAGTTACAAAAGTAATATTTTGCTAGTACTTTCCTCTAAGATTTGCAGTTTTGAAAGTGTCAATATTAATTCTGACATATCTTCACCAGACATCTTTCAGTTTCAACTGATTTAACACATATATAAAAACCTGACAAACATAGCCTGCTCTCCAGAAACAGGTTCCATAGTCCACGGCATGACTACGTTATCAAGAACTCATTCATACCCCTCCAACACGAAGTAAGCAAGCATGCAAAACTATTATGTCTGCTTTATATAAAAAAGGTCACAAAACCCCCAGAGTCACTTACACTAGCAAGACACCTTATGCAAATATCAACCTACAGGTTAAATTATTCCCACTTTTTCGTCTTTAAACTTCCCTCCCTATACCTGCACTGCTTCTCTCCCCCAGCATATCCAGCTGCATCAGGTCTGAAGACAGCAATTCCCTTACCCTGATTTTCATGTGTGACTCTGAAGATTAAGCATGAGAAGTGGACTGCATGAAGAGTGAGGACAAACAGACAAGATTAATTTCTTAAAGCACCCAACAACTGTGGCTGTTCAAAGAATGGTAAAAGAATTCAGTAGCAGCTCTAGCACCAAATACTTTGATTGCTTTTGAAATCTGACTAAATTTTCAGCTGGTTCGACTGTCAAGTTGGCTCACCAAAACAGCAATGTTCTGTTGCATGTCTTTCAGTCAAACCTGAAATTAAATTGTTTTAAACAGTATCTCCTCTCAAATAGTCCTAAAATTAAGCTACTATGAGAGGAAAAAAACCTTAAGGCTAAACCAATGCAATTTGGCTCTAAAAAGTGACTACATTAAAATTTGTTCATAAAACCTAGAAGACTACACTACAGACTTGGGGAAGGCCAACATGTTTAAAACAGACTGTGCAGGATGACTCATCCACTAGCGATTAAATCAAACACTGTATTTCCAAAAGAAGGTAGAACTGCATAATAATCAAGCAGAAAACTGTGGAAGAATACCTCAACAAAAAAGTTCTAAGCAAAGCATAAAAATAAGCAAGCAGACAAACGCAAATTCTAGAAATCTTAAAACCAGAAGAGGACAGATGAACTAAAATGTCTGCTATTACAAACAATAGGAACCTCACAAAATCTACAGTAAAAAGACAGCCAGGGATCAATGCAATGCCCGATTAAAAGAGGGCAACAGCGGGGATTGTACAGATGAAGGACCTGTCTGTGTGATGCACTACAGCAAGCTTAGAGTCAAACTATGAATGGCAACCAAGGCATGACAGTAAATGAACGATAAACTGTCCCGAATCTTTAGCACGTTGGGGTTACATTCCCCATACAAATGGGACAGTACAGAGATTTCCAAAGAAGAAAACAGTAATTATGAGAGATTGCAGTTACTCTGCAGGCTGGATAAGAGTCAAGAAGGGGAGCAATGCAGCGATTTGCTCTTTAGCTGTCATAAGCAATTCCTTCTTGGAGCAGCTGGCCAAAGGAGTGACAAAAGGAAAAACATCTCTTGATTTAGTCCACAGCACCTGCTTTAGCGAGGTAGCTGCTGAAGAATATTCTACAACAGGAGCATCAATGCACTCAAATTCAACATTCTTGCAAACAAAACAAACCCCTACGGCCAGGAAAAAAATCCATCGCTATTTAATTTCAGCTTGGGGAGCTAAGCAACAGTGACCATGCTATTAAAAGATCACTAAAAGTAGCATCTAAGAGGGCAGAATGCATCATGAAAACTTTTAAATATGTTAAAAAAGAAGATTAAATCACTGAAGACATAAAAAAATCCTGAAACAGTTCTACAATGAAAAAAAAAAAAAGCTATTTGAAGTAAAAAGCAAACTTCAGAATCAGAAAACGCGTCCAAAATGAGAAACAGTAAATACTCCATAAAGATAGTTAAGATTCCTGCCATCTACATAGACTTTTGAGGAGCATCTTGCTGGAGGAATCTGTACTTTTTTCAAACACATCAAAACCAGAGGAAACCTGCCAGAGAGCTGATAAGGACAACAGATCATTTTCTTTTTGCCGTGTCCTGATCTTCCTAGTGTTTTCCTTTTGCATCTTAAGCTATCACCACATCTTTGTTCACTACAGAGAACACTGGGAAAGTTCACACGGAGGAGTTTTTCTCTCTGAAGAAAGCTTGAGGACCTGCCTTGGACTGAACCCATTTTTGGAAAGAAACACCACAACTGACCTTTTGGGGTGCTCACTCTTTGTTACCATTCACCCAGGAGTTCTAAAGGAATTCAGATACCAAAACGTCAGACACTGTATGGTGTGTAAACTACTGTTGAAGTAAATTTTGCTTTTAAACATTCTAGGAGGATCCAAGATACTGTAGGTTAATCTATACCAAGCACCTAATTCTTTTTAGTGAAAATATTCACTATCAGGCACATTAGCAATTCAAGTGTCATGCGGAAAAGTCAAAACAGCATTTGCAGAGAGGTATCATGCTTCCCTGACCAAAACTCTTTAAATGAACAGACAAGAAGATAAGGAATGATCTGCCTGAGAGAACATATCTGAGTTTCCTAACAACTTTTGAGAAGGTCTTCACAAAAGTTCTTTTTAAAAAAAAAAAAAAGTCAACCAAAAAACCAACCCACAAACTAGCAAAAACCCCTGTGCTGTTTTGGGATAAATCACAGCCCTCGGTAACAAGTGATGTTTCCCTGTCTACTTACTTTCACTGTTACTTGTACAAAAAAACAAATATTAACATTTGATGATTTCTGTCCTTGCTATGAAGAACGCTCCGGCAATCCTGCACAAATGGAAATCAAAGACTTGCTACTGTGCCCATTATATTTGTCAGGCCAGTCAAACTACCTGCATGCTGGAGTCCAAGAACAAAATCTCATTTCTTGTCTTTCTCCCTATGGTATGTTTTGCTTAAAAATCATTACCTCACCTCACTATTATTACGGTGACACTACAATAAAATACCCAACTCTTTCCCTAGTAACTTTGCAAGTTTCCCTTGGAAGACATGTAAAGGTATGAATGCCATGAATGATTCACTAAAGGAGGAAAAGCTACACAGATTCCCTCAGTAACAACATTTCCAATGACTGAAATGTTACAGGCTTCTACCAATTTATCAGTTGTACAGCAGTCAGATTGCTACAAATCTCACAGACTTAAAGAAGCAACACTCACCCTGCGTGTAGCATGCCACACACCTACTAACTACCCCATAATTCATGAATTACAATATTGTACCACTAATGCCATGAGATCACGTTGCAAAAATGAGTGCTATGTAAGACAAATGAAAACCAGGACCTCGTTTACTTCTAAACATGATTTTCCTGTGACAGTACTTAAAGAAGGAGTGAAGGCAAAGGATGCAATTTGACAATAACCTCAGGAAAACAGATATTTGCAGTCTTACAGAAATTTACTTACTGCTTCCTTGAGAAATTTAGTGCCAAGTGTCACTGCAATAAAGAAAGCCTAACTGTCCAAAGAGAGCACGCTGTCAGCTGTGCTTGCAACCATGTTCTGGATGGCACATAACCAAGTGCAGCTAAATACAGGGACTAGAGGAGCACGAAGGGACAAAAATATACAGAAAAGCCTCCTCATGGTAACACTTTCTGGTTTTGTTCATTTTAGCATTTTCTCTCCCTACTTCTGTGTTTTCCACAGCTTAGCAGCCTGTGGACCTTCAATGTACAGATGTTGCTACTGTTATCCGTTACTCCCCATTTTTGTCCGTTTCAGACCCACGGGTACTTTCATCAAGCCCTCCCAATTGTAGGGCTCAAGCCGGCTTTGTTTAAGAGGAATTAAGCGATTACTTGGTATCTTTTAAATGGCCGAAGCACATATTTTGAGATACACTTTAGGCTTACTGTAACGAGGTAAGAATGAACTCTTCTGTCACTGTGCCAACAGCCCTCCAAGGTTACCTCTACCGAGAACATTAAGCATAATTTCACAGAATCACAGAATGGTAGGGGTTGGAAGGGACCTTCCCCAGTCATCTATAGCTAACAATACAGAAAACAGAAAATGCAGTTTGTCATTTGGATCATAAAAAGAGCTTGGTATCCAGAGCATTACCTTGCCTGTGCTTTGTAAGATTGTAGTTCTTGTCCTCCATACTCTCTCCCTGCTGACAATATCTCTGGTTACATCCACTTCAGCATCAACAAAACTTCTCTGTTTAAGAGCAGTTATGTCATCATCCAGATCAGTTTTGATAGTAGATCTTTTCTTTGCCATGATTTTTGCTTTGATAGCAGCAATTTTTTCCACTGACATGGCTTCAGACAAGGACCTACATGAGCAAAAATAACAGAAGAGACTGAATAACGGTGCAAAAAATTCTTCTGAAAGAATTTGTGAATCTTACTTCATCCTGCTTAAAGTTCATGGCTACACTATAAATCATAAAATAGTCACCTTACATATACTTGAAGATTACATGAGCTTGGCATTGACATTTTTGGCATGAGAATCAAACTTTGGAAGAAAGAATCCATCCCAGTATAAGGACAAAAACCACCAAAAAAATCCCAACTACAACCAGCAGAAGTAAAGATTGCAAATGTAAAGCATCAGGACGAACACTTCCATTTACAACGTCATCCAAATTTCAGCTCCTCATTATTTTCAGTGGATTACAATTTTGTGTCCAGGCAGTCAGTCCCCGGGTGAGTCCCTGGGTGCTCTGGGGCTTTGAAACATTAATCCAAATTTCAGTTGAGGTGCTGTTACGCGGACTTGGCCACTTGCAAGATGTGTTAGCTTTTCAGAGCATGTAGGCCAAGCAAACAACAGATGGTAGTAACTTTGCCCACATTAATCTGTGTTTGAGGTAGCTCAGTTCAGTTCAAGCGTGCAAAATCTTTTATCTGTTTGCTTTCAATTTTAAACACAGAATTTGCTTGCCAAATGGCGAGCCCTATCATTTCGCATGTGAGCTGAAGAATAAAAAAAGGAATGAATTGCATGAACCTAACTGCACATACCCAAATCAATTTACATGATTTCTCTTTTTGAGATTACATTGAAAAATTAATACAACAAGTACTCATTTTGAAGTAATCTCCTTTTGCAACTAAGCTATTGGAAAGGCAACTTCTTGGTGTTGCTGTTAAAGTAACAACAGTGACAGGCATGGAGTTCAAACTCACTGCCTGTAAATGTTACTTGCACTTTTTTTAAACAGGCAGTCTTTTACATTCAGCATCAAAAAAAAATCTGTAAATACAGAATACAAAGTAATTATGAATAATACTCAGTGATCTTCACTGCATCATTGTCTCATGACTTTAAAAGAAAGTTGTGATACACTCAAGCCAGCATCCATATTATTATTTTATACAAAACAATGTGTGTACTTTTTGATTTTTTGATCCTTAGACTTTCTGATTTTAAGTCAGGCATAACAATTGGATTTTCTTTCCCCCCCCCCCATAGTTTCCTTTTAAGTACACCTATACAAGAGATAGAGAGGAAGACAACATTCAAAATATGTATTTTTCATGTGGTTACATGTAATTAAGGATTCTATAAATGCCACAACTCTGCCATATTAATTGTTGCAAAGCTAACTGCTAAATTTAATCCCAGTAAAGGACAGACAAGCATTCACAGTATTGTTTATGCTCAAGAGATAAATTTCTCAAGAATGCAGTTGGTCTATCAACTGAAACTACTTTTCTGCAAAATTNGATGAAGACAAAGCTGTACATTAATCCATACTCATACACCTTAACTGTAGCAAGCATGACTCCCATTTTACATTACAGGAGATGACACACTAAAGAAATTAAGCAGCTACCTTTACTAAAGACTTCTGAACTCAGGTATTTGAAAATGAATTACTACAATCTGGTATGCTACTAAGCCCAAGATCCTCAGCGTCAACAAGATCTTGCAAGAATTTAATTTCTTCTCTGCCTGGTTTTGGGAAGATACGGTATAAGACTGAAAACCAGGGTCACTCTTTGCAAAATTCTGGATGGATACAGCGGAATAGGAAAGGTGATGGGCAAGTTTTTAGGCACTTGAATATGGATTACTACTTAGGGCAATGACAGTGCGTTATCCTCTGGTGTCCTACTGCCTCTTCAGAGGCAAGCAGCTCATCTCTGTAGGGAGTCAGACAAAGTTTGTGCTGCCCTTTTATCTGTTCTCACAACGTTTTCCTCCTTTTGCATGCAAGACATTCTGCAATACAGGATATTTTTCTTTGAAATAGGGAGACACACACAGCTTCCCCTTGCAGTTCTGCTCACAGTATTTGACAGCTTAGATAAACACCATGGCAGAAGAAAGCAGAAATGGCAGACTTGGTGGGAGGAAGAGACAACTGTCCATTGTCTCATGCCATGACATCTCAGCTTCCACTCAAGAACAGGAGCCTGACCAGGCATGAAGTTCTGCCTCCTCAAGCATTATTGCTGATAGCACCTAAGGGAAGGAGGCTTCCACTGAGAGCTGTTGGACAGAAGTAAAACTGCCTGCTTTGAACAGCATGAAAATTGTTATCAGTCCCTTAATTAAGCATTATTCATAAAAATATTCCTACCTGATCTGCTCCGTTTGCACGATACCTTCTTTATGTCCTTCCAACCGAGCTGCCAACCGCTCCTTGTCGAGGCGCACACACTCTTCATCCTAGAAGTAACAGAAATGCTTAATTGTAATGTTTAAATTTTTTGTGCATTCTCTTTAAAAAAATAAATGCAACTAGAATTAAAGCTATTCAGAACTTTTTTTTTTTTGCATTTACAAGGACAATATTTATTTCCAATTATTTTTGATCTGTGCACTAGCATTAACTGTACAGCTATCGGAAACTTCCTCTCAAGAGCCACAAAATATAATCAGAATAATGAAAAGGAAACTACCATGGCCTTGTAAAGAGCCTTGCTCAGACAACAATTGAGAACAACTGCAAAATCAGTCAGAGAACTTAAAGCAAACAATGCACACATTCAGGCAGGACAACACATATACACACATACATATTTAAGGTAAATTTATTGGACACTCAAATTTGCCCTGATATGTAATCTGTGACGTTTTTAAAGAAAAAAAAAATGCTCAGAACTGTTACATCTTGACACAGAACTTTTATAAATGGCATTCCTAGTAAATACAAAAAACAAGCCAAGAGTAAGGAAGCCTCCAGTTACTCAAACCAGGTTTGAGGCAGATGTGTAATCCGAGAAAGCAGCAGAGAGATGTAATTTTATGACATCCTTTCAACTTCTTAATGCTGGTACCTCTTGTGTTCAATCTGTCTTACTTCCCCACAAAACTTAAATCAGCATCAAGCCTGTCCTGTTGCTAAAAGGCTGTTCAGAAAGGCTGAAGCACAGCAAAACCAGTCATGCCCACGTATCAGGAGAGACTTGGAATCTCTACACCGAGACGGTCTCCAAATAACTCAGAACAGACTTTACAGACTCTGAGCTGCCAGAGCAGCAAGGAAACAAGCAAGGAGAAGATGGCCATAAGCTCATTAGGCTCATCTGCGGAACTGGTGATTCTCCAAATTATGGCAGTGAAGATCTACAGTTTCAAACCATACTGGCATCGCAACCACATAGGGTAATGTAGAACAAAAATCTATAGATCACCAAGAGGTCCTCTCACAGCAATCATCTGCTTATGTGTCACTAAGAATGCACAAACTTTTTGTGATTTTTATGCTGTTATAGCCAAGCACAAACAATGTTCAAATCCACTATTTTAATAAGGGAACTTATGTATTTTGATAACTCTTCCTTCTCAGAAGACATCTAAAGCCTCAGTACTCTGAAAATAAATGTAGCCAGATTTATAATAAATCTCAGAGGAGACAACTGGATGAACGCAGTTTAAAAAAAAAATATAATCAAGAAAAACAGTGTCAGTTTTTAAAACCAGGCAGAGTTAAGTAATACAGTGTGTGTAATAACTAGACACCTTGCTTCTGTTCAAGAGGTACTTGTGAAAATACATTGTTACATTAATTACCCAAGACACAGCTTCAGAAAATAGTAATCACAGGGATAGTTTCATAAACTGCCATAAAGACACTAAAATAGCAGGTAAAAGAAACAAGTATCCATTGACAGAGGTAAGACTGGCATTTAAGTTATAATGCCAACTCATGGATGGCAAATAACCATAATCGGTCATTAAACAGCACATTTATTCCAATCCCATAGTTCTCAGCAGACAGGTTGTAATGCAACAGGCACTTAGAGAGATACGCAGTCAAGCTTTCTCCCTTCACACTACAAATTACATCTAGTAATTAATATTTCAAGTTTAAATCAGCGGCTTAAATTCTAACTCCTTCCGGTACATGTTCACACTAACAGAAGCACTGTGTGCACCCAGAGGATTGGTAGCCCAACTGAATTGCTACAAAAACAGATAAATACTGTAATTTACCACCACCCCCAATTTGTATCAATGACAGTTACTGTCATTACCTCTATTCTTGGTTTCTTTGCTTCTGCTAGTATTTCATCTGCTGCTCTTTTAACTACAAGAAAAAGAGGACATTAAAAATGCAAGATTGTAGTAGACCTTCATAAAATAAACCTCAAGGTTATTTTTTAGTTAAACTGTACCTTGAGTGGACCGTTGAAGACCAATTTCAAGTGGAGCACTTCTGTCTATACTTGATGAGGTTGCTGTAATCAAACACAACATTTCATTTAAGTACAAAAGATTTGCAAAAATATTTAAGTATAAAAGGGAGAAGGACAACAGATTAATTGCAACAACGGAAATTCTAACCAGATACTAGGTAGCAAAGGCAGTCAAACACTGGAACTGGAAATATTCAGAACCTGACTGAATATAAAGTTAGATCAGGTTGCCCAGGGTCATTTGGCCCTTCTTTAAATCAGGGACTCAACCAGATGACTTCCTGTGGTCCCTTCCAACATAAATTAGTCAGTGATTCTATGATCTGTACATACCGAATAAAAGAAAACAGAGTCACAAAGACAGAGTCACTTTATAATCCAGAATCAAGATCTACCAGTTTGTCTAGATTTTTGAATAAAGACAACCTGCTGGTCCCTTTAAAATACACATAAAAATTATTTACTGCTCGTATTACAGAAATAATATCATATTCCAGGATACATAAAATTCTAAAACCACCTACAAAACAGAGCAACTTACAGAAGTAAACCATATTTAGCTTTCTTTCAGAGAAATATAGTCAGAGAAAAGAGATTTAACAAAAAATTTAAGATGATGGAATACCAGGCAAATATGCCAGACTGACAAACCAACGGTTTGATATATTTTACCACACTGAAGATTTTATCCCACACACTTCTTGCATCAAGATCAATGTGCTACTGAAAGTTTCCCACAGTCTAGAGAAGGAAAAAATATAAAGGCTAAGCATTCTAACACATAACTACTAACCAAAGGACGTTAAAAATAACAAAAAAGTAGCTCACTGCTAAATACGCATGTAGGAATGCAGCTCCTAGCTAGCTGCCATAAAAATAGTTAGATTCAGACCAAAATTAAAAAATGAAAGAAATCCTAACTTCGTTTGAGAAGTTTGAACATCTTCAGTTAAGCTGCAAACTGACCATTGTTCCCCTCCTACCCCTCACTTATTCCATAAATATGAAGCAGTAAAGTACACTACGTGTCTAAGGGTAAATGGAAGCCTCACTCACATGTTTCTCCATTTAGGTATGCAAGCAAGTCTTTCCTATCAGGTCTTCTTACCACAGGAATGTTTTCAGTCTGAAAAGACAGCAGACTTGACATTAAACTGTTATTCCCTCAGAGTCTCTTGCTGAAGATTTTTCACTTTTATTGAAAACTACTCATTCACACAAAGACAGGAACACGTGTCCTGCCTCCAAAGAAAGCATAACTATCAAGCTTAAAAATACTATTGCTTCCTAGAGGATGTTCAACGAGACAAAATGAAATATGTTGTCTGCCTTAACATTGAGAGACAGCCTTTTTCCTCCTTCACTTCAAACTTGCAAATAAGATTAAGAACTAACTTGAACACACACACTTCTCTGCCAGGAGTCAATGTTGGTATGCGGAAATAGAGTATTTCAATTTTGTTGTCCCAAGCATGTACAACACGCAGCACTGCTGTGTCAGGTAACCAAGCAGTGCAAGGGAAGACGAAGTGTGGGCTCACAGAAAGCAGTCAAAGGGAAATCAAAAGTAGTTTCACTCAGACTCCCTCTATCTTTATTTGTAGAGCTTATCCAACAAATTATTTAATTAGATTGCATACTTCTGAGTCCACTCCAAAGCTATTTCCAAAGCTATTCCGCTGTACTTTTCCCTGTTTGTGGATCCTTGCAATCTCAGGCACTAAAGGATCATCTAGACTGGGATCACACAACAGAGAACAAATGGACCAAAGTACTTTTGAAACAGTCAGTGCTGGAGACAACTGTGACCGCCAAATATAAAGAGAAATGCTACCATTACTGTTAATATTTGGGTGACAGACTCTTGTTGTAAGTGCAGCCTGGTAGATTGAAGGGATAATCTGTTAGGAAGTGAATTGTCACGAAAAATACTCCACCTCGACAGGGACTGACATTTGATCCCGACGCAGAAGTTTTCTTTTCTAAATACATGCACACTTTGTTGCATAGCTTTTTTCCTTTCTCCAGCCAAATTCATACATTTAAATGCTACTATTGTTCCCTGAAAATAACTATGCACATATTACTTATCACAAACACAACAAAATAAAACTCTATATGGTCTACTTACTGCAGCACGTCGGACATAAACAGGATGTGAAAGGTGCACATTATTGAGCAGGAACAAGATGGAATCCAAAGTGTAGTACTCCCTGGGCTGGCCCTCTTTCCCTGTCCTGTAAAATCATGAAACAAAGATTTTAACATTTAACTTCTCACACACTTTTTTAGCAAAGTTTTCTTTTCTTTCCAGATGGCAGTTCAAAAAGCAAGCAGTAATATTATTACCAGACTATTGCCAAACTAGTGAACTATCAATCGTCTTAACGTATACGCGTGAGGGACATATGTTTTTGCAGCCTCTTTGCTGAATTAATTATAAAAACTGTCCATAAGAAGAGTTGGATGGGTTGTAAAACATACAAGAAGCACGACTTGGGAAACATTCTGCCACATCTCAAACATACTTATTCTGATTATCAAAGGAATTGTCTACCTTATTTGGGATAGCCAGAGGAACACATCTCATCTGCTGTACCGGGTTTGTGTAGCAAGGCTGTGGTAGCAGGGCGGGCTACAGCAGTGGCTTCTCTGAGAACCTGCCAGAAGCTTCCCCCATGTCTGATAAAGCCAGTGCCAGCCGGCTCCACAGGGGCCAAGGCCGAGCCCATCAGCAATGGTGGCAGTGCCTCTGAGATAACATACTTAAGAAGGGGGGAAAAAAAACTGTGTAACAGCATTTTCCAGCAGGAGAGTGAGAACTCTGCAGACACCAAGGTCAGTGCAGAAGGAGGGGGAGGAGGCGCTCCAGGCAACAGAGCAGAGATTCCTCTGCAGTCCGTGGAGCAGATCACGGTGAGGCAGGCTGCGCCCCTGCAGCCCATGGAGGTCCATGGTGGGGCAGCTCCACACCTGTAGCCTGTGGCAGGGACCCCACACCGGTGGGGTGGATGCCCAAAGGAGGCTGTGACCCCATGGGGAGACCGCGCTGGAGCAGGCTCCTGCCAGGACCTGCAGACCCGTGGAGAGAGGAGCCCACACCAGAGCAGGTTTGCTGGCAGGGCTTGTGACCCCGTGGGGGACCCACGCTGGAGCAGCCTGTTCCTGAAGGACTGCACCC